>Ga0310342_100002287_pt1 | contig 12281 bp, 9 predicted proteins | sample S15DNA20500_MG_FD_206155 | JGI IMG/M metagenome (GOLD analysis project Ga0310342, IMG submission 206155) | Marine microbial communities from station ALOHA, North Pacific Subtropical Gyre - S1503-DNA-20-500_MG | ecosystem: Environmental > Aquatic > Marine > Oceanic | place: Pacific Ocean: North... | reverse complement strand
CCGACCGAGTAGATCGAGGCCACGCGGACATGGCCCTCGACCTTTTCGTGAAGTGCCCGGACACCCTCCTCCAGCGAGGAGAGCTTCTTTACCAGGTCACGGCAGCCGTCGTAGTAGAACTTTCCCTCCGGTGTCAATTCGAAAGGTCGCTTGGACCGGTCAAGCAGCTTGATCCCCAGCCGTGTTTCCAACTGGTTCACGATCTGGCTGGCACCCGACTGGGTGATGCCGTTCTCGTCCGCCGCACGTGAAAAGCTGCGGCGTCCCACGATGTCACAGAATATTTTGAGCGATTTGAGCTGCATGAAGGGCGCCAGAAAGGATTAACAAAGCAAATATAATAGATGCTTAGTATTAGCAATAGAGATGCTAAGTTAATCTCTTGGACTGCGGCCGTCAATCATGGCGAGGGGAGATTATTGAGCATTTTTTTAGCGAGGGGCATCTCGATAGTCCAGTGGTGGCTCCTGCCCGGGCAGCATCAGTGACTGGTAGGCCCGGCCCGTCAGCTTCTGCTGGAGTTCCTCCCGGGCGGCGGCGACCCTTTCCGGCTGGGTGTAGAGATCCCAGGCGTTGGCAGCGATTACCCGGGCAGCCAGGTTCATGCCCTTGCGGGCGATCGGCTGGGCCCCGCATGCGACCGCCTGCCAGCTATGGCCTGGAGTCCCCGGTACCCAGCAGGCGGTACTGAAACCGGCTGTCGGAACCACCCAGGAGACATCTCCTACATCGGTGGATCCCATCCCGGTCCCGCCGCTAAAACTGAGTACCTGCTTGATGGAATCCAGCGGTTGTGGCCTGGGAAGGGATTCTCCCAGCCGTGTGGCAAAACGAATGTCCGCCCTGGAGTATTCCAGGTCGTTGAGCTGCTTGAGGTTGGCAAGGCTGACCTGGGAGAGCACGTTGTTCGGCAGGATTTCCTTGATGCCGCCCTGGTGATGGATCTCCAGTCGCGTCTCGGTGGCCAGGGCCGCCCCCTGGGCACACCGTTCCAGCCGCGGATAAAGTTCACCGACCACGTCCGAACTGGGGTGCCGGATGTAGTAGTAGACCTCGGCGAAATTGGGGACCACGTTCGGCGCATCGCCCCCGTAAGTGATCACGTGATGGATCCGCGTCTTGTCCGGTGTGTGTTCTCGAAGAAGCTCGGCAGCATGGTTGGTCAGTGCTATCGCGTCCAGGGCCGAGCGGCCCTGCTCCGGTGCTCCGGCGGCATGGGCACTGGTGCCATGGAAACGGAATTTCACGGCGATCCGTGCCAGTGTGGAGCGGTCTCCTGCCGAGTTGGTACTTCCCGGGTGCCAGTGCAGGACCACGTCACAGTCCTCGAAGAGACCCGCCTGGACCATGAAGACCTTGGCACTGCCCCCCTCCTCGGCCGGGCAGCCGTAAAAGCGGACCGTCCCCGTGATCTGGCCCTCGCGGATCTGCTCGGCTATCGCGATCGCCGCTGACGCCGATGCGACTCCAAAAAGATGGTGTCCGCAGCCGTGCCCATAGCCGTTGCCCGGCCGGGGATCCCGCTGGGGTGTTGCCTGCTGGGCCAGCCCCGGCAGGGCATCGTATTCTCCCAGGATGCCAATCACCGGCTTCCCGCTGCCGGCCGTGGCGGTGAAGGCTGTCGGGATCTGGGCCACCGGCTTCTGGATCTTGAAGCCCGCCTCTTCCAGCATGCCCGAGAGAAGGGCCGCCGACCTCGTTTCCTGGTAGCCCGGCTCGGCCAGCTCCCAGATTTCCATTGCCACTCGCCAGCTGGCAGCATCCCGCTTGTGGATCGACTTGTAGAGATCCTCTTTTTGTGACAGGGCCGTGGAGCTCAAGAGCAGGATCAGCAGGAGAGATCGGATCGTCATCGACAGCATGCAGTTCATCAGGCACCTTCCGGATAAAAGAAGTAACATTGGCGGACATGTTCCATGTCAGACGGTAAAGCTGGTATCACTTTCCTGCATCCCAGGGTGCCATGCAAGCCTCCCGCAGGGAGGGCTGCTTGCCCAGCCGTAGAAAATCCCGATAGACTAGTACCATGCGGTCGCCACCTGCCCTCCACTGGACAAGGATCCGGATCATGATGCGATATCTTTCCCTGCTGGCAATTTCCCTGCTGATCCCCGACCATTGCCTGGCGGAGGACGCCCCAGCGCGATCCCTGAAAAAAGACCAGTCGCTCCCCTCGATTGCCATTCCCTGTACGGCGGACAAGCTCTTTACCACCGGCATCGAGGGCCCCGCCTGTGACAGGCGAGGTTTTGTCTACGCGGTGAATTTCCAGAAGCAGGGAACGATTGGCCGTGTCCGTCCCAATGGCAAGGCCAGGGTGTTTGTTGACCTGCCGGCCGGTAGCGTTGGTAATGGTATCCGCTTTGGACGGGACGGCATGATGTACGTGGCTGACTACCCGAAACATAACGTGCTACAGATCGACCCGCGGAAGCGCACGATTCGGGTGTTTGCCCATAACGAGAAAATGAACCAGCCCAATGACCTGGCCATCGACGGCAACGGAGTCCTCTACGCCAGCGATCCGAACTGGGGAAACGGAACCGGGCAGCTCTGGCGCATTGATCGGGATGGAAATACAACCCGCCTGGCCGAGGAACTGGGGACCACCAACGGTGTCGAGGTCAGCCCCGACAACAAGACCCTCTACGTGAACGAGAGCGTGCAGAAGAATGTCTGGGCTTTTCCAATCCTGGAAGATGGTACGCTGGGCATGAAACGACTGGTCCGCCAGTTCCCGGATCATGGCTTTGACGGCATGCGCTGTGACGTGGATGGAAACCTCTACATCACTCGGCACGGCAAGGGAACCGTGGTAAAAATGCAAGCGGATGGGAAAATCCTGGCAGAAGTCGATGTGCTGGGGAAAAGTCCCACCAACCTCTGCTTTGGAGGCCCCGATGGTTGTACCGTCTATGTGACCGAGGTGGAGCACCAGCGGCTGGTGAAGTTCCGGGTCGACCGGCCAGGACTTGCCTGGCAGAGGTGGCGAGAATAAAGTGCCAACTTCCCATGCGAGGGCAGAAGGCAGGAGAAAAAGAACCAATGCTGGCAGGTGATATTTACGAGCCACGGAAAATCCGGCTCACCGATACGGAAGAACCGGCCCTCGATTCGGCGAGCCCGGGCGAGATTATCTTTCAACCTGAGCTGGGATGCCTCTGTGGATCGGACCTGCTCTATTTCGAGGGAGATTATGGGGAATACCCGCCGGAGATCGGACATTCCCTGCATGAAATGATCGGCCGCGTTGTCGATACCAACGGCGACCTTTTCCAGGTTGGGGACCATGTGCTCTGTGTTCCCGACCGCCAACAGGGGCTCAGTGAGAGGTTCCGGGTGACCGAGCAGCAGGCGATCCTGGTCGATCCCCGGCCGCCGGTGGACCAGGCCCTGCTGGCCCAGCCGCTGGGGACTGTCCTGTTTGCTCTCCGCAAGCTTCCCAACCTGATTGATCAGAGCGTGGTGGTGGTAGGGCAGGGCCCCATGGGCCAGCTGTTCAATCTCGCTCTCCAGCAACTCGGGGCACGCCAGATTATCGCCGTGGACCAGATCGCCGACAGGCTTGAAGTCAGCCCCAGAACCGGGGCGACAGAGACGGTCAACAGCAGTCAGCAGGATCCGGTCAAGGCGGTGGAGGATCTCACCGGCGGGGAAGGAGCGGACCTGGTCGTGGAAGCTGTGGGGCACCGGGAACAGGTGCTCAACCTCTGTGCCGAACTCTGCAGGCCCTTTGGAAATATCCTCTTCTTTGGTGTGCCACCGCAGTCGATCGACAACTTTAATATCTACCGGGTCTTCTGGAAGAACCTTTCCATCGTGACCAGCGTGGGCCCTGATTTCAAGAAGGACTTTCCACTGGCAATGCAGTGGATCGCAGAGGGCCGTGTCGATGTCTCCCCGCTGATCACCCATCGCATGCCCTGGACCGATATCCAGGAGGCATTCGATATCTTCAGCCAGCGCCAGGATGGGGCCCTGAAGGTCTTTCTGGACTTCTAGTCCCCGGCCTGGTTTTCCGGCCACAACCATCTTGTCGGTCGATTTGCCGGCCGGCGTGGACTTCCAGCACTTGGCCAGTACCAGGTTCGAGAAATACAATCTCCAGGTGGCCGCCAGGGTACCGAGCAGATCGTATCGTCGTGTCAAGGAGCCTGTTTCCAGACCAGTTTACCCGTCGATCCCGGCGGCATTGAAGTACTGCGGCTCGGCGCCCTCTTTCCACTTGATGTTGCAGCCAATACTGGGTACCTGGTGCTCGGTTGCCGGCTCACCTGCCAGCACGGCGTCCAGGGCCGCCCGCAGGTCCTGGCCCGTTACCGGGATACCGGAATCGGGGCGGCTGCTGTCGAGCTGGCCGCGATAGGCAAGCTTCTGGTCACCATCAAACACGTAGAAATCAGGTGTGCAGGCAGCCTGGTAGGCGATGGCGACATCCTGGTCCTCGTCATACAGATAGGGGAAAGAGTATCCCCTTTGTTCAACCTCGTGGATCATCTGTTCCGGGGAGTCTTCTGGGTGATTGGCGATATCATTGGAACTGATTGCGACCATGCCGGCACCCGCCCCCTGGTATTCCCGGCCAAGCTGGGCCAGTTGTTCGGCTATGTGCTTGACGAATGGACAGTGGTTGCACATGAAGATCACCAGCAGTGCCGGCCGTCCCTGGAAGTCTGATAGCGAGACCATCTGGCCATCGACGTTGCGGAGCGAAAAATCGGGAGCAGGAGTCCCCAGGGGTAACATCGTGCTGGCTGTTTTTACCATTGTTGTGTCCTCCAGTCGCCGCGAGATGCCCTAGTCGATGGACTTGACCGTGAACTTGGTCAGGCCGATCCGCAGCTGGTCGTTGATGTTGAGTGGGCTTTCGTCAATCTGGATGTCGTTGATGTAGGTTCCATGCCGGGATCCCAGGTCCCGCACGGTAAGCTGGCCGTCAAAACAGTCGATCTCGCAGTGCCGCCGGCTCAGCCAGCGATCCACGAAAGAAAACTGCGCATCCTCACCACGGCCGATCACGACCGGGAACTGGCAAAGAGGAATGCACCCGTTGTCGCCAGAAGGCTCGTCGGGAACAAGCTCGGCCAGGCTGGTCGCTGTGGAGGTAGGAAGAATGGACATGGTAAGGATCCTGGAGGGTTGGATGTCAACAACGGAACAGGTCTGTTCAACGTCGGGTGCAGGCGTCCTGCAGCAGGCGAAAGAGCCAGTCTGGCTCACACCACATACCAGCCAGGAAGGAGCGGAATGGTATGTCCCTTGTCTCTTACATCATGTAGCCCATCAGGCTATGTAAGTGGTGACCCGTTGTCAATGATTCACCGCGGTGAGGTCAAAAAACTGCCTTGCGTTGCGGGAAACAAGGTCCGAAAAACTCGCCATCTCCATCTCCCTGACTTCCGCCAGGCAGCTGGCGGTATGGACAAGCAGGGCAGGTTCATTGGGTCGCTGGCCACGACAGGGGTGTGGGGAAAGCCAGGGAGCATCGGTCTCGACCAGTAGCCGGTCGTCGGGAACATGTCCGGCAACCTGGCGCAGCTCGTCGGATTTCCGGTAAGTTACCATGCCGGCAAAACTGATGAACATCCCCAGGTCGATGCACTCCTGCATCAGCGGCAGATCCCCGGTGAAGGAATGCATCACGCCCCGCAGTGGCCCCCGCTTGTGGGCCTCCTGGAGCATCTCCAGGATCTCCTGCCCCGAATCGCGCATGTGGACGATAAAAGGCAGCCCTGTCTGCTGGGACAATCGCAGGTGGCGATCAAAGTAGTCCTGCTGGAGTTGCAGGGGGGAGTAGTCCCAGTGACGATCGAGGCCTGTTTCGCCAAGAGCGACCACGCCCGCCTGTCCGGCCATCTGCAGGATCTGGTCCCAGTCTCCCTCCTCCGCCTCGGCGCAGTAATTTGGCTGGATACCAACCGCGGCATGGACTGCCTCGTGTTGACGAGCCAGTTTCAAGCAGAGATGACTGGAGGCAGCCGTTGTGCCGACGGTGACCATTGTCTCGACACCCGCCTCGATCGCTCGCTGGACAATCGTGTCACGCTGTCCGTCGAATTGCTCGTCGTCCAGGTGCAGGTGTGTATCAAAAAGGGACATGGGCATGTGAGCATGTCGATTGACCGTGCTACTCGCTGCCAGACAGTTCCAGCAGCGAATCAAGATGCGCCTTGGCAGCACCGACAGCTTCCTGGGCAACGGCTTGTGCCAGCGCATCGGCCGCAAGCTCGCTTACCGCTTGCTCGCAGACCGAGACAATCTCTCGCTGGCCCTCCACCATCCGGGATAACAGGTAGTCAAGCGAGAGATCATGCAGGCTCGTGAATTCAATCGGGAATTCCCCTGGATCCACATCCTCCCCCGCATCCTGGATCATCGTGCTGACGCGATCGACAGTCGCCTCCTGGTCGCTGACGATCTGTTCCAGCACCAGCTTGACGTCCTCGGCATCCCGATTGATCCAGGGTGGAGCATACTGGAGGTAAACCGGCAGCGAACGATGATGGGCGACCGAAAGCCGGTTGAGCGAGGCACATGTCTGGATCGATTTGAGCATCGTTGCGTTTACAGGAAGAGAGGATCTAGAGTGGCAATTGCTGGACCAGGAAGAGGGCGGCCGAGGTGGCACATTTACTCACCGGTTCCCAGGCCAGCATCAACAGGGCTGTGGGGATCGTTAACAGGAGGACAAAGCGGCCCCCGCCGGACTGTCCCAGAGGCAGTGGAAGCGGCAGGGGATCGGGGGGATCATCGAGAGTCATTACCTTGACGACACGGAGGTAGTAAAACAGGCTCAGTGCCGTGTTCAACCCACCGAAAAGCAGCAGGACCATCAGGTATCCCTGGCCGGTGGTGGTGAAACCCTCCGCCAGCGAGGCAAAAATTGCGAACTTGCCGATGAACCCGGCCAGCGGGGGCAAGCCCACCAGGCTAAAGAGCATCAGCGTGAAACAGATGGCGATCCCCGGGGAGCTCCTGATCAATCCGCGGTAGTTCGAGACCTCCTCGCTTCCGGTCATATTGCGGATAAAAGCGACCACGGCGAAAGCGCCCATGTTCATGAAGACATAGACGACGATGTAGATCAGCAGCCCGGCAATCGCCTGTTCTGCTCCGGCCGGATCGACACCGGCCAGTTCCATTAACGCGGGAATTGCCATCATCATGTAACCCGCGTGGGCGATGGTCGAGTAAGCCAGTAGCCGCTTGATATTGGTCTGGCCGTAGGCGGTCAGGTTACCAAAGGTGCAGGTGATGACCGCGATCAGCGCGATCAGGCGGCCGATGAACGTGCGAACCGGACCGAGTGCCGTGATCTGCTGCTGGCGGATGTGATCCCTTGTCGGGGGTGCGGCCTGATGGGACTCGGCCCCGGCCTCTGTCGTTACCGCCGTATCGTGCTTGTCCTCGATGGCGAACAGGGCCCCCTCGTCGGTCTCCTGGTGAACCACCACGGCGACCTGGCCCGTCCAGTCTTCCCCGGCCCGGAAACCCTCCGGGGGGACCATCCCGAAACCGATGGCAACACGCACCAGGAGTGCCAGGGCAGCCGCCTTGGAGGTGACGCTGAGGAAACTGTTGACCTCGGCACAGGCACCGTGAAAGACATCGGGGCACCAGAAATGGAAGGGGACGGCTGAAAGTTTGAAGGCCAGTCCGACGCCCAGCATCAGGCCACCAAGAGAAAGCACCATCAGTTCTCCACTCCCGAACGTGGGGAGTTGTTCGGCAAGCAGGATGGCCATTGTCGGGAGGTGGGCGCTACCGACCAGCCCACAGACCAGGCTGATGCCATAGAGCATCACGCCGGCTGTGCCCGCACCATAAATCGCGTACTTGAGTGCCGCTTCACTTCCCGTCCGACGGCCCTTGAGCATCCCCGCCAGGACATAGGAGGGAACACTGGCCATCTCGATTGCCAGAAAAATCATCAACAGGTGGTTGGCCGATACCATCAGGAACATTCCCAGCGTGGCACCGAGGACCAGCGTGTAAATGTCGGCGCTGTCCTGCTTGTCAGGAATACCGGACAGGCGGGTCATGACCAGGAAGATCAGTACCGAGATCAATAGCAGCGACCGCATCATGACCGTGAACCGGTCGACGACCAGCATCCCGGTAAAAATCTCCACCCGGTGGATCGAGTGAAGGCTGCCATGAATGTAGGCGTCAGGATCCGCGATATCGACAAACAGCCGATGGGGGCCTGCCAGCACAAGTGCCACTCCCGTCCCGACCAGTGCCACCCAGAACATGGAGATCCGCTGCTGGTTATCCATCACGCGGATAAGGAGCAGCAGGCAGATCGTCAGGCAGATCATCAACTCGGGCAGGAACAGCCCGATACTGGAGGATGCGAAGGCGCCCCCCTTGGCGTCGAAGATCAGCTCATTTACTAGATCATGCAGGTCCACGTTGTTTTGAATCCTCTCGGTCCAGAACCTCCCGGGGAGGTCCGGCAGGTGCTAGGGGGCAAGCGCCGTCACAGGGCCGGCATCCTCCAGGTGGTCTCTTCTCTGTTGGAATCGCAGGACGACTGTGCCAGGTGGTGAGCGGCCCCTGGTCGCTGCGGTCGCGTCCTCGTCGGGGGTTTCCGGCGGTGCCGTGTCCGGTGCGGGCTCTCCTTCATCCAGTTCCAGGTCCTCGCCCAATTCCGGAAGCTCCTTGACAGTCTCCGTCCAGTCGGCCAGGTCCTGGACCTGCCGCTCGATGGTGTCATCCATGAACTTGAGTACCGTGTGGTGCGGGAAGACGCCAAACAGGATGGCCAGGGCCAGCAGGATGCAGCCGATCGACTTCTCCCGGGTGGTGCAGGGAGTCAGTTCTTCCTCGTGGGGGCCAAGGTATTCCGGGCCCAGGTAAACCCGCTGCAGGCACCAGAGAATATAGCCGGCCGTGAGAATCACCACCGAGGCGGCGATGACGGCAAGCAGGATACTGTAATTCCAGACCGAGAAAACGACCAGCACCTCCCCGATGAAGCCGCAGAGGCCGGGAAGCCCCAGTCCGGCAAAGAACAGGCCGATTGCCATTGCCGTGTAAAATGGCATCTTTCCGTACAGTCCTCCGAATTCGTTCAGGTTCCGATGATGGACCCGGTCGTAGATGATACCGACCATGAAAAACATGCCAGCCGAACTGATACCGTGGCCGATCATCTGGAACATCGCCCCGGTGACACCCTGGGACCAGTAGTCCGTGATGTACTCGGGACTGGACGCCGACCAGACTCCCAGGCCGAGCATCACGTATCCCATGTGACTCACGCTGCTGTATGCGACCAGCCGCTTGAAGTCGGTCTGGGCGAGGGCCGCGAATGCACCGTAGACCATGCTGACCACACCCAGTCCGCAGACCAGCCATGCCAGGTCATAACCACCGTGAGGGCAGATCGGATAACAGATGCGGATAATCCCGTAGCCACCCATCTTGAGCAGCACGCCCGCCAGGATCATCGAGATTGGCGTGGGAGCTTCCACGTGCGCATCGGGGAGCCAGGTATGGAAGGGGACAGACGGCACCTTGATGATGAAGCCGATCAGGAGCAGCAGGAATGCCCAGCGCTGCCAGGTCGGACTAAACAGGTCGGTGTGTTGTCCCATCGCCGCCAGGGCAAGCAGGTTAAACGTGTGGACCGGTTCATGAGTCCCGGTCTTGTTGTCCCTGGCGAGCTCGACATAGGTCTTCTCCAGGGCGCTGCTGGAAATATGGCAGTCCTTCCAGATCCCGCTTTTCCCGTCCGTGGCCGTCTGATCCAGCTGGCCGGACTCGGCCACGTTTGGGCGGACATTCGTGACCTTCGCCAGCTCTACCAGGTCACTCTTGAAGTAGAGCATCAGGATCGCGACCAGCATCAAGACACTGCCGACAAGTGTGAAGAGGAAGAACTTGATGGCCGCGTACTCCCGTCGAGGGCCACCCCAGATGCCAATCAGGAAGTACATCGGCAGCAGCATCACTTCCCAGAAGACATAGAACAGGAAGAAGTCCAGCGACAGGAAGACACCGAGCATGCCCGTTTCCAGTAACAGGAAGAGGATGCAGTATCCCTTGACGTGCTTCTTGATCGACCAGCTGGCAGCCATGGCCAGCATGCTGATCAGGGCTGTGAGCATGATCAGGGGGAAGCTGATCCCGTCGATCCCCATGAAGTAATCGATGTTGAAGGAGGGAATCCAGCTGGCATTAAAAACGTTCTGCATCTTCCCTGCCGAGGAGTTAAAGGCGGTATCGGACAGCCCGAAGAAGGTGAAGATGGCCAGCGCGAAGACGGCGATCGTGATCACCAGCGTGGTGATGCGGAAAAGGTCGTTTCGTCGGGCCTGCTGGTCCTCGTCCACCGTGCCGGGACAGAGGGCAAGGATCAAGGCACCGAGGGCCGGCAGAAAGACAATCAAGCTAAGTAGAAGAGTCGCCATATTAATTCAATTCCGATTGGTGAGGGATCTCGTCGGGTCCCGTCTGGGTTTGTGAATCCTTCATCCTTGTCTGGGGAAATCCGTTACCGTCATCGTCCTGCACTGGCAGGACTGCTAAAGAAAAAACTGATGACCATGAACAGGGCCACTGCCCCGACCACGATAAACATTACGTACTGTCGAATCCGACCTGTCTGAACGTTTCGTAGCGCCAGTCCGACCCGGTGTGTCCAGCTCGCCGTCAGGTTGACCAGGCCGTCGACTATCGACTGGTCGGCCACCAGGTTCCAGTAAAATGAGATCGTGCGGGTCACGGAGGCAGAAAGGTGGACCAGGCCGTCCAGGACATACCGGTCAATCATCCCCACGACGGTTCCACAGAGGTGGGCCGGTTTGACAAAGAGCAGGTCATAAAGTTCATCAAAGTACCACTTGTTGACCAGGAACCGGTGTGAGAGGGGAAGTGAATCGCGAACCTCGTCCGGGTTCAGCCAGCGGACCAGGTAAAAGACCGAGGCCAGGATGATTCCCAGGACCGCGGTGGAAAAGGCCAGCAGCGTGACCGGCACGCGAATGGCCCAGGCATGGCTGGCATGCTCGTCAGGCCAGGCAAGCGAGGTAAAGAGCCCCTCCATCGTGCCATGGATTCCGTCAGGGCGAGCCGTTTCCAGCAGGCCGGTGAGATGGAAATTGCCCAGTCCGAAGAAGCCAGGCGTTTTCCAGCCAATCGTGGTGGCAAAAAAGGCCAGGATGACCAGCGGCACGTACATCACGCGGGGGGACTCGTGGGCGTGTTCGAAGCGATGCTCATCCCTCGGCTGGCCGGCAAAGGTCATGAACCAGAGCCGGAACATGTAAAAGGCTGTGATCGCCGCACCGGCAGCCGCCACCCAGAAGAAAATGCCTGCCACGGCCGAGTCGTTGTATTGCCAGAATGAGAATGCCTGCTCCAGGATCGCATCCTTGGAGTAGTAGCCGCTGAAGCCGATCACGAAGGGGATCCCGGCACCGGCGATCGCCAGGCAGCCGACAAGCATCGTGTAGGCCGTCCAGGGCATCTTGTGCCGCAGACCTCCCATCTCTCTCATATCGTTGGTATGGACTGCATGGATCACGGAGCCGGAACACATGAACAACAGGCTCTTGAAGAAGGCGTGCGTGATCAGGTGAAAGACCCCGGCAGCCCAGGCACCCATGCCCAGGGCCATCATCATGTATCCCAGCTGGCTGATCGTGGAATAGGCCAGCACGCGTTTGATATCGGTCGCCGTGATGGCAATCGTCGCTGCCAGGAAAAGGGTGATCACGCCGATCACGGCAATCACCAGCAGAACCTCGGCGGCAAAGAGCGGGAAGAAACGGGCCACCAGGTAAACCCCCGCTGCCACCATCGTGGCCGAGTGAACCAGGGCCGAGACCGGCGTGGGCCCCTCCATCGCGTCCGGAAGCCAGACATGGAGCGGGAACTGGGCACTCTTGCCCACGCAGCCGCAGAAGATGCCCAGGCCCCCGATAATCAAGAGCCAGTAACCATAATGGGGCCGGCTGTCATCATCCGGATCGTCGTTGCGTAATTCCGCCACCCTGGCTGCGATCAGCTCGTGCCGGGCCTCCATGCTCAGGTCACTGCCGGAGCGGAGAAGTTCCGCCCGTTTATGCTGGACTGTCTCTCGCAGTTCGCTGCGGGCGGAGAGACGGACCAGGCCGTCCGGGGTGGTCAACTGGTGGTCATGTTCGGCCGGCCGTGCCATGCTGAAAAGACCCTGCTCGGTGACATGGCCCTGCTCGTCCTTGTAGTCACCGAAAGCGAGCGTCCCAAAACCGGTCCAGAAGATCATCAGCCCGATGATCATGCCAAAGTCC
>Ga0310342_100002286_pt1 | contig 12283 bp, 10 predicted proteins | sample S15DNA20500_MG_FD_206155 | JGI IMG/M metagenome (GOLD analysis project Ga0310342, IMG submission 206155) | Marine microbial communities from station ALOHA, North Pacific Subtropical Gyre - S1503-DNA-20-500_MG | ecosystem: Environmental > Aquatic > Marine > Oceanic | place: Pacific Ocean: North... | reverse complement strand
GTTCCGAACAGCGAACCCCTGACGTCGCGCGACACCGAAGTGAGAGTGGCTTTAGCCGGCGGACAATACGACGGCACGGATGGCGTCGGCCAACCCACTCTTGTCGTGTGTGGCGGTCGTCGGCCAGCCAATAGCTTTCAAAGCAGGGACTGCGTTCCCCATGACGACCGGCATGCCGGCGAACTCTAACATCTCGCGGTCGTTGAGATTGTCACCGACTGCCATGACCGCTGAGCGGTCGAGCCCGAGCTGGTTACACCAGCTCGCTAACGCCGCGCCCTTTGACCATCCGCCTGCGATAATGTCAAGTAGAGAAAAATCACGCGCTTCGTACTCCGTGAGTGTGAGCGTGACGTTCTCCGCTGCGCGCAGTTTGCGCATTTTTCCCGCCAGCGTCCGCATCTGTACGACCTCGCCCGTGAAGGCTACCTGAGCGGGATCTTCGCTCAACGCCTGCTCGAGCGGATCGACCTCAAGCATGAATCGGCGGTTAAGCTCGTAATAATCTCGCCGATTCGGATGCTGCCAATCGATATTCTCGAACACGTACTGCCGTGCATCCGCGCGGTCAAAAATGAGTGCGGCACCCTGGCGGATCGGCCTGGTCGCGACGATGATTTCGCGGGCCGTCGCACGCGGCAGTAGGCGTCTGCCTAGCGTCGAACCGTCGACCCGTTTGGTGAGTGCTCCGTTGTTGCAGATCAGCATGATCCGATCGGAAAGCGCTCCGGCGACCGGTTTGGCGTGATGAAACGCACGACCGGTGACGAGCACGACTTCGACGCCGGCCTCGAGTGCTTCGTGGACCGCTTGTCGGTTCGCGGTCGGGAGTTCGCCGCGACTGTTAAGCAGGGTGCCGTCGATGTCGATGGCTATAAGACGCACGCCCATGAGCGTGGAAAGGCCACTACGGTCTTGCTGCTGTGAGCCCTACCGGTTGGCAACCATTTTTCTTAGCGTAAGTCTTTTCGATGTAGTCGTCGACGAGTTTCCGGAATGCCTCGGCCAGTTCGTCGTACGAGCCGCGCAGGGTCACTGTGTGACGACCGTCAACATAAATAGGGCAGGTCGGTTCCTCACCTGTGCCAGGCAGACTGATGCCGATGTTCGCGGCGCGCGATTCACCCGGCCCGTTAACGACACAGCCCATGACGGCGATTCTCATTTCCTCGACGCCGTCGTAGCGCGTTTTCCACACCGGCATCATGCCGCGGACATATTCCTGGATACGCACCGTCAGCTCCTGAAACGTGGTGCTGGTTGTCCGGCCGCACCCAGGACAAGCTGTGACGCTTGGTGCGAATGAGCGCAGTCCCATTGCTTGGAGCAGTTCGCAAGCTGCATAGACTTCCTCTCGACGGTCGCCCCCCGGCCGCGGTGTCAACGACACCCGAATTGTGTCGCCAATCCCGTCGTTTAGTAGGATGCTCATGGCCGACGCTGACCAGACAAGCCCTTTGACGCCCATGCCAGCCTCGGTCAGGCCGAGATGAAGCGGCTGTGTGGTCTGACGTGCCAGTTCACGATATACCGTGATGAGATGTGATGGGGATGACACCTTGCACGAGATAATGATCTGATCCTCAGCGAGTCCACAGTTTCGCGCCAGAGCGGTCGACTCGAGCGCAGACAGGACCATGCATTCGTCGATGATCTCCTCCGACGAGTGGTTCAGACACCGGTCGGTGTTCTCTCGCATCTTGGCCGTGACGAGCTCTTGGTTCAACGAGCCGCCGTTGACGCCGATGCGGACTGGCTTCCCATGGTCCTTTGCCACTTTGCAGATCGTCACGAATCGCTCGTCCCGCCGCGTGCCAGTGCCGACGTTACCAGGATTGATGCGGTACTTGTCGAGGGCGGCGGCGCAATCCGGAAATCGAGTGAGTAGTAGGTGGCCGTTGTAGTGGAAATCGCCGATGAGTGGTGCCGTACATCCTGCGTCGAGCATGCGCTGCTTGATGTCGGGCACAGCTCGGGCCGCGTCGTCGAGGTTAACGGTCACTCGCACGAGCTCGGAACCGGCCTCGGCTAACTCGACACACTGGGCGGCGGTCGCGGCGGCGTCCGCCGTGTCGGTCATCGTCATCGACTGCACAGCGACCGGCGCACCACCACCGATCTGGACGTTTCCCACCCGTGCCCCGACCGTGTGATGCGAGCGTGCTTGTAGCATTGTCACCGGTTGCTCGAATCATACCATCCGGGTTCACTCGGCCCAGGGTGACCGTTGGCGAAGATGGAATGGCAGTTAACCGGCTTGCTCGTGACGAAGGTCGCTAAATGCTTCACGCGCTGCCCCGATCGTGCGATCGACATCTCGAGTGGTGTGCGCCGTTGAGAGGAACCATGCTTCAAACTGCGATGGGGGTGGATAAATGCCACGGGCCAACATGCCGCGGAAGAATGTGGCGTAGGCCGCCGTGTCCGAAGTAGTGGCCGACACGTAGTTGGTGACCGGACGTGTGGTGAAGAACGGAGTGACCATCGAACCGACGCGGCTCACGTGGACTGCGACGCCGGCGTCCAGGGCCGCATCGGTGAGTCCGGCCTCAAGGTACGCTCCGAGCTTCTCGAGGTTACGGTAGAGCGCCGATGAGAGTCTCGACAGCGCCCAGACACCGGCGGTCATTGCCAGCGGGTTCCCGGAGAGCGTGCCCGCTTGATAGACGGGTCCCGCTGGTGCAACCTGGTCCATCAGAGCGGCTCGGCCGCCGTAGGCTCCCACTGGGAGCCCGCCGCCGATGATCTTCCCGAGACAGGTCAGGTCGGGCAGCACGCCGAACAGTGCCTGCGCACCGCCCTTGGCAACCCGGAAACCCGCGATCACCTCGTCGAAGATGAGAACTATGCCGTGCCGGTCACACGTCGACCGGAGCCCGTCGAGGAAACCGTCGGTGGGCGCGACCACGCCCATGTTACCTGCGACCGGCTCGACGATAATCGCCGCGATCTGGCCCAGGTTCGCTTGGCACAGTCGCGTCACCGACCCGAGGTCGTTGTAGCGCGCGATCAGGGTCTCGGCAGCGGTGGCCTTCGAGACTCCTGGGCTCGTCGGCACACCGAGTGTGGTCGCACCGGAGCCAGCCTGCACCAGAAACGCGTCGCCATGACCATGGTAGCAACCAGCAAACTTTATAATCTTGTCTCGACCAGTCGCGGCCCGGGCGACCCGAACAGCGCTCATCGTCGCCTCAGTTCCCGAATTTACGAACCGCACCCGCTCGATCGACGGAACCATACGGCAGACGCGGACCCCTAGTTCGACCTCGCGTGCCGTCGGCGCGCCGAAGCTCGTTCCCTGCCGTGCGGCGAGTGCTAACTCGCGGGTCAGGTCCCGCGGGGCGTGTCCATGAATCAACGGACCCCACGACATGACGTAGTCAATGTAGGAGCGGCCGTCAACGTCCCGCAGCCGCGCACCACTGGCCCGTTCGATGAATGGGGGATCGCCGCCGACCGCACCGAAGGCTCGCACCGGACTGTTGACACCACCCGGGAGGACTTTTTTAGCCCGGGTGAAGAGACGGGCGGATGTGTGAGGCTTCGGTGGCATCGTGGCTGTGGAGCGAACGATACCACGGTACCCCATCTGCACCGCTTTGCCGCATGGGTCTGAGGGATCTCGAGGTTGGTGCGCTAGCTGTGATAGAAATGTGGTCGATGGACGACGCTTGCGACATCTGTCATACGCGCAACTCGATGTTCCCACGAGTGGAAGTTGGGTTGAGAGGTGTCGGGTCGGTATGGATCCACCAATGCACGGGGTGCGGCTTCCGACAGGTACGGCCAAAGTTGAACACTAGCGAGCTGGAGTCATTCTACGGTGGTGACTACTTCGATCCGGGTTCACCTGTCGGCTTCGATGATTACGCGAAACAAAAACAGCGTTACAAGCGCGAGGCGTTCTTTCTTGCCAAGGAGCTTAGTGCCATTTCCGCGACCGGCCGTCTCCTTGAGGTCGGCTGTGCGCTCGGGTTCTTGCTAGACGCGTTGGCGCGGGTGAGTGCATGGCGGGTCGAAGGAATAGAGCTATCGTCCTTCGCCGCCGGTTACGCGCGCCAGCGGTTTGGCTTGGCCGTACAGCAGTCGACGCTTGAGGCGGCGCGGTTCGCGCCTGAGACATTCGACTACGTTGTGCAGAAGGATCTACTTGAGCATGTGACTCACCCGCGGCGTCATCTCGAGGAGACATGGCGTATCATGCGTCCGGGCGGACGACTCTGGGTCGTTGTGCCGAATGGCGAGTTGAATGTCAGACCGATCAGCGTTCTTGCTGCCACGCTCGATGATGACGCGTTGCCGGTGCTCGATCAGGGGCACCTCTCATTCTTTTCGAAGTCGCAGCTCAGGCGGCTGTTTGAGGAAACAGGCTTCCGGTGTCTACGGTTCCGAAACATAGGACTCCGTCGCGGGTTACGGGCGCTCGGGCACCTCCCACGCAGTCATCTGGTGCCGGCAGTCATTGCTCGAACCGACTTGACAGCCACCGTCACTCTGCGCGATCGACACGTTGTGGCACTTCAGGTCGACGACGCAGCCGTACTAAGAGATCGGATCGATGCCGAGATCAACAGACGTCACCGTCGTATCCGAAACTGGACGCCGTATTTCTATTACCGGCACCTTTTTAAACGGCTCGACTCTCTGGTCGCATCGTGCGCTGTGGGTCAGGACTTTGACGTGCTACTCGAAAAAATTTGAAGCTTCACCCATCAGAAACGTCGTGCAATAAGAACAAAAAACCGATGGGGAAGCCCTCACCGAACCACCTCTCGGTGGTTGGCTACCACCTCAATTAGCATTCCCAGGTGGCTTCACAATTAGCAAGGTTGATGTGTGTTGCGATTAAGTCCGAGTCCAATCTGAGATCATCAAGAATCTGGTCGGTCGACGCTGTCACGTCGACGAACGACCCGATCTTTTTGTCCACCCGCGCCTAAGGTGACGTGGTCGGATTCTGTAGGAAAGGTGATGTGGTTTCACAGATGGCGGTCAGACTGATGTGGGGAACGGTTGACGACAGGAAGATCGTTGCGAGTAGACCAATTATGGTTCCTTGCGATGGTGACTGACAATTCGCATGTCATATCAGCTGAGGGCGCGAGCGGCGTCGCGTGCGTAATAGGTGATGAGGATGTCCGCCCCGGCGCGTTTGATTGCTATAAGTACTTCGAGCATGGCGCGCGGCTCATCTATCCAGCCGTTGCGGGCCGCCGCCTTGAGCATGGCGTACTCGCCACTCACGTGATACGCCGCCGTTGGGTACTGGAACTCCGCTTTGACACGGGTGATCACGTCCAGGTAGTGAAGCGCTGGCTTAACCATGACTAGGTCGGCGCCCTCTTTGATGTCGAGCGCCACTTCGCGCAGTGCTTCGTCGACGTTGGCTGGATCCATTTGATGCGTCCGCCGGTCGCCAAACGCTGGTGTCGAGTTGGCGGCGTCCCGGAACGGACCGTAATAAGCGGAACAGTACTTCGCCGCATACGACATGATTGCGATATCTTCGAAGCCTCCTAGGTCGAGTGTGTCGCGGATGGCGCCGACGCGGCCATCCATCATGTCGGACGGCGCGACGATGTCGGCGCCTGCCTCGGCGTGCGAGACGGCGGCGCGAGCCAACTGGTCGACCGTCGGGTCGTTGACGATCTTGTCGCCGTCGACAATCCCGCAATGACCGTGCGAAGTGTATTCGCAGAGGCAGACATCGGTGATCACCAACAGGTCGCGCACCTCTTGCTTGAGGGCGCGGATCGCCGATTGCACGGGTGCTTCCGGGTCGTAAGCTGCTGACCCCGTATTGTCCTTTTGTGCGGGCAATCCGAACAGAAGTACCGCACGAATCCCGTCCTGCCGCGCGGCGGTCGCTTCCGTTACCGCCTCGTCAACTGACAACTGGAAGACTCCTGGCATTGAGGCCACTTCCCGGCGAACTCCCTCGCCTTTGCAGACGAAGAGCGGGTAGACGAAAGTTTCGGGTGATAACCGGGTCTCGCGGACGAGCTCCCGGATCGCCGGTGAGCGCCGTAGACGTCGCAGTCTCTGCGTCAGGATCATGCGCTTGCCGACCTGGGCTCGCGCGAGGAAGTATCGCGACGGACGGTGGTGGTAAGTGTCATAAATTTCGCCTCTTTAGTTGGGGTAACAGGTTGCAGGGTTCGAGTTTTTCACAGGAATCCTTCGACCCCCTGCCCCCACCGAAGCCGTCTGGCACCGCACCGCTTTCGTCCCACCCTGCCGGGCCGCCTCCCACTGCTTACTCGGTCTAGCAGGGGGCCAGGGGTCCGTGTGGCGTTCAGAGCCGACCGGAGGAACCAGTTTCGGTGACAGGAACCGACAGCTAAGCGAAACCGGCTCGCGGAGCCCTGGAACCTTTGGAACGTGAAAACGTAATGCTTCGATAGATCATTTCATTGTAGCGATTCAACCTGCATCGTGGGTGAAGTGATCGGCAATTGCTTGCGCCAGTGCTGGGACCGTGTACGTCGAGGGGATGATGGTGGTTTCGATTCCGAGTTGCCTCCCGGCTTCGGCGGTAACTGGTCCAATCGCGGCAACGACTGTCGTCCCGAGGAGGTCGATAGCCGGTTCCGCGCCGACGAGCTTCACGAAATTGCGTACCGTCGACGCGCTCGTAAAGGTCACAACGTCGATCTCTTGCTCGAGGAGCATCTTGTAGATGTCGACATCGTGGGGCTGGCTGACCGGGACCGTTCGGTAGGCTGTGACCTCTACGACTTCCGCACCAGCGTGTCGTAACTCGCTCGGTAGCAGCGCACGAGCGAGATCGGCCCGGGGAAGCAGCACGCGAGTTCCTTCGAGATCGGACTCCCGTCGGAGTGCTTCGCCGATCGCCTCGGCCCTATGCTCGGACGGCATTAGGTCGACTTTGAGGCCGAAACGCCCGAGCTGAGCCACAGTGGCCGGTCCGATCGCACATAGTCTGACACCCTGCAGAGCGCGGACGTCCCGTGGACCAGCGAGGAGGTGCTCCATGAAGGCATCGACGGCGTTCACCGACGTGAACACGATCCAGTCGAATGTCCCGGCGGCAGTACACGCCTCGTTGAGTGGGCCATCGTCCTCCGGTGCAGCGATACGGATGGTAGGCACCTCGATAGGATTCGCCCCGAGGTCGAGAAGACGGTCGACGAACTCTCTCGCCTGGTCACGCGCGCGGGTTACCAGCACGCTCTTCCCGAAGAGAGGTCGGGCATCGAACCATCGAAGATGCTCGCGGAGGCCGACGACCGGACCAACGACGAGCACGGCCGAGTTTTGCCGTTGTGCCTTGCGTACGACCGATTGAATCTGCAGTAGCGAACCCTGCAACGTACGCTGGTTGGGTAGTGTGCCGTTCAGGATAAGCACAGCCGGTTCGTTGGGAGAACGACCGTTGGTAAGGAGTTCGTCAATGATCACTTCAAGCTGTGCACCGCCGGCGTAGCTGACGATCGTACTCGGGAGTGGCGCGACACGGCTCCAGTCGACGTCAGGCGGAGTGTTCGTTTCGGTCTCGTGACCCCGGATAAATATGAGGGCGTCGCTCGCTTCCGGATAGGTAATTGGTACGCCCGCGAAGCACGGCCCACCGATACTCGGGGGCAAACCCGGCACCACCTCGAACGGGATCCGTTGCTCGTGAAGGAAGAGTGCCTCCTTGCCACCACTATCGAACACGAACGGATCACCCCATTTCAACCGCGCAACCATCTTGCCTTCGCGTGCCTTGTCCGCCAGTAAGAAGCAGATAGCGTCTTGTTCCCTTGGACGCGGAGACACAGGCCCGACATCGATTTTTTCGGCGTCCGGACGTGCCGACTCGAGTAGTCGAGGATGGACCAGTTGGTCGTGAACGACCACGTCGGCCGACGTTATATGCCGAAAGCCCTTGACGCTGATGAGCGAGGGCTCACCGGGTCCCGCGCCGATCAGATACACGGTTCCAGGTTTCATAGATGATCGAGATTGGCGAGCAGAATTTCTGCTCCGTCCGCTAATAGGTCGCGCGCAACGCGTTCGCCGAGGGCAGATGCCTCCACCACTGGGGCCCGCGCCTGTGCTCGTATCAGCTGAGAGCCATCGGGAGAGGCGACGACTGCACGTAAGTTGAGGCCATCCGCTTCGACGGTTGCCACCGCCCCGAGTGGCACATCGCACCCACCACCCAGCGCAGTGGCCAGTGCCCGCTCACTCCTAAGCGCTGCGGACACCGCGGTATTACTGATCCGTGTTACCAAGTTACGCGTCGAGCTGTCGTCGGTACGAGTTTCGACGGCCACGATTCCTTGACCAGGAGCTGGCACGCAGGTCTCGAACGGCAGACACACCGCAATACGATGTGCTAAGTCCAGTCGAACCAGACCAGCAGCAGCTAGCACGAGTAGATCGTACTCGCCGGAGTCGAGTTTGCGAAGTCGCGTGCCGAGGTTACCCCGCACGGGCGCGACCGTAACGTCCGCAAACGCGCGAGCTAGCTGAGCCTTTCGTCGGATGCTCCCGGTGCCGATACGGGCTGATGGACCGACGCTCTCGACGAGCTCTGCCGCTCCGGCAGGGGCCAGTTCATCGCGCGTCCGGGAGACGACAAAGGCGTCTCGTGGGTCTTCACGCGGCAACGCAGCGTCGATGTGGAGACCGGCGGGGATTTCGACTGGCAGGTCTTTGGCGCTGTGCACCGCCAGATCGACGCTGGCCGCGAGCAGCGCTTCCTCGATCTCCTTCACAAACAGCCTCTTGCCGCCGACCGCGGAAAGCGGTGCCTGTACCATCCGATCGCCGGTAGTCTTGATGGGGACCAGTTCCGAGGGTGGCCCCCCGGCCGCTTGGATAGCCGCGGCGACGGCGCGCGCCTGCCAGAGCGCCAGAGGACTACCACGCGTGCCGATCCGGAGTTCCTTCAATGATCCCCCGGGTAGCGGACCGTGGAACGTGATCGATCGATCTCTCGCGCCTCGTCTTCGTCCTCGTCCTCGTCCTCGTCCCTCGGTTTTTCGCCGAGTTTGAAGAGTCGACCGAGTGCATCGGCGTATGCGGTGACCGTATCCTCGTCACGTGCCGCCTTAAGCTGTTCGGTGGGGGTCGAGAGGAGCTTTTCGACAAGTAGGCGTGTGACTTCGTCTATCCTTGCGCGTGCCGCCGGGGGTAGTGACGTCAGTTTCGGTTCAAGACGCGTGAGTTCGGACTGTCGAATGTCCTCAAACCGTTGGCGCAGGGCGACGACGGTCGGTATAGCGCCACGTGACCGCATCCAGCTCATGAAGCGATCAACTTCTTCACTGACCATTGCTTCGGCTCGGTCGATTTGTGACTGTCGGCGCGCGAGGTTTTCGCGAACGATGCTCCGAAGGTCGTCGATGTTGTAGAGGAACACTTGCTCGATTGCGCCGGCCGATGGTTCCACGTCGCGAGGCACTCCGATGTCGATGATGAACAGCGGCCGATCCCGTCGTGGCTTCATGGCCGTCTGAACATGCGCGTGCGTCAGTATCGGGGTGGCCGACCCGGTGGCTGTCACAACTATGTCGGTCGAAGCGAGCTCATCGGTGACGTTTTCCCACGGCACCGCCTCGCCGTTCACCCTGGCCGCTAGTGACTCGGCGTGAGCCGCTGTGCGGTTGGCGACGCCGATGCGCTGTACCTGCTGTGATCGGAAGTGGGTCGCGGTGAGTTCGGCCATCTCGCCAGCGCCAATCACAAGCGCCTGGAGGTTCCGGAGATTCCCGAAGATCTTCCGCGCGAGCGCGATGGCCGCATAACTTACCGAAACAGCGCCTTCTCCGAGTCCGGTCTCTGAACGAACCCGCTTGCCAACTCCGAATGACCAGTGAAAGAGTCGGTTTAGTAGTGCGCCGGTGTGGCCATGCTCCAACGCGATAGCGTAGGCCTCCTTGACCTGACCGAGGATCTGTGGCTCGCCGACGACGAGCGAGTCCAAACCTGCAACGACCCGGAACAGGTGCCGGGCGGCGTCGTCGTCGGCGCGCCCATACAGATGTGGTGCGACCTCTGATTCAGGGAGGTCGTGGAAGGAGCTCATGAACGTCGCGAGCGCATCATGTGCACGGGCGGGTGTCTCGCACATCGTGTAAATTTCGGCTCGGTTGCAGGTCGAGAGTACGACCGCCTCGGCCGTACCGGGTACAGCGGCGAGACCCGCTAGCGCTTCTGGGATCCCTCGCCTGGAGAAATCGATCCGCTCACGCAGATCAACCGGCGCACTGTGATGGCTCGCCCCGAGGAGAAAGAGATGCACTACAAGACACTCGTGGAGTGGGGTTGTTAGTAGAAATTATGGCTCCGCGTTACGAAATAGCCGATCGGTACGAAGTTCAGCAGTAGGATCGCAAAACCAATCGTTGACAGCCAGGCCGCGCGTGGGCCACCCCAACCGATGGCGCGGCGGGCGTAGAGCGCAAACGAGTAGACCAGCCAGCACACCACCACGGTAAAAATCTTCGGGTCGAAGAGCGACATGGCCTGGATGCGTGGATCGACTGCGCCCGGTTGGACCTCGGCCAGCCAGATGGCACCGACAGTCAGCCCGACGGTTAGAAAAACCCACCCAAACACAACCGCGCGCCGGTTCATCACGTCGAGCACACGGAGCGACGGTAGCCTCGCATAGAAGACGCCTAGATGTTTGGCTTTGAGTTCCTTAAACAACAGTACGTAGGTCACACTGATCACGCATGCAAGCGCGAAGCTCGCGTAGGCAACTAGTAGCGAAAAGACGTGTATCTCGAACCATCGGCTCTCAAGCACTGGTGGTCGTTCCGCCACGCTGTTGGTAAGTGCCGGAATGATCTGCAGGGCAATCATCAGCGGTACGATGAAGATGCCCATCGCGCGCTCGTCCGTCGTCAGTTCCGTGTAGAGGTAGGCCAGAGCGAGGAGCCAGACGAATGCCGAGATTGCACCGGTAGTCCCAACGAAGGGAATGTGCCCGACCTGCATGGTCTGCATCCCGATAACGAAGGTATGCACCAGCGCGCCGAAGACCAGAGTCACCGTGGCGACACGTCCGGCCGGCACACTGCGCCGCGCGAAATAGAAAGCGTAAGCGACGCCGGCCATGACGTAGAGGAAGAGAGGAATGGTGTTCATCGGCTTGCCTGTGCATCCACGGGGATGTCGTATCGTCACCCGGTCGGGGCGTAATAGCCTTGCTTCGTCCGTGCCGAGATGCCCTTTCGATCGACCTGCACGACGATTCGGCGCCACTGGCCGTTGCGGAGTGGATTGGCCGATATGTACCCGACCGTGTACTGGCTTGAGAGCTCGTCTGAGATCTGTTGGTAGACGGCCGGAAGCTCCTCAATGTTTTCCGGAAAGAACACCTGTCCGCCGGTCTCCCTCGCGAGCTGCCGCAGTACGAAATCGGCTTCACGGAAGCCGGTGCGCGATCGGTTGTCCTCAGACTTGAGTCCGATTGAGTAGATCGCAGTTTCCGAACGCTTCGCCAGTTCAAGCACTTCCTCGAACGTGACGAGGCTTGAGGTGTCTTCGCCGTCCGACAGGACCACGATAGCCTCACGGCGAATCTGATCGACTTGAAGCGGCGCTTTTTTCAGCTCCTTGAGGGAAATGTACAGGGCGTTATAAAGCGACGTCGAGCCGCCCGCCGACGTCTGCCGGATAGCAAACTCTAGCTCCTCGACGTCGTTGGTAAAGCTTTGGAGTATGTCGACGCGGCTGTCGAAATCGATAATTTCGGCTAGGTCTCCCGGTTGTAGTCGCTGCGAGAATCCGATCGCCGCCTCCTGCGCTGTCGCCATCCGTTCGTCCATGCTGGCGCTAGTGTCGATTAGCAATGCTAGGGCGATCGGTAGCTGTGTACGCGTGAAGAAGCTGATCTCCTGTTGGATACCGTCTTCATAGACGAGAAAACTTTCACGCTCCAGGTCGGTTACGAAGCGATGATCGACGTCAGTTGCGGTCACGTTTAGTGACACGACATCAATACCCGTGCGGAACGACGGCTGCTCGGGCGTTGTCTGCTGTTGCTCGGTACCGCTGGCGACGGCCCAGATGGCCCAGCCCGTAACGAAGACGACGACAGGAAAGACCAGACGTCGCATCTACCCGACCTTGAGCGGAGTGCCGCGCGTTGTCATCTCCGCTCCGGTGACGCTAACTTCAATATCCTCGGGTGGTATCAGAGCGTCTGGACGCGAGTAAGTGATGAGGTATTGATGGCGGAGCTCGGTGGCGACCTCAATCATCGCTCGCTCGATAGCAAAGCTCGCTAGCAGGTCGCGCCGGCTACCACCGCTCTGGTCCG
>Ga0310342_100002283_pt1 | contig 12291 bp, 10 predicted proteins | sample S15DNA20500_MG_FD_206155 | JGI IMG/M metagenome (GOLD analysis project Ga0310342, IMG submission 206155) | Marine microbial communities from station ALOHA, North Pacific Subtropical Gyre - S1503-DNA-20-500_MG | ecosystem: Environmental > Aquatic > Marine > Oceanic | place: Pacific Ocean: North... | reverse complement strand
TGGGGCAGTCGACGCATTTTGCCTATTCAGATATTCCGATCAACGTCTATGCCGGGACGATTGACATCGAATTGGATTTCGTGGCCGACGGCGGTGAGGAAGGAGGGTTTTCGCCACGCCTGTTTCTCAAGTATCAGCTCTGTGGTGAGCACGCCTGCCTGGCCCCGGCCGAAACGCCGGTGCCCCTGCGTCTGACTTACGGTACCTCGCCATGATCGATACCCATTGTCATCTGACCTATGAACCGCTGTTCGAGCGGATCGATGAAGTGCTTGCCGGTGCGGCGGCGGCGGGGGTTGACCGGATGATCAGCGTGGGCACGGCGCCGGACGATGCACAGCGTGCCGTGGCGTTGGCGGAAGGACATGACAACCTCTTTGCCACGGCGGGAATCCATCCGCACTACGCGGCGCAATGGGCTGATGTCGAGGATGTGGCGGCCTACCTTGAGGCCCTTCTGGGCCATCCCCGCGTGGTGGCCATCGGTGAAATGGGGTTGGACAACCACTACGACGATCCCCCGTTGCCCAAGCAACGGAAGATTCTGCAGATTCAACTGGAAGTGGCGAAAGGCCTGTCGGCGTCGACCCCTATCATCATTCACAATCGCGACGCCACCGAAGAAGTGCTGCACACACTGCGGGATAGCGGCCTCGCTCCCGAACGGTTTGTCTTCCACTGTTTCACGGGCGGTGCGGAGGAACTGGCGTCCATTCTCGATTTCGGTGCGATGGTTAGTTTTACCGGGATCGTCACCTTCGGCAGCGCGAGGGACCTGTCTCGCTGTGCTGCAACGGTGCCCATCGATCGCGTCATGGTTGAAACCGATGCCCCGTACCTAACCCCGGAGCCCCATCGCAAGTGTCGCCCGAACGAGCCACGCTATATTCCCCACGTGGCAGCTCACTTGGCCGCGGCACGGGGGATGGCGTCAGAGGATTTCATCGCGCAGGTCGATGCCAACGCCGAGCGTTTCTTCGGGATCGGCAGTGCGAAGGCAGAGGGGGAAGAGGGATGAAGGTCTCTGGCATGATGACGGCAGCAGTCCGGCTAGTTCCCAGCGTGTGCGTGGGATTCTTCCCCGCGCGGCAACGGGGTCGATCGCCCCGCCGTCTGGTCATGTTCAGGCGGCCAGTTGGAACGCTTCGTCGAGGTAGCGTTTCAACTGCTGGTGATCGGCAGGGCGCTGGAACCGGCTGAACGCCAGAGCCATCCGGATGGGGGCCGGATCGTCGGCGTCATCGTGCAGGCGTACCACCCGACCGGTAGCGTGCAACACGCGGTGGACAGGGCCGGGCAACATGGCACTGATTTCGACCTCGGTGCCAGGGTCGATGGGCTGGTCGACCTCGAAATGCATCCCGGATTCACTGATGTTGTAGATGTGGCCTGACCATGGGTAGCGTCGGCGACCCGGCGGGCGAAGCCGCACGAACGTGTACATTGGCGGAAGGCAGATACGTCGGAACCTTCGGGCGTCGTCGGCCATGGGTGCCTCCTGGAGCTGGCGGTCATTTGCTAGCACGCTTATCGGCCGGATCGAGACGCCGATTTAGTGTTATTGCGGGCCGGCCGACAATCCCACACGATCTGCTGCAGCCTCGTCGGGTTGGCGCCTCTATACTGTGCCCTGCTGGACGCACGGCACATAGGCCGTTCGTCCAGCGGGTTTCGCGACGGCGTGCAGCCCTGATGGGAGACTGACGCTATGAGTCCACAACGCCGCGCTAACCAGATGCGACCCACCCGGATTACCCGCCACCCCGGTGCGGCGGCCGGTTGCTTTGTGATTGCGCAGGGTGACACCCGTGTGCTGTGTTCAGCCAGCGTCAGCGAGGATGTGCCGAAGTTCCTCATCGACCGTGAGACGGGTGAGGCGACACGAGGGTGGGTCACGGCGGAATACGCCATGTTGCCCGGGTCCACGCCGCAGCGTAAGCGACGTGGCACCGACAGTCGCGGGACGGAGATCCAGCGCCTGATCGGGCGGTGCCTCCGCGCCGCGGTAGACCTGGAAAAGATGCCCGGGATCGCCATCACCTGTGATTGTGATGTTCTGGTGGCCGATGGTGGTACCCGGACGGCTTCGATCACTGGTGCCTTCGTCGCCCTGGCCAAGGCGATCGCTGTCTGTCGACGCGATGGACGCATCGCAAAAAACCCGCTGAAGGGCCCGGTGGCAGCCATCAGCGTCGGCGTGATCGACAGTCGGCCTCGTCTTGATCTGGACTACGCCCTTGACGTTCGTGCCGAGGTAGACATGAACGTAGCGATGAATCATCAGGGCCAGTTCGTGGAAGTCCAGGGGACGGGTGAAGCTGGTACGTTCTCCCGCGAGGAACTGGATCGCCTGCTTGACTTGGCGGGCACCGGCATTCGTCGCCTCATGACGCTCCAACGGGCCGCACTGGCCAAGGGGTAACCGCGGCCGCTCCGCTCCCGGGGCCGCGGCATGGTCCATGCCCTGGAAACTTTTTTCCTACATCCTGGTCGATGTGTTCAAGCTGGCGGTCATCTCCACGCTGTCGCTGACGCTGGTCTTTAGCTTTGCGACGGCGATCAAACCCCTTTACGACGGCAACCTCGGCGCGTTGACGCTGATCCGTTTTATTGCCTATTCGATGCCGACGATGTTGACGCTGGTCCTGCCGTTTTCATCGGGGTTCGCGGTGACGATCGTCTATTGTCGTCTCGTGATGGACAACGAGGTGACGGCCTGCCTGGCCAGCGGCATGAGTTACCGGGCGCTGATCCTGCCCGTGGCCGTGCTTGGTCTGATGCTCACCGGCCTCACGTTCTATCTGGGCAACTGGGTTCTGCCGGATTTCTACGGTCGAGTGGCGGGCATCGTTGAACGCGATGCTTCTTCGATCCTCCTGAAGCAGATCAATGACGGCAAGCCGGTGAGGCTTCCCGACGACGTCTGGTTCTTCGCCGACCAGGGGGCCATGGTCGATGACCTGACGCCGATGCCCGGGCAGGCTCGCATACCGTTTCGCCGGATGATGTTGCGGGGTGTCGTCCTTGGACAGTACGGCACGGAGCTACAGCGAGAGGCCACGGCCGAGGCGGCGGATCTCTACTTCTACCGGGACGAAGGACGGACATACGTCGAGGTGGTCTACGAAGGCGCCATGGCCTATGACCTGGCCCGCGGCCAAGTACGGTTACCGGGAACGGTCAAGTACAGCCGCGTTTATCTGCCCAATCTGTTGCGGGACAATCCTCGCTACCACTCGTGGGCTCGACTGAATCGGTTGGCGAGAGAGCCCGACCGGTTCGATCGGGTGCGGACCGCGAAGCAGAAACTGGTATGCACGGTGGCCAGCAATGCGTTGTTGACGCACCTTTCCAAGACGTTGACCGCCCCCGGGTCGGGGCGGGCGTTTCTCAGGTCTTCCAGCGGCCACGAGGTTTACCAGATCACCAGCCCTGGCGTGCAGCGTCAGGGGGATACGCTGTTGTTTGCCGCTGACGCGGCTGAATCGGTACAGATGGTGGTGACCATCGACGGCCAAGTCCACAGTCGCATCGATGCCCCGGCGGCCCGGGTGGACATCATGCGTCCGGACCGCGGTGGATCGATCTTCGGCATCGAATCTCCTGATCGGTCCGAGGAGCCATTCGCGGTGGTGCGTTTCGAGAAGCCACAGGTCACTGACCTGCAGCGTTCGGCGCCGGTGGTACGGCGTGCGGAAATGGAACGGATCGGTCGCTGGTCGCAGGACGTTGCCTCGCCCCTGGCGTCGTTGAACGCCCGGGCGTTGCTGGGCATGGCCCGACATGATCCGCACCTGGTCGCGTCGGTGTCCTGCGTTGCGTCGGCGGACGCCCTGGAACGGGAGATGATCCGCTTGAATCGCAAGATCATTTCCCAGATCAATCAGCGAGGTGCCACCGCGATGTCGGTGGTGCTTTTCCTCGTGGCAGGCGCACTGCTCGGGCTGAAGCTGGGACGTTTGATGCCCTTGATTGTCTACCTGTGGTTCTTCCTTCTGGTGACCGTGGCTCTCGTGATCACCTACAGCGGGGCGAGCATCATGGAGGATGCCACGCAACCCCTTGCCTTCGGCATTGCCATGTCCTGGATGGGTGGTCTGGTCGTGGCAGTGTTCGACTTGGTGTTCTACTTTATCCTTGCTCGACGGTAACGGGGCCACGCTGCGTTCAGCGACACAGGACGCGGCTCGGCCTCGGGTGCGGCATGAACGGTCGCGGGGTTTGACCCATCATCCTTACCCAAGTGTTGTTGCGTAGGAAGCCTCCGGCGACGGAAAAGGTCGGTGTACGGACACGCTGGGAGAGGTAAAACGTTGATGCCGAAGCATGTCGAACGTTGTGGCGTAGCGACGAGGCGCCGTGTCGGCAAGCGTGATGGCCATCACGCTTGTAGCGTTTTGTAGGGTGTGGTTAGGTTGTACGCGTCGTGGTCCGACAGGTAGCGGGCCACGCGGTCGGTCCGTGAGCATGCCTCGGGGAAAAATTCGACTGCCTGTTCGATGCGTTCATCGGGTTCGGCGCAACTGAATCGCAGGAAGCCCGCTCCGGCGTCGCCGAAGCACTCGCCGCCGAGGCAGGCGACACCGAACGAATCGTCGGCCGCTTCCAGCAGGTACATGGCCAAGCCGTGCGAGGTGATCCGTAGCCGGTTGCAGATGGCAGTCACGTTCGGGAAGACGTAGAAGGTGCCGCCCGGCGGCACGACACGCACACCGTCAATACCATTGAGCCGTTCCACCAGTAGTTGCACCTTCCGGCCGAATTTAGCCATGTTCTGGTCGCGCTCCGCGGCGTCTTCGAGCAACGCGGCCTTTCCGGCCAGTTGTACCAGGGGCGGTATGCAGGACAACGAGGTATTGATCATCTTCCCGATGGCCTCGGCCATCGCGGCGCCGGTAATGGCATATCCCAGCCGCCATCCGCTCATGCTGTACGACTTGCTGAAGGTGTAGGCGGCAACGCACTGGTCCAGCAACCCCTCCATGGCCAGTGGCGTGTGGTGCTGGCCACGCCAAACCATCTGGTCGTAGGGTTCGTCCGAGAACAGCGCGATCGGCTTGCCGCGAATGGCATCGGCGATGGCCGCGATGTCCTCGGCCTCGGCCACCCCCCCGGTGGGGTTGTGGGGCGAGTTGAGGAAGATTGCGCGAGCCCGCTTTCGCTGCTCTACGAATTGGTGGACGTCGTGAATCGAGGGACGAAAGTTGTTGTCTTCACGCAGGGAACTGAAGACGGCGGTTGCCTGCCGCCGCTGAATATTGGGAAGGTAAGTGGGAAACTGCGGACTGAACACCAGCACCTCATCGCCGGGGTTCAGGACCGCTTCGCAGAAGAACAGCTCGAAGACCTTGGCCCCGATACCGACCACGACGTTCTTCGCCGTGATTGACAGGCCGTACTGTCGGTTCATGGTCTCCGCAATGGTTTCGCGGAACTCGGGTAGCCCGATGCTGGGGCAGTACTGCGTGCGTCCATCGTGAATGGCCGCCACGCCGGCGGCGCTGGCGTGGCGAGTGGTGGGAAACGGGCTGTCGCCGATCTGCAGTTCGACCACATCCTTGCCGGTCGCCTTCAGTTGACGAGCCACCGCGAGGACATCGAAGGCTGTCTCGGCCCGGAGGCCCTTTGCGAAATCACTCAGTTCAAGTGTCAAAACGGGTATCTCCTGAAGGTGTTGGTCCCGGTGGGGTTAGATCGCCGATGCCCTGTCGCAGCGGCCCCGCCGCACGGTCACGTCCCATGCCTCTAACGGGTCCCGTCGCCTTCGTCGCCGGGGCCGGCGGCTTGTGGGTGCCCCGGCACGGAAAGCGAGACAATTTTAGGCTCTGGCCGAGAAGTTTGCCGGGCACTGCTGGCGCGGGACATGCTGCGAGCGGGTTTGAGATGGGGGCTCGGCACACGAGGCCCAGCGAGGCGGGCCGGTATGATCGTCAACATGAAAATACTGGCCATCCAGGTGGATACGGTTTGGGAAGCGAAGGCGGCGACGCACCAACGCATCGAGGCGTTGCTGGCCACCGCCGGCCCGGAGCCGGGAACGCTGATCGTGTTGCCGGAAATGTGCGCCACCGGTTTCAGCGTGAACCGCGCCGTCGTGGCTGACGACGCCGAAACGGGGGCTACCCATCGATTCCTGGCGGCGGTGGCCGCGAGGTATCGTTGTTTCGTTATTGCCGGCGTGGTCGTTCCGATCGAGGGAGGGCGGGCACGCAACCAGGCCGTGGTCTTCAATCCCGAGGGGGATGTTGTGCTGCGTTACGACAAGATGCATCCGTTCACCTACGGGGGCGAGGCGACGCTGATTGACGCCGGTGATCGGTTGATCATGTTCCGGATAGGTGAGGTGGTGGTTTGCCCGCTGATCTGCTACGACCTGCGCTTTCCCGAATTGTTTCGCTGCGCCGTGCGGCAGGGGGCCCAACTGTTCCCGTTGATCGCGAACTGGCCGGCGGCCCGTCACGACCATTGGCGGACGCTGAGCCGGGCCCGGGCCATTGAAAACCAGGCGTGGGTTGTGGCGGTGAACCGGTGCGGGGCCGATCCGAACCATGCCTACGCTGGCGGCAGTGCCATCATCGATCCTCGTGGGATCCGTGTCGTGGAAGCGGGCGGAGATGAGGCGGTTTTGGCGGCGGATTTCGCACTCGACGATTTGCTCGATTACCGGTCCCAGTTTCCGGTGCTCGACGACATGCGAGATGATTTCTTTCCCCCGGGTTGACCGACACGTGGTCCCGTGGCTGCGGATCAAAGATCTATCGGATCGCGATCTCATGGCGGCGTATCGAAAGAGAATGTCTGCCGATGGTGGCCGGCGCCACGGCTGTTGCTGCACTGGTCAGGACAAAAACCACATGATGCGGGTTGGACCGATCCAATCACCGATTCGGACGGAGTTGAGTTCCGATACCGTTTTGGAATCGACAGTGTGGCGAAGAAATTGCCCGAGGATGTTGCTGTACGACTACCGCTGGGCGGGGAGTCGTGTTCGGCCTGGTCGAAGCGGCGGGGAGACAGGTCGCCACGGACAATGGCGAACGGCGTCGGTAGAGACGGAGAAGGGAATAACCGATTTCGCGCAGAATGCATTTCGTGATGATCAGATGCCGTAGATGGTTTCGGCGTTGGTCACGTAGACCTTCCGTATCTCTTCATCGGAACAACCGGAAAGGGTCCGGTCGACCACTTCCACCCAGCGAGGGTAGGTTGACGCCAGTGTCTGTACGAACCAGTCTCCGCCGAAGAGGAGACGGTCAAATCCAAATACTTCGACAACACGATCAAGGTAGGGCCGCAGGTCGTTAAACGTCCACTGCTGGTGATTCGCCTCGGTCACCACGCCGGAGATTTTGCAAGCGACGTTCTCCATGGCCGCCAGTTCGCCGATCTGCGTCGACCATGGTTCTCGAACTCCGGTTGCGATGTCCGGTTTTCCGATGTGATCCAAAACAAAGCGAACGTCCGGACACCGCCGTACCATTTCGAGGGTGTCGCCGAGTTGCGTATGATGGATGCAGATGTCAAACACGTAGCCGCACGCCCCCACCTGGCGCAGGCCCTCAAGAAACGCCGGTCGCAGGCAGAAGCCTTCTGCTTCCTCTTGAATCAGGCGCCGGATGGCCTTTACCAGCGGATTCTCTCGGTAGATCTGAAGCGTCTCCACCACGCGTGAGCCCAGTTCGACCGGCGCCTTGGCAATAACACCTTCCAGACGTGAGTCTCGCTGGGCCAGAGACGTGACCCAGGCCACCTCGCGAATGACATCGTCGGCCCGGCAGTTCACCTCCATGAAAAGCATCTTGCCGATGCGCACGTCGTCGAGATCCGCGTCGAAATCCTTGAGCGTCCAAGTTTGATTCAGCGCAGGAACCGATTTCATCCACGGATGGTTGAAGTGCTCAATGTCTGCCAGATGCACGTGCGTGTCGATGATGGGAAAGTCGGGCATGGTTGATCATCCAGTGTGAGAGACGCGCGGTCTGCATATTGTGAGGGAAGCCGACGCCGTCGACACGGGCCGCCGCCTTCGTGGTGTGATCCAGCAGTGGGCCTTGGCCCGAGAGTAGGCATGATCATCGTTTCATGGTGGCGAGTGACCGCCGGTCATGAAGCGTGGAATTGACACATCTCTGCGCCATAGGGTTGGAGGTGGATTGAAAGGATTCGCAGTATAAATATAGTATATGACGTATTTTATACTAATTTATTATTCAGTTTCAAGGGGTCTCTGGAGGCAGAACCCTTTTCAAACCTGCAAACGAGCAACGGCAGGCGAACCTTTTTGCGGTCAGCAGTCTCAGGACTTGTGTGGTTTCAGGTGGGTTACGAATTTGGCTTGAGGCTACCGAGACGGCCTTTTTTTCGGCGATTTTGAGCTTGGTTCCGGTCGAACACCGCCATAGAGAGGGGGGGCGACGCGTGGGGAACAGTCCTTTGTGATGGAAATGAGATGGGTTCATTCGTGCGCGGTGCAAACGCCAATGCCGGATTGGTGTCGGATTGGCTCTGGAGGGGCGGTGGCCTGTTGCTCGAGGGGGCCGCAGGGTCTAGGTTTATGACGCGGTGTAATGGTGGCTTGCGTTTGATGAATGCGAATTTGCTGACGGTATTCAGCTTCACGTGATTTGACCATGGTGGATGTACCCCATCGTTTCGGATCCAATGCGGTGAATCCCATGCGTATTCTCATTTCCGGCGCAACCGGCCTTGTAGGGGCGGCCTTGACGCAGCGTCTGGCGGCCGATGGCCACGACGCCTTCCCGCTGCAACGCGGGGTGCCGGGCGACGGGATGATTACGTGGGACCCAGCTTCCGGGCGCATCGACGGGGAAAAAATGAACGGGTTCGATGCCGTAGTGCATCTCGCCGGTGAGAATATTGCCGGCGGCCGTTGGACCGAAGCGAAGCGAAATCGCATACGCGACAGCCGTGTCGAGGGCACCCGGTTGCTGGCTTCCACCCTGGCAACGCTTTCTACGCCCCCGAAGGTGTTCGTCAGTGCGTCGGCGATCGGATATTACGGGAATCGCCCCGGAGCAACTTTGAACGAAGAGGATGCCGGTGGACACGGCTTTCTCGCCGACATCTGTGGCCAGTGGGAGGAGGCCGTGCAGCCGGCAATCGAGGCATCGATACGCACGGCCCTGATGCGTTTTGGCGTGATCCTCAGTCGGCGGGGTGGTGCGCTGAAAAAGATGCTTCCCCCGTTCCGTATGGGGCTTGGGGGTGTCATCGGATCCGGAAAACAGGTGTGGAGTTGGATCGACATCGACGATGCCGTCGGTGCCCTGCTGCATACGCTGTCGCAGTCGTCGCTGACGGGACCGGTGAATACCGTGGCACCGGAGCCGGTTACCAACCACGCTTTCACGAAGGCATTGGGGCGCGTTGTTCGGCGTCCGACACTGTTCCCGATGCCCGCCTTCGTCGCCCGTGTGGTCATGGGACCGATGGTGGACGAGCTATTGCTTGCGCATCAGCATGTTCAACCGAGTCGATTGCTTGCCTCAGGTTACCGGTTCCAGTATCCGGAAATCGAAGCGTCGCTGCGCCATGCCGTGGGGCCCTGAGTAGTTCCATCGCCTTGTCAGGCGGCCGCGGGGACGGTGGAGAGGATTCGGGAAGCCTGGCCTGGGATGGGTGCTTGGTGATCGATGATTCGATCGTGAAGCGGAACTGACTACATCGCAGCAATTCGCGTGGCGATTATCCCCGTTTTCGGGATTCTCCTGCTCAAACCAGTGTGAAGTTTAATCTTCTCACGAAAAGGAGATCTTGACCCCCAACCCCTTGGCCAACGCTTGATCGTAGATGGCCCTCGCGATTGTGGTGTCCTGGATGCCGATTCCGACGCCGTCGTACATGGTGATCTGGTCATGGGTGATGCGGCCGGGAACCTCGCCGTTGATCACGGCGCCAAGCGAGCCGAGGTAACAGTCGGGGCCAAGCACGCCGCTGGCAATTGCCTGGCTTGTCTCTCCTCGCTGGACGGCATGTTCGATGAAATCGGCGAAGAGACTGCACCTTGTCAACAATGCCATTTCGCACTCGATTTTTTTGTCCAGGTCGGCGCCCATGCAGCAGAGATGGGTTCCGGGTTGGATCCAATTCGACTGGACGATCGGTTCGCGACTGTTCGTGGCAGTGACCACGACGTCCGCCTCGCGGCACAAGGTTTCGACGTCGACGGCGCGGATCGGGGCATCGGCGGCGCCATTTAGGTCGGCGGCGAGGCGAGAAGCGGCGGACTCGAACATGTCAGACACGAGAATCGAACGGAATGCTCGAACGCTGGACACCGCTCGCACGCACTGCCGCCCGAGTTGTCCGCATCCGATCACACCGAGCACCTCGGCGTCGTTGCGAGCCAGATGGCGTGCGCTAACGGCCGCCGCCGACGCGGTGCGGTACATCGTGGGCAACGTCCCGTCGCAGATCATCATCAGCTCGCCCGTTTCGGGGTTGAAAGCCATGATCCAGCTGTTCGTCGTGGGCAGGTCTCGGGCAACGTTGCCGCTTCGCTCCTGGCCGACCTTCATGGAAAGAAGTTCCGTGTTCCGCGTGTATCCGGTGATGCAAGCCGCCAGCGCGCCTTCGTCGTCGACGGGAATATGCATCAATGCTTTGGGTGGAAGGTAATCCTCGCCTTTCTCGAAAGAGGCCATCGCCTGCTCGATCGCGGGAATGGCCTCGACGATGTCCACCTGGGAATCGATGTCATCGCGGGTCAGAACGACTGTTGGCTCAGCCATGGAATCATCCTTTCGAATGCCGCTTCGATTTGCTGCTCCGAAGTCGCGTAGCTCAAGCGCAGGGCGTTGTTGCAGGAATCGCCGAACGTGCCGCCGGGGATCGTGCAGACCCCGGCCTCCTTCAGCATGCGCATGGCCAGGTCGAAGCTGTCAATGTCGTCGGGAAAAGAGGGCATGATAAAGAACGCGCCGCCGGGCTTGTATCCGGTCATGTGTGGTGTACGGCTGACACGTTCGACCACCAGGTCGCGCCGGCGGCGGTAGGCGGCCACCATTTCATCCACACAGGCCTGGTCACCCTGGATGGCGGCCAGTGCAGCCCACTGCGTAGGCGTGTTCTCGCAGGTGCTGATGAACATGTGATAACGCTGCAGGTTGACAATGTTTTCCGGCGTGGAAATGACCCATCCGAGTCGAAAGCCGGCCATGGAATAGGTCTTGGAGAAACTGCTGGTCACGATGGTTCGGGCCAGGGTCGGACTGCAGTCCAGGGCGCTGGCGTACGTGCCGTCCAGGATCAGGCGGTCGTACACCTCGTCGCTGATCACCACGATGTTCCGCTCGGCCGCGGCGTGGCAGATCGCTTCGACCGTCTCCCGCGGGTAAACCGTCCCCGTCGGATTTCCCGGAGAGTTCAGCATGATCGCACAGGTGCGATCGGTCATGGCGTCGATGACGGCCTGGGGATCAACCTGGTATCCCTCTGTCGCGGTGGTGACAATACGCCGTGGGGTTGCGCCGGCCATGCCCACGATGTGTCCGAGCACGAAGACCGGCTCCACGATGATCACTTCCATGCCGGGGCGCACGGCGGCGGTCAGTGCCATGAACATGCCCTGGCAGCAGCCGGTTGTGATCAAAATGTTTTCCGGCGTCAGAGACAGGTCGTGGCGGGTGTTGTAGAAGTCGGCGATGGCGGTTCGCAGCGCGGGGAGTCCGGCATCCAGTTCGTAACGGGTCTGGCCGTCTCGGACGGCCTTCACCATGGCCTCGACCACGTGCTGGGGGGCCGGGAAATCCGGTTGGCCGATCGACAGGTGCACCACGTCCTCCATCGACGCGGCCGTGTTGAACATGGTGCGGATCGGGGAAAAGGGCAGAGCCCCCAGCGCTGGGTGCCAGTCAATGCCTTCACGCATGTGTTGTGCTTTCCATGGGGACACGGGGTCGGCGGCGATCGGTCGGTGCCGCATGCCTTACAACTCTACACCACCGGCCGCGGCGGCTCACGACCGCTTGTTTCCTGGGGTGCTGCGGGCACCGCAAGCCAGCGAAAGTCGCTGGCCCTATCGGGCCAAGGAGGCCGCGTTGGGTGCAATGCAGGGCACGATGCCGCCGGGACGATCGGCATGGTGGCGTGCCTGCTGCGTGGGCGACATTCTACCCGGGTACGGATCTGCTAGGCTGCCATGCAGGGAATCAGGAGATCCGCGCACGAGGAGTCGTGGCGGGTCGCGAGAGAAGGACGGTGGACGTGCCCGGTCATGGCGCGAATCTCACGTAGAGCATTTGTCGGGGCGGCTAGCGGAACGGTCGCGGC
>Ga0310342_100002281_pt1 | contig 12299 bp, 10 predicted proteins | sample S15DNA20500_MG_FD_206155 | JGI IMG/M metagenome (GOLD analysis project Ga0310342, IMG submission 206155) | Marine microbial communities from station ALOHA, North Pacific Subtropical Gyre - S1503-DNA-20-500_MG | ecosystem: Environmental > Aquatic > Marine > Oceanic | place: Pacific Ocean: North... | reverse complement strand
TCCTGTTTTCCAGCAAGTCATGGCGTTCTCCTGCACCAGCCGGTATGCTTCTTCGCGGATCATGCCTTGGTCGATCAGGAAAAGCAGAACCTGCTGCGAGTGGATCAGCCCATGCGTCAGATCAATGTTCGCCTGCATTCGCTTCGGATACACCTTCAGGTTTTTCACCAGGCCAGAGAGCTTATCGAGCATGTAGTCCAAGGTTACCGTGCCATCGGGAATAATGACTCGTTCCGCGGAAGAGTGAGAAATATCGCGTTCGTGCCACAGAGCAACGTTTTCCAGTGCAGTCAGCGCATAGCCGCGAAGCAGTCGGGCCATACCCGACAATCGCTCGCCAATGATCGGGTTTTTCTTGTGCGGCATGGCGGACGATCCTTTTTGGGCCGACCCGAAAAACTCCTCCACCTCAAGGACTTCCGTACGCTGGAGGTGCCGGAATTCGACCGCCCATCTTTCGACGGACGCGGCGATGACCGCGAGTGTCGCCATATACTCGGCATGACGGTCCCGCTGCAGAATCTGGGTGGAAAGGGCCGCGGGTCTCAGTTTGAGTTTTCGGCACACGTAGGATTCTACTCGCGGGTCGAGGTGCGCATGGGTACCAACCGCCCCGGAGAGCTGTCCGACCCGGATGTTCTCGCGTGCGGCCTCCAGCCGGGCCAATGCGCGCCCGAATTCATCGAACATTAAGGCCATTTTGAGGCCGAAAGTAAGCGGTTCGGCGTGAATTCCGTGGGATCTTCCGATCATGGGGGTGTATTTATACTTCCGCGCCTTTGCCGCCACGGATCGCCGAACAGACTTGAGATCCCGGATTAGAATGTCGGCGGCCCGCACCATCTGAACCGCGAGGGCGGTATCGATTACGTCGGAGCTGGTCAACCCCTTGTGGATGTAGCGCGATGAGGGTCCTATGTGTTCCGCGACCGCCGTGAGAAACGCGATGACATCGTGATGAACCTCTTCCTCGATCTCCAGGATGCGCTCCACCGTGAACCGGGCGCGTTTTCGGATCCGGTTCAAGTCAGCGTCCGGCACTTCGCCATAGCGATTCATCGCTTCACAGGCGAGGATTTCGATTTGCAGCCAGATGGAAAACTTGCTCTCATCGGTCCAAATCGCGCCCATTTCAGCTCTGGTGTATCGAGGAATCATAATTTTTGCTTTCGGCGCCGCATCGGCGGCGCACCGTCTCATAAACAACTTCACACTGAGGTTATTTACGAGACAGGACACTAGCACAACCCGTAGACAGCTCAAGCTGAACCACGGGTCTCCGCAACGACATGACGCCTTCCCCAATAATAGAGCATTGCAATCCGGTGCCCGGCAGTGGTATTGCCGGGCCGGCCGCATGAATCGTATTGCACCCATATTCCCAACGATATGTTTACTCCTGGTCGCGGGAAGTAGCCCCGCGGCTCACGAGGACAAACTACCCGATGCCGAAAGCCTGGTCTCCCGAGTCGCCGCGAAATACCGGGCTGCCTCCGCATATGAGTCCACGGGTACCGCAACGATTCACGTGCTGCGACCCGCCGACGGCACGGAAACAACCTCGGAGGTTCAGTTCGGAATTCTGATGGCGCGCCCCCAGTATTATCGGATCGCATGGACACAGCAAACGGCCTCGGGATCGGCCGTCGTCGGCGCAGTATGGAACAGTGGGGATGGCCCGAAACTCTACGATTCGTCGCGGGGGGGATATTCCCGTCTAGCCTCGGATGAGCTGGCTTTCTCGGTGCCAACGGGAACCTCTCTCGGCGTCTCCCAGATGCTGCCGGATCTTTTTTTTGGAACCACGGGGGGGACATTGCGGCAGTTGCGGGACCTGGCGGTGGAAGGCGAAGACGTCCAACAGAAAATTCCATGTTACGCAGTGGCCGGGCGCCTGAAAAGCGGCGTCGATTATCATCTTTGGATTGCGACCGACAACCTGAACATCGTGCGAATGGAGTCCACGCTGGGTGGAGAAAGGGCGAACCAGACGGTGCCGGACGCAACCCCCGAACGAAAACGAGAATTGCTGCGCGCAATGGGCAAGGAAGAAACGGAAGAAAACCTCGCGGACATAGACGACGCGCTTGAAAAGGCTCGCGGTTTGATCCGGAACATTCGCGGAACATCGCGACAGTTTTACAGGGGGGTTCGGACCGCGTTTACCACGGTACCGCAAGATTTCGAATATGCAATGCCCGACGGGAGCATAGAGCTAACCGGCGAGCTTTCAACCAACGCCGGCGGGAACGACTCAACGCCTTGATTTCTCACTCGCTCAATTCACCGGCAAGGAACATCGGCTCGATGAACTTGCTTGTGCACTGCGAACGCATGTGGATCATCTTCGCGCGAACTCACACGGCGCACTGCAGGTAACATCCTCCGATGAGTCCGAGCGTGAATGCTGCGATGCTTTTCAGCAGGGCATCGTGGATGATCTGCTTCCGCCCTTGAAATTCGCGCAAAAGTCGGCGGCAGGTACAAATGGGGCTCCGCGCGTCTGGCGGAGGAGCACTATGCGGTCGAAGAATCGCGTAGCGGATTCAAAGTCATCCTGGTAAAAATCAACTCGCATGTGTCCGCTGAAGACAAAGGCGATCGCCAGGTGTTCGGACGCATGTCGAGAGACCACAGAGAGTCAACATACTGTTCCGCGCTGGATCAGTTGCTGCAAGGCCGTCGAGGATCCGCTTATCTCGAACAACTACACGAAACGTTTCTTTCGGAACGGCTTGACCGAATCGCCTTGCTCAATGACCCGGACCGCGTGGATCCGCAGTGCAGAAACCTGTTCGTCGCGGTCGCGAATGCCCGGCTTCAGGCCAGAAAAGCAATCCTGGATATCCAGGACTACCATCCCCTCACACCGACGTACTTCGTGGTCGGAGCCTTTGTGACGATCAACCGCGAACGGCACGACACCGAGGTGCTTTGCGGTTTCTACAATGCGGACTGCAGGAAAGCGCCGCGAGAATTCCTATACCAGGGGCTGGGAGACGACCCTTCCCTGTATCGGGTTGATTCCTTGAATGGCAAACTGCAGTTGACCGACCCGAACGCCGAAAAACCCAGGCGAGCCCGCGATCATCGAAAATTGGTTTCCGAAGCATTGAAGAGTCATGGCCTGGAACTCGTTTCAACGCGACCGGAATTCAAAGATTGGCTTCATCAGGCAGGTCTAAGAACGTCTTCACATCTTCCCGCCAAGCAACTTCTGCAGGGACTGCTTCTGGTTCTCGGCGAACTCGCGCCGTCCCGGTCGCCATGTTTCTATTCGCTTCCGGCGTTGCCGGCATCTACAACACGTTCGGAGCCCACAAGCTCATCGAAGAAGACGGAAACCGTGACACCGCGGATCGCATCATTGTCGATGTGCGGAAATCACTGAAATCCATGTCCTCGAAAGAGGCGGAAATCGCACTAACCCGACTCATGGATTTCGTGCATGCGTCGCCGGCTTCCCAAGAGAACGATTAATCATCCAGGATTGGCGAATCGCTCGCACGAACCATCATGATATCCACGGAATCGATAAAACTGTTCATTTCCCTGGATACGTTCATGAAGAGCGCATCGTTCGGCAGGAGATACGTTTCCGTAATCAGGCCGATGACCATTCCGTACAAAACACCGCGCAGCAACCAAGACTCGACGGACGTCATGGAATACACGAGCGCGTAGGGTGGAAAGAAAAGACAGGCTGCGCCTGGACCAATGTGTTCCCGAAACGCAGCCAGCACGACGAATAGATAGGCTGCGGCAATCACGACATTGCGGGCAACCGCATATTCGCTCAAGTAGCCTTGAAACATGTCCGCTTTATACTGAAACACGATCAGGACTCCCGCGACAATAAGCATTACAATACCGGCTAACCATCTGGGCGCGTGGGCCACTTTGTCCACGTGATGCGTCGAGACGATGGGCGCAGGATGAACCACCGGCCCTGATGCGCTTTGATCGTCGTCACCCGGATGCCAATCCGACAGCATCTGCGACGACGATTTTGAACGGAGGGACAGAGCCGAGTCTTTCTCATGGCTCGACTTCCTCATTTTCGCTCCGCAGGTTCGGCAGGAGAGGCCGTCTACCGTGGCGTATTCTGAAATCCTGTATTCGCGAGCGCACTCCGAACAGCTAATCGTAATGTCGGGCATAGTTCGTATCCTGCTGACGCGTTCGTGATGCTGGCTACAAGACGGTTGGCCCGGTTACTGCCTCTTCGTCCTGATCCATGAGTACCTTGAGATCTGTGATTCGGAGTTTCGAGCGGCCTCCCGAATCGAACCGCTGAACATTGATGTCTTTAATGAGCCAGATCCCATTCACTTTCTTGAAGCTGTCTACGCGAAGCCGGCGGGTGCGATTTCCATCCTGGTCGTACCCTTCCGCCTGGATCAGCATTGGAATCTTTGGATCAATCCAAATCCTGAGGGCCGCCACTTCGCTAGTGCCGTCATCCGGAACCGGCATTTCGATAATGTAGCAGAATCGGTTTCGTATTTTCTCGGAACCAACGGTTTCTCCGTCTGGCCACCAAAGAAAAGACAGGCTGAGATCCACCCAGGTAATGTCCGTTGATTTGATATGACTAAGCAGGTCAGGTACTTCGGCATCCTCAAGTGGATCCCCCGCGCGGAACCTGTAACGAGGAGGCTGATCCGGTTCCCGATTTATGATTAGCTGCTCCATCGTGCCGCCAAAAGCATCGACGACGGTATAAACTGCGGAATAGAGCCCCGCCCCGGAGTGAAGAAGCACCTCAGCATAGACTTTGCTGCCTTCCCGCTCCTTGGTCGCACGGGCATTTATTTTCGCCTTAATCTCCATAGATTCCTTCGGAATCGCGTCTTGCACAGACTGAAGAAGATCCTGGGCTGACGGATAATCTTTTCGCCAGCGCGGTACAGGCTGATTCGGGTCGACATTTTGCTCCTTCGGCTCTGCCAAACCGCCCGTACCTGTAACCAGTAGAATCGTCGCCATACATATCCAAACGCGCCATTTAGGCTGGTTGCTTGCCGTATCTTTCTGTCCAACGAGTTGTGCAAGCAGTTCACGTTCCATGCCCTTCTCCTTTGATTAGAAACACGCTGATCGTTCGGTATGGAGTTGCTCAGGCGAGCGGTATTCTTGGATGCTTCAAGTCAAATTGATCATTCCGCACAAGTCTGCTTCGGACAGAAACCTTTTCAGCTTTGCACGAAAATCTCTCCGGCCCGGGTCTTATTCGAGTCAATCGACAGGCGGGATCGGAATATTTGTGAACCTGCCCATTGTAGGCAGCTTTCCAACGAGAGGTCTCGCATACCGGATAAACGCGTCCGTCACATCGTTTCCTTGGGATCCAATGAACGAATCCGGCATGTGCCTCGTTTCTTTTGCGACGTTCCTGAGCGGCACTCTTTTAAATCTGGCTTGGTATTTTTTCCCTGGTTTTCGTTTGATTGCGACACTCCCGTGGGGGGGGCCGTTCAGCGAGAATTGAACCGCCTTCCGGCCCGCTTCCCGCGCTTCCCGCGCATCCACTTCGGAGTAGACGCCCGCGAAAGACCTTTGCAGGTACCCGAACGTGTCTGCCCGGACACGCTGGATATCTGTCTTTTCGCGAATCTCCCCGGCTAGTTTGTCTCCCAGTGCGCCGGTTCCGCTGAGCTGAATATTTCCGTGGGAGTCCATTTCGCTGCTGTTCTGGCCTAAAATAGGCTTGCCGTGATGGTCAGTAATACCTTCGGAAACAGCGACGACACACCGTCCCTGCGTTTTTACAACGCGCTTTACATCTTCCACGAACCTCCTCATCGAAAAGGCGCGCTCAGGCAAATAGATGAGGTGCGGCCCGTCATCGGGATAGTGCCGGGCGAGAGCGGACGCCGCCGTAAGAAACCCGGCATGGCGCCCCATGATAATATTGATTTTGACTCCAGGGAGAGCCCGGTTGTCGAGATTGTCTCCCATGAATGCCAACGCCACGAAACGAGCACCGCTGCCGAAACCCGGGGTATGGTCGTTTTCCCGCAGGTCATTGTCGATGGTCTTGCAAATATGATAGCAGCGAAAATCGTAGCGGGCTTTCATCGCTTCCCGGTTAATGATAAAAGTCGTATCCGCCGAGTCATTTCCGCCGATGTAGAAAAAGTAACGAATGTCATGCTTTTTCATGATTTCGAGCATACGCAGGCAGTCATCGGACGTAGGTTTTTTGCGGACGGAACCAAGCATGGAGGACGGTGTTGCGGCGACAGCTTCCAGCGTAGCATCCGGTTCGCGCCCTAAATCAATAAAATCCTCGCCGAGGATTCCCTGGATACCATGGAGGGATCCATAGACTTTGCGGATGGCGGCGTGGCGGCGGGCTTCTTTGATTGCGCCGACGAGGCTTTGATTGATCACCACGGTGGGACCGCCGCTTTGGGCGATCAGCATGTTTCCCTGAAGTTTATTCCTTTTTGATGGCACTATTGCGCTCCGGTTTACATGTTGATCCCAATCGTATCAGCCTTTTTTGATTGGCGGGAGATAGAACGAGCCGAATCTCGAATTCGCGGGCGATTGCGCCGCCGCCCTGCTCCGGGCAATGCCAAGCGCAATGGCAACCCCCTGCAAAAGCAGGCCGGGAAAAATTGCAATCCAGATGATCCAGCCGTCCCGGTGTCCGAGAGGCGGATGGACCCACGGCCAGCCATGGTACAGATATCCACTCACCAGAATCCCGGAAATCAGCGAAAGAAAACCTCCCAGCCAGACCAGCACTGAAATCAGCCGGCATCCGTGGCGCTCCGCCCTATCCGGATTCTCCGGAACCTCGATGACCTTTTTCTGCAGCTGATTCAGGAAGATCGGGGAAAAAAGCAGAAAATACACGGCGTAAACGAATATCTGAAACGTCGCGGCGAAAGCAAACGGATAAACTCCGCGGAGCGAGACGCCAAGGGCCGGCCACAATGAGATGGAGAATCCGCCGCACAGGAATGCAAAAAGAGCCCGAACCGCGGTCCCCGGCATTCGATGGGAAGGGCTCGCCGCCCCGGAAGGAGCGAATCCCCGCCAAACAAGGAGCGAAGTGAATCCGCATAACCCATATCCGGCAAAACGGGTAAAAGAAAAGGGAAATTGAAGAATAAGATCTGCGCCCGGCGCTGCAAGAGCCGCACCCCATATCCCGCTGGCGCCGAAGCAGATCGCGGCCAGGGGGATGACGGCAAGGCCGGGGTGTATCTCAACCATTCCAGGCATCGGGCCTGCGGCATGGAACAAAAGTCTCAGCAAAACGAGCGCCGTAAACGTCCAAAAAAAACGTGCAACATTTCGAGGTAAAGCAGGCATGGCAAATAGGGAAGCAAAATTCACGATCGGTGCATCTCGATCAAGTCTACAAGATCAACATGCAATCTCCATAGCTGTAAAACCGATACCGATTTTGAACCGCCTCGCGATAGGCTTCGAGAACCAGGTCCTTGCCGGCAAAAGCGCATACCAGCATGAGCAGGGTGGACTCCGGCAAATGAAAATTGGTGAGAAGCGCATCGACACAACGGAAAGAGTAAGGCGGGTAAATGAAAAGACGGCTGCGGCCTTCTGTTTCGTGTACCATTCCGTCGACTGCGGCAATCGTCTCAAGCGTCCGCACAACCGTCGTTCCTACCGCGACAACTCGCCCGCCGGATGAGCGGACTTGGTTTATGCGTTGCGACGATTCAGCTGTGACAACATATCTTTCTTCCTCCATTTGATGATCTTCTGGACGGACCACCCGAACCGGCCGGAAAGTACCGATGCCGACATGAAGGGTAACCAGGGAGTGATCAATATTTACGGACTGCAAGCTTTCTAAACTTTCGCGGGTAAAGTGAAGTCCCGCGGTCGGCGCCGCCACGGCACCCTCTCGGTCCGCAAAAACCGTCTGGTAGCGACTGCGGTCCTGCTCGTGCCGGGATGGGTCATTCTCATTTCGCCGGATGTAAGGGGGCAGTGGAATTTCACCATACGTCTCGAACAGCTGAAACACATCCATATCGTGCGGGAGCTCCAGGCGGCATCTCCCGCGGTCGCCATCTTCGAGGAATGTGATAATGCTGCTACCATCTTCGAGGAGGAAGCGAACGCCCCGGGTGGGGCGGTTGGATGCCTTCAGCAGCGCATCCCACGAACCATCTGCGCTGCGTTCGAGCAGCAGGATCTCTGCGCTACCGCCGGTGTCTATGCGGGTCGCGCGAAGCCGGGCCGACAAGACCTTCGTGTCATTCAAGACCAGGTGATCACCCGGCAGCAGATGCGTATGAATGTCCTTGAATTCGCAGTGCTGAATGCGACCGGAAGACCTGCACAGCACCAACATGCGAGCGCCGTCCCGACGAGTGGCCGGTTCCTGGGCAATGAGTTCATCCGGCAATTCATAATTGAAATCGGCTGTTTCCATTTTTTCTTCTATTCAACCTGCGGAAGTGATGCGGCCCGAGCAAATATGTACCTTAAAATCCCATAAAGTCATGGATTCAAAAATTTTTTGCTTTTTTTCTTTGCAACTGGGTTGTGACGAAGTCTAGTATGCTGTGTTTACCGTTCGTTAAGCCTCCCTGTAATTTGACGGGGTGTCGTGGAAGTGGGTATTCTGCTCTCCGCTGAGTGGAAGTGGAGCGTCTTGTTGAGGTGTAAAAATATCCAACGAACAGGGCGCTGTGCCCTGTAACGTGGAGCTATTGGTATAGGAGAAGAAACAGATGAAGGTATTTGTCAGAAAAGTCGTAAAAGGGTTCACGCTGATTGAGCTCCTCGTTGTCATCGCGATTATCGCTATTCTCGCCGCGATTCTGGTTCCCGCCGTACAGAACGCGCTGTTCCAGGGTCGACTAACAACAGTCGTCAACAATGGACGAAACATTTACGTGTCTTTGTTTGCACGTAGTTTGGAAAATCCATTGGATCCGACGCCGGCATGGCCAATGATAAAGGGTACTGCGAAACCTGCGGACCGGCAGTGGGCTGATTCCACCAAATTCTTCCATTGGGTTGTCACCGGCGATGTAATGAGCGTAGACTTTTCCTTCTTCGCTGCGCCAGGAATGACCGCCGTAAAATCGCAGGACCAGAACCAGTTCAAAACGGAGAATAATGCGTGGAGTGTAGCGGTTGGTGTCGATGATTCCATGAAAGACGGTGCTCCCGTCCTATTCACGGCAAACATCCGACAGGGAAAAAGCTCCGGCAGCTCGAAACTCACCACGCTGAACCAAGATGTTCACCTTGACTCGAGCTCAAAACCTTTCGGCGATAAAGGTGGCGTGATCGTTCTCAACGGCGGAAGTGCATTCACGGTCAAGAAAGACACGCTGAGTTCCAACACTTTCAATTCGATCGGTGCGGCAAACGAGTGCCTCTATCCCTAAGACACCGGATCGCTAGGTTTTCTGATGAGACGGCAGACCCCCTTGATTGGGGGTCTGCCGTTTTCTTGTATTCTGGAATGATGGTGGCGTGCCAGTGTCTCCTCTGATACGATCCGAGGCCTATGTCCCGTTTCGTCATCGAAGGCGGTTACCCACTCCGCGGTACAATTCGTCCGGCGGGCAACAAGAACGGGGCGTTGCCGATGCTCGCCGCGTGCCTTCTCACCGACGAACCGGTGATTCTGCACAACGTACCGGACATCGAAGATGTGCAGGTTATGCTGAATCTGCTCGCCAATTTGGGAGTAGATACACAGTTTGAAGGCGGTACGGCGGAACTGTGTGCCGCCGGCCTGAAGTCCACCACGCCCAATCCGGATCTTTGCCGCCGGGCACGCGCTTCTATTCTGCTGGCCGGCCCCCTCATCGCCCGCCATCGCCAGGTTGCCCTCTCGCCCCCCGGAGGAGATGTGATTGGTTTGCGTCGACTAGACACTCATTTTAACGGCTTCCGGGAGCTTGGTATCGACGTGCATACCGGTCCGGCCTTCGTATTGAAGCGTGAAAAACTGACCGGCGCGGATTTTCTTCTCGATGAGGCCAGCGTTACCGCAACCGAAAACCTGGTGATGGCGGCGGTCCTCGCGGACGGGAATTCCCTCTTTTTCAACACCGCCTGCGAACCCCACGTCGAAGATCTCTGCCGTTTCCTGATAAAAATGGGCGCGCAGATCCAGGGGCACGGAACAAACCGGATCGCAATCCAAGGCGTCGGAATGCTCCACGGCGCAGAACACACCGTCGGCGCCGATTATATTGAGGTTGGCAGCTATCTTGCCGCGGCCGCAGTCACCGGCGGGGAGTTGGTTGTTGAAGACATAGACGATGTGGAGCCGCTGCGAATTATAAACCGAGGGTTCAATCGGGTCGGGTTGTCCTGGACACGTGAAGGCAGCGCACTGAAATTCGCCGGCGGGGTGCCCATGCAAGTCGAAGGCGATTTCAGATTTGGAATTCCAAAAATAGACAGCGGCGTTTGGCCCGCCTTTCCAAGCGATATGATGAGCGTCGCGGTCGTCATGGCGACTCAGGCGCATGGAAGCATTCTGTTTTTCGAAAAGATGTTTGAGAGCCGCATGCACTTCGCCTCCCGCCTGATCGATATGGGTGCGCATATTATTCAGTGCGATCCTCATCGTGTTCTTGTACAGGGACCGACACAGCTTCGGGGAATGCAAATCTCAAGCCCGGATATCCGTGCGGGAATGGCCCTGCTCATTGCCGCTCTATGCGCAAAGGGACACAGCATCATCGATCAGGCGCAAATCATTGAGCGGGGGTATGAAGACGTCATTGGTAAACTGGCATCCCTTGGAGCCCACGTCGGAAAAGAGTAGCCGGCATCGCACCACCCGTGTCATCTCCCCTGGATAATGTGACACGTCATGTCGGGGACATAACGCTACGTGTTCGCGGCCACGAATGTCGTCAGAATTTCCCAGTATCCCGGGGTATGCAGCCACCCCGGCTCCCCGTGCGCCCCTCTTAGCTCAGCGAATTGTTTTGGTTCCGGTGCCGCTTCGTGCAGTCGCTTGCCGTGATCGAACGGAATCAACACGTCATCCAGGCTATGTGCAATAAGCATTGGGACCGTAAGCCGGGAAATCCGAGAAAGAGAGTCGTACTTGATGCGGCCGAAACTTCGAACCGGAAGAGACGGATACAGATCAGAACCTAGATCCGGAATGCTGGTAAAAGCCCCCTCGGTGATGAGACCCTGCGTGTATCGTTCGCACGCAAGTTGAATCGCAATCGCGGCGCCCAGGGATCGGCCATAAAAAAAGACCGGTGGTTCCTCTGAATTTGCGTACTTTGCGCGAACAACTTCATACGCCGCGCGCGCATCGAGGTATGTTCCCGCCTCTGACGGATATCCCTTGCTCTGCCCATATCCCCGGTAATCAAAAATAAAAATATCCAACCCAAGTCGATGCAGCCCTTTCACGGTCTCAATACGAGACCCGATGTTACCGGCGCTCCCATGAAAATAAAGAATCGTTGCCGACGATCGCTCCGCTTCAATCCACCAGCCATGGAGTATTGTTCCGTCTTCGGTGACGAACTGAATTTCTTCGAATGAAAGACCCGCCCTGCCCGGATCCATTGCTAACGTGCGAACGGGTCTGAAGATCCGCGTCCTCTCGAACAAAATGAACGCCAGGTAGGCACTTAGTAGCAGGAATAAAATGCAGGTCGGAACCAGGAATAGTGCGAAATGATTCATTGGTAGCTACCGCATCAAAAGGTTCTCCCGGAGTGGCAATTCAAAAGCGGTTGGGTACGAATGAGTTAGGTAGAAAATGTCTTGTGAAGAACCAGGTTTAGGCCTGTTAACTTCGTGTAAAAAATAGCAATTCTTAACAGTGAAAATTGGGCTAAATTCATGCTCCTGAATCATTTATGATGAGATCATGAAGAGAAAATATGCCTACTTTATTAGTCGGCAAATCTTTTTTTAAAAAATGATCAGACCACAATATATTGCACAAGCCTGTTGGTAAAACACAGAATGTAGTATGCTTATTAATTTCTTTCTATTGATAAATTTTTTCTCTTGTGTGCTTACACGCTTTTTTTTAGGGTTACCCACATACAGGTTACGGAGCGAGAAGATCAGAATGTTGATAACCTGTTGATACGTTTCAGGCACGTACGAAATTGAGCGACCCGTGAATTCCATGAAGACACGCGTCAAGAGTTAGCAGGTATCCTGTATCCGTTGGTTGGATGCCGGTAGAGCTGGAGCATGAAAATTTGCGCTACAGACCTGCCTGACGCCGTGGATTTGTTGTAGTCATAAGTAAGCAGTGCGATTCTGTTCCGTATCAGCGGACGGCCTAATGGTTGTTA
>Ga0310342_100002280_pt1 | contig 12302 bp, 8 predicted proteins | sample S15DNA20500_MG_FD_206155 | JGI IMG/M metagenome (GOLD analysis project Ga0310342, IMG submission 206155) | Marine microbial communities from station ALOHA, North Pacific Subtropical Gyre - S1503-DNA-20-500_MG | ecosystem: Environmental > Aquatic > Marine > Oceanic | place: Pacific Ocean: North... | reverse complement strand
GCGGCCGTGCCCGGCTGACGGGACATGCCCCGCCCGACCGTCGCGATCAGCGCGATGTCATGGTGCACGTCCAGTGTGACCGGCCGGCATTCGCTGCGAATCTCTTCCAGCACCGTATCGAGTTTCCCCTCGAGTTGGCCGTCCGCGACGATCACGCTGATCGTATCGATGCCCGAAGGCATGTGCTCGAAACTGACATCGTTGGCCTCGAGGACGCTCAGCAGCCGCCGGCCGTAACCGATCTGAGCATTCATCATCGCCTTTTCGATCGCAATAATCGTGAAGTTCTTTCGCCCGGCAATCCCGGTGACCGTGCCTGCGTCGCCGCACGACGCGTGATCGGCACCGACGATCATCGTACCTGGGTGGTCCGGGTCATTCGTATTGCGGATGTTGACGGGAATACCCGCTTCCCGCACGGGGAACACCGCCTCGTCGTGCAGCACCGACGCACCCATGTACGCCAGTTCGCGCAGTTCACGATAGGTGACCACTTCTATATTGTGCGGGTTGTCGACGATGCGCGGGTCGGTGGTGAGCATGCCCGAGACGTCAGTCCAATTCTCGTACACGTCCGCGCCGGCCGCGCATGCGACCAGCGAGCCGGTGATGTCCGACCCGCCGCGCGAGAAGGTTTTGATATTGCCATCGGGCGTTGACCCGTAAAACCCCGGCACCACCGCAGTTTCATGCTCGCCCAGGGTGCGTGACAGCTCGCGCTGCGTCGCCTGGGTGTCAAGCCGGCCACGCTCGTCAAACACGACACACAACGCCGGGTCAACAAACGGCCAACCGAGCAGGGCCGCCATCAATTGCCCGTTGAGAAACTCGCCCCGGCTGGCCGCGTAGTCTGCTGACACGCCGGCGCTCAATTCCAACACGATCCCGTCGAACTGCGAAGACAGGTCCAGGTCCAGGTTCAGGTCGGTGATCAGTTGCGTGTAACGCAGACGAATGCGCGCAAAGACATCGTCGAACGGCAGGGCCTGCCGCGCGTGCTCATGAGACAGATACAACAGGTCCGTGACCTTCTGATCGTGGTCGTTGCGTTTACCCGGCGCCGAGGGCACGACATACCGGCGCTCGTCATCAGCTGCAATGATTGCGCGGACCTTTCGAAACTGTCCGGCGTCCGCCAGCGATGAGCCTCCAAATTTACAAACCTTCACACCCATCACAGTCCTCATGGCGAACAAGAGCGAAAACTTTACCGGCCGCCCATGGCCCCGTCCAGTACTTAGGATCTCCAGAAGGAACCCCAACACCCGAAACCCGAAACGGTACGTCCACACCGCGAACGCACCGTTTGAGTATAATCCGACGAACCAGTCCCCCGCCCGGGTGGCGGAATTGGCAGACGCGCCTGGTTGAGGGCCAGGTGGGAGTTAAATCCCGTGGAGGTTCGAGTCCTCTCCCGGGCATTTGGGGATATCCGATTTACGAGTGCCAATTTCTGATTTTTCAATTGAGGTCCAAGCGCGGCCTCTGACCGGAAATCGCACATCGCAAATCGGCATTCGAAAGCACGGATGCTTCGCGAACTTCACATCACCAATCTGGCGGTCATCGAGGACGTAAGCGTCACGTTTGACGACGGACTCAACTGTTTCACCGGCGCGACCGGCGCGGGCAAGAGTCTGCTGATCGGCGCTTTCGAAATACTGCTTTGCCTGCGCGGCGCCACCGACATGATTCGCCCCGGCGCCGACGAAGCGCGTGTCGCGGGTCTGTTTGAATTGAACGACCCGGCGGTGTGTGCACAGATCGGCCCCATCATTGACGCAACCATCGAGCCGGGCGAACAGTTGCTCATAACACGCAAGTTGTTCGCCTCCGGGCGGTCGAGCGTCAGTGTCAACGGCCAACCCACCACCACCGCCATGGCTCGCGCTGTCGGCGAGCAGATCGTCGACGTGCATGGCCAGCATGACCACCAGTTCCTGCTCAAACCACTCAATCAACTTGCGATCCTCGACGCATATGGTCAATGCGGACCGCTGTGTAACCAGTTCGCCAACACATTCGGCGAACTGCGCGAACTCGAGCAGCGGCATGAGCAGTTGACCGCGTCCGCGGCGTTACGGCGACAGCAGTTGGAGTTGTACAAATTTCAGGCCGACGAAATCGACGCCGCTCTGCTCGTCGACGGCGAGTACCCCGAACTCAAGGCCCGGTATGCGCTGCTGAGCAATTTACAACGGATCAAACACGACGCGGCGCAGGTGCATGCATCGCTGTACGACAACGATGGCTCGATCAACGAACGGCTGCAGGCGGCGACGCAGGTGTTGCTGGACCTCGCGGAGTTGGACGACTCGCTTGGCAACATCGCCGAGCAGGTGCGCAACGCGACGTTGGCACTGCAGGAAAGCGCGTTCGAGCTCGGCCGGTACGCGAATCGGCTGGATCTGGATCCCGGTGAACTGGCTGAGATTGAAGACCGGCTCAACACGCTCAACCGCCTTTTGTCGAAGTACGTCGATGGCCGGGCGGCGGCGATGATCGAGCCGCAGGTGCTGCGCTCTGGGGTCGACCAAACTGCGGGAACTGATGCGCGCAGTGCGGCGGACTGTGACCCAATCGCGCAGGTTCTCGTGCTGCGGCAATCGATCGAACAGGAGATCGTTCGGCTTCGCGGTGAAAATGACGACTTTTCATCGATGCATCAGGGAATCGATGAGTTGCGTGAAGCACTGGCCGCAGTCGGGTCGCACCTTAGCGCGAAGCGGCATGCCGCGGCGGCGAAGTTGCGGCCCCTGATCGAAAAACAGTTGGGCGAACTGGGCATGGGCGAAGCGGCGTTTGATGTGTCGTTCGATGTTGCAGCGGAAGCAGACTCGCCGACGGGCCTGGACACTGTCGAAATGCTCGTGCGTACGAACCCCGGTCAGCCGTCACGGCCACTGCGCAAGATTGCCTCCGGTGGCGAGTTGTCGCGCATGATGCTCGCGATCAAGTCAATCCTTGCCCAGTCCGATCGCATCAGCGTGCTCGTGTTCGACGAGATAGATGCCAACATCGGCGGGCGTATGGGCACAATCATCGGCGCGAAACTTCAGAAACTCGCGAGCGCAAGCGCGTTATCGCGATCCGGGGCGACACAAAAAGACTCGCGCCATCAGGTCATCTGCATCACCCACCTGCCGCAGATCGCGGCGTTCGCCGACCATCACATCCACATCGCCAAACACGTGACCGGCCGCGGCAAAGGCAAACAGACACGCACAACGGTCACACCCCTGCAAGGCGAGTCACGGATCGACGAACTGGCACAAATGCTCGCCGGTGAAAACGTGTCGAAGACAACGCGCAAACAGGCGCGCGAACTGCTCAACGCCGCCGTCCCCGTCACGGTGCACTGACGCCCCCTTGCCAGCGGCCTCAAGCAGACATGCCACGTGCCCGTGCAGTCTGTCCTCAATGGGCGGTTACAGGCGTCACGCGCAGCGGCACCGCAAGTTGCCAGCGCGTCACGGCCTGGACACGGGCCCTGGCTGATCGCACGCGACGCAAACGTACCGCTGATAAAACCACTGCCCCCAATAAGCAGGACCTCCTGGCCCGATTGCTCGATCATCAGCGCGCCGTGGTGAGCCAATGTGAACGGCAGGTGCAAGCGCAGGACGATCGTACGTCAATTCCGGCCCACGGTTAGTGGCACGGGCTGCGGGCGGACGATGTGCGTAGGTTCGATGGCAATTTGCAGGGGCACGCGTTTGCCGCCGGCAGGCGGCAGGCCGTCTTTGTCGACGATGCGCTGGATCGCCATGATGCCTTCGATGAGTGTTTCCGGCCGCGGCGGACAGCCGGGCACGTACACGTCCACGGGAATGAACTGGTCCACGCCCTGCACCACGGCGTAGGTGTCAAAAACACCGCCGGTCGACGCACACGCGCCCATCGAAATGACCCATTTGGGCTCGGTCATCTGCTGGTAGATGCGTTGCAGGACCGGCAGCATTTTCACCGCCACGCGGCCGGCGACGATCAGAAGATCGCTCTGCCGCGGGCTGAAACGCATCACCTCGGCGCCGAACCGCGCCAGGTCATACCGGCTTGACGCCGTGGCCATCAGCTCGATCCCGCAGCATGCGGTAGCGAATGGCATCGGCCACAAACTCGAGCGGCGCGACCAGTTGACGACTTTCTGCAACTGCGTAGTCAGAAAACCGTCGGCGGGAAGTGCGGTTTCGATGCCCATTTTAACTGGCTCGCTGTGCTTTGGTCAGGTCACCGATCACATGGTAGGCCAATCGACTGATTTGGCAAGCGAAGTGACAAGCCCGGTGGCGGGGTTTGCGCCGGGTTTCGGGTATCGGGGCTCGGGCGTCGGGTGTACGCTATATGTCAACGTTGGATTCGTTCGCGAAACGACCCTCGCACGTTAGTAAGCGGTGGACCGGCCCTTTACGGTCGCATCGCATGAATCAACCAAACAGCGCCATGACCCAAGCCCCGACACCCGAAACCCGAAACCCGGAACCCGGATCGACACCCGATGCCCGCCTCATCGTTTTCTCCGACGACTGGGGGCGGCATCCGTCAAGTTGCCAGCATCTGGTCGGGCATCTGCTTGATCATTTGCAGGTCACGTGGGTAAACACGATCGGGATGCGCCGGCCGACGCTGGCGTGGTCGGACATCAAGCGCGGGGCGCAGAAATTGGCCGCCATGGGCACTTCACGCAGCAGCGCCGAGGGTCATGGCCTGCCGGCCAATCTGACAATCGTTGAGCCGGCGATGTACCCGGGATTTCGCCGCCCGTGGCAAAGAAGAATCAACGCCAGACGGATGATCAAGTCCGTGCACAACTCGATCGGCGTGCGCGGACTCAGCAAAAAGACGCGGCCACGTGTACTGGTCACCACGTTGCCGATCGCCGCCGACTTGCACGACCGGCTCGACATCGATCGCTGGGTGTATTACTGCGTCGATGATTTTTCCGTCTGGCCGGGCCTCGACGGCGACGTCATGCTCGAAATGGAAGAGGAACTGCTTCGGCACTGCGACGCGACGATCGCGGTATCGGAAACAATTCGTGTGCGATTATCGGAGTTGGGCGCGTCGCCGGTGACATTGACGCATGGGATTGATTTGGGGCATTGGGAAGATGCAGGCGCGCCAAGTGCGAAGCCGCAAGCGGCGGGTGACTGGTGGCCGGAAGGTCATGGCCCGATTGTTTTGTTCTGGGGACTTATTGACGCGAGGCTGGACGCAGACTGGTGTTTGGCGCTGGCCGACCGTTTGGCGGAGCCAGGGGTAGACGGTTGGCTGGTCCTCGCCGGGCCGGCGCAGTCACCGGATGAGCGTGTGACGGGCCATGCGCGGGTGATAACGCCGGGGCCGGTGGATTATTCAGACCTTCCGATCCTCGCGGCCGAGGCGCACGTACTGGTAATGCCTTATGCGGACTTGCCGGTCACTCAGGCGATGCAGCCGCTGAAGTTCAAGGAGTATCTGGCGACCGGTCGGCCGGCGGTCGTAAGGGCGCTACCGTCGACACGAGAATGGGCCGATGCCGTCGACGTGGTGGACAACCCCGGCACATTCATCGACACCGTGCTGAAACGCGCGGGCGGAGGCATCCCCGAAAGTCAAACACAGGCCCGCCGGCGTTTGACCGACGAAACCTGGAAGAGCAAGGCACAACAGTTCGAACAAGTCCTCTTCGGCATGTAACGCCGCGACGATGTTTGCGGGTCGACGCGTGACTGTTCGTCGCGATCGCACATGACAACACTGGCGCAACCCAACCCGACCGACCTGCCCGACGCCTGGCCCGTCGCCCCCGGCGGGCGTGATGTTGTGTTGCACACGCGCGTCGTGACCGAAACCGGGGGGGGGCCGGACAAGACCATTTTGATGTCCGCATCGCATCTGGCGCACACCAACTACTGGCTCGCGGCGGCCTATATGCACGACCCCGACGATGCGGGGTTTGACACGATTCGGCAGCGCGCCCAGGCCGTTGATTGCCCGCTGCTTAGCGTGCCCGACCGCGGACCGCTGGACCGGTCCGTGTTGCGAAGCATGCTCAACATGTGCAAGCATTACGGCGTGCGCATCTGGCACGGGCACGATTACAAGTCGAACCTGCTGGGCATCATGCTCCGGCCGTTTCATTCGATGAAGTTGATCACGACCGTGCACGGCTGGGTGAAACAGACCAGGCGCACACCGCTGTATTACGCAGCCGATCGCTGGTCGCTGCCGTACTACCATCACATAATCTGCGTGTCGCCGGACCTGGTCGAGCGTGTGAGCAAACTCGGCGTACCCGATGACAGACTGTCGTTGATCGATAACGCAATCGATGAAAAAATGTTTCGCCGCATGCACCCGCCGGAACGATCGCCGCTGCGCGAGCAATACAAGACGCCCGCCGGCCGGCGCGTCATTGGCGCCATGGGCAGACTCAGCGCGGAAAAGGCGTTCAACACCCTGATCCGCGCCGCGCACACGCTCGTCAACCGCGGCCACGACATCGAACTGTGGATCGCCGGCGAAGGCGAAGCGCGCGACGACCTCGAAAAGCTTATCGCCAATCTGAAAATGCGCAACCGCGTGCGTCTACTGGGCTTCTGCGGCGACAACATCGGCTTCTACAACGCGCTGGACATGTACGTGCTGTCGAGTTTGCGCGAAGGGCTGCCCAATGTGCTCCTCGAGGCGATGGCGTGTGAGGTGCCGATCGTCAGCACGCGCGTCGCCGGTGTACCGCGGCTGATCAATGAAGGTGACAACGGCCTGCTGTGCGATGTCGGGGACACCGATGGGCTGACCGACGCGATGCACCAGCTGCTCAGTGTCACGGAGTTATGCCATCGCTTCATTGACGCAGGCCGCATCACTGTCGAGAACCGATTCAGCTTCACGCACCGGATGGAGAAGGTTCGGCGTATTTACGACGACGTGCTGCGCGCATAGTGGCTGCACCGAAAGTGCACCCGTAGTACGACATTCACCAACCCATTCATCGACCGTCACACCTGGTCCTGCAACGGCACCACCAGCGGCAGCGGACACCACGCATTTAGTTGGCACGCCCCGGTGGGCAGCGGCATCACGCACCACGGCGGCGTCGGGCCAAACAGCAGGCGGTTCGCGGTGAAACGGTCGACCTGAACGTCCGCGTCAGCGCTACACCATTCACTGCCCGCGTCGCTGCCACTGACGAATATTCGCAAGCGCTGCGGGCAACCTTCAATGTCGAGGACGACCACGCCTTCACTCAACGGCGACAGCGTGTGACGTACGCGCATGAGCGCGTTGGTAACCGCCTGCCAGTCGAGGATGAACCAGTTTCCGCTGTTTTGCACACACGTGATCTCCGCGGCGCGGCCGAGCAACTGCGTCCACGCGTCGGGGCCGAACTCGTGCCGCAGTGTCAGCCAAACCATCCCGCCGGCATCGGCAGCCATGTTCAATTGTTCGTACGCCGCGCGCAACATCGCCCAACGTGACATTATGTCGGCGCCGACCAGTTCGATCACCGTCCCGCCGTCACGGCTGAGTATGACCGAGCCAACGACCTTCCCGGTGTCGTCACGCGCGACGAACGGCGTGTTGCCCCACGTGCGCGTGTACATTTCAAATCGGTCCGACTCGCGAACGCAATGCATCGGCATCGCGTCGTACAACTCGTGCAAACGTTTGAGCGTCTTTGCCTCCGCCGGATCGAGCGGCATGAGTGTAACCACCGGCACGTCACCTACCGGCTCGCGCAAAAAGTTCTTCGAGAGCAGTTTGAACTCAAGCTGAAATCCCGCCTTGTCCCAGCCAAAGGTCCGGTAGCGCTGTCGCTGCCCACCGAGAAACGACGCGTGAACGCCTTCGTCACGCATCATCTGCACGATCGCGGGTATGGTCTGCGACATCAGCCCCTTACCACGATATTCGTGCAGTGTCGCGACGCCGCCGATGCCGATGAGTGTGAGTTGGGCGTCTCCCACGCACCATGTGCGTGGAAACGCGCCGGTCGCTGACACGATCGCACCCTTGTCACGCACCGCGAAAAGGTTCGCCATGTCACGGTCGGTCGGCTGATATATCGTAGGCAGAAGCTCTTCGAAGCGCGGATGCTTCTCACCGCCAAATGCAGTCCGCATCATACACATCACTTCGTCAAAGTCAGCCGCAGCCAGGTGTTCAACGGTGGGCATAGGCCAGTACATCCCGTGTGCTGGGTGTGCGGATCAAGCCGGTTGCGGCTTAGGGCGGTGCAAGCCACCGCGGCTCAGTCGGCGGCACTCAATACCGCCGCACGACCTTACACCGAATGTATCTCCACATCACAGTTCAATGATTCACACAGCTTCTCAACCTTCTCGCGCAGCTTGTGGATCGACACCGTCCCCGGGACGGTCATGCACATTTCCATCGAAAACAAAGGGGTGCCCGAGTACGAGCCGGGTTGAAGACGCGTCTGCAGTTCTTCGATGTTCACGCCATAGCTGTGCAGTTCGTGCGTGATGCGGTGGACGATGCCCGGCTGATCCATCGCGGATGTTTTGAGCCGGTACGGCACACCCTGGTCAGGCGCCGCGCCGTCGTCATCGTCACGCGTCAGGCCTGCTATATGCGGCGCGAGCGTGACGGAAAGCCCGATGTCGTTGCCCGCGGCCGCGAGGTTGCGCCGGACCGCGTCAATGTCGTTGCTCTCCCCGACCTCGATCATCACGATCATGGCGAACTGGCCGCGCAGGTTGATCATGCGCGAGTCGGCGACGTTGGCGCCCGCGCCAAGCAGCGCGCCACTGAGTTCGTCGACCAAGCCAGGCCGGTCCGGGCCGACCGCAGTGAGTACCAGTTCCATCATCGCCGTGCCTCCTGCAACCAGGCCGCATCATAACGTGATCACATCGCGCGGTCGATGGCGGCCGCGATTCGTGAAAGCGCCTGCATCGTCTCCTTAAGCGCGTCGGGTGTAATCGACTGAGCCCCGTCGGTCATCGCGTGCTCGGGATCCGGGTGTACTTCCACGATCAGGCCGTCCGCCCCGCATGCGACGGCTGCGCGACACATGGCCGGCACCAGTCGCGCGTAACCCGTACCCTGCGACGGGTCGATCACCACCGGCAGATGGCTGCGTTCGTGCAACTCCGGCACGACCGACAGGCTCAGCGTGTTGCGCGTGTGATCCTCGAACGTGCGAATGCCGCGCTCACACAAAATCACGTTCGGGTTGCCCGCCGCCAGGACGTACTCGCACGCCTGCAGGAACTCATCGAGCGTCATCGACATCCCGCGCTTGTACAGCACCGGCTTGGGCTGCTTGCCCGCCGCCTCAAGCAGCTTGAAGTTCTGCGCGTTGCGCGTGCCGATCTGCAGGCAGTCCGCGTACTCGGAAACCAACTCAACTTCAGCGGGCGTGAGTACTTCCGTGACGATTGCCAGTCCCGTTTCTTCGCGCGCCTGCGCGAGCAGTTTCAAGCCTTGCTCACCAAGCCCCTGGAACGAATACGGATTCGTACGCGGCTTAAAGGCTCCGCCACGCAGCGCGTGGGCGCCCGCCGCCTTGCACTTGCGCGCAGCGTCCATGATTTGTTCCTCACTTTCCACACTGCACGGCCCGGCGATCATGACCACGGCATTACCGCCGATCACGCAATCATCATCCAGCCGGACCGTCGTGCGATCGGGCTTGCTCTCGCGCGCCGACATCTTGTACGGCGCGAGGATTGGCACGACGCGATCGACACCCGCCAACTGTTCGATCATCCCCATGTTCAGCTTGCGCTCATCGCCAATCACCGCGACCACCGTCAGATCGGTGCCGACGAGCGCATGGTCCTTGAGCTCTGCCTCGCGCACTTTCTCGATCACCTCATCCACCTGCGACTGCGTCGCGTCCGGCTCCATTACGATAATCATGGTCGGTCTCCTTTTCGCGATTACGTTTCAATATCGGTGTGTCGAATCAACCCCCGCAACAAAAAAACCCGCAAATAAAAAAACCCCGACGCGTGTCCGCATCGGGGTCTTAGAGGTTCTGCAAGTAAGGTCGACCTTACAACCTGCCCGGTGCGGCCATCGGCCGGGTAAAGCCATAAAATCCAGAAAAATAGAATCGGGCGATTATCATTACTGAATTATCACCCCGAATTCGCAACAAGTCAAGATACTGACACGCAATGTTCTGCGCCGTCAATGCGGGCGATAGGACTCGAACCTACACGTCCCGTAAGGGACATCAGGACCTAAACCTGACGCGTCTGCCAATTCCGCCACGCCCGCGCGGGACAGGCAATCATAGCACGACGGCCAGCGCACCTTCAGCTCGCGCCTTGCGGTGATGACAGAACACGCACCGTCGTCGACAGGTGCAACGGCCACGCGCCGGGGTTGTACATGGCCTCGCCAAAGACGGCCGCATAGCCCTGCTCGGGCGTGGTGATGCGCATGGTGTACGCGTCACCGTCGCGAGTCACGGACGTTGCCGCCCACTGGGCAGCTCGAAAGTCGCGTGTGTCGGACGTTGCCTGCCACACGATTACGGCCGTGGGTAAGACGTCCGACCGCATGGTCAGCGTCTCCCCATCGCCATTTTCTTCGTGCTGCCAGGTGAATTCGGGCATCTGAAACCGCCCGCCGGCCTCAAGGTGCCCCGCGACGATCGCGCCCACGACACGAGGCCAGTCGGCCAACTCGTGCCCGGCGTTGGGCACATACATCACGCGCTTGTCGCCGGCGAGCTTCGTCCAGTACAGATTCAGCGCATCCAGCGGCCAGTACTGGTCGTTCGTGCCCAGCACGATCAGCTTCGGCTGAGTGATGCGATGCCGGTATGCGAACGGGTCGACCAGTCGCAGCAGCGCTTCGCCGGGCGGCGTCTGCAACCGCTCATGAAGGTTCAACTCGGTGTAGTCGTGAATCTTGTGCGACACCCTGCCCCATACGTCGGCTTGATGACGCAGTTGCGGACCTACATCGAGAATGTCAAACACCATGGGGACGATGCCCGCGACGCGCGGGTCGACCGCCGCCGTCAGCCACGTTGTCCAGCCGCGCTTGGACGCGCCGGTAACGGTAAACCGGTCGACCTTCATCGACCACGTTTTGCGACAATATTCGCTCGTCGCGTCCATCGCACGCACGACGGACTTGACCATCGGCAGCAACAGCGGCCAGTCGGGGTCCTGCGTTTGAAGGTATCGGTCGAACGTGTGTGCAATAGCGCGGTCCTCGACCATATCGCCGAACAGCGGCTGGTGGGGAACGTGAAGAACCACGGCGATGGGCGAGCCGATCATCGTCGCGGCCGCGGCGATGATCGTCGCTTCGTCCGGAAGGTTCGGCGACACACCAGGACCACGCGCCGGCGGCGCCGCGTATTTGTCATGCCAGCGGCCACCGCCAACGACCATGAGCCCGTGCCCGTATTGGATCACCGGCGGCTTGACGAGAAAAAGCCGGTGCTTCCACGGCACGCCGCGCCAGGTCTGCGAAGTCAGCGTCAGTTCCGCGAACTCACAGCCCGCGAACGTGCCCGCATCGCGCTTGACCCAGGCGTAGCTGTCGTCGGGACGGGCAACGTATACATCAAGCTCAGTTCGCCCTTCGGCAGCCGCGACGTCAGCCGCCACAACGCGCGCAAACGCGCCCATCACGACGAAAACCAGTACGCAAAGAGTCGATAACAGACCACTGTTCATGCCGTGATCATACCGGCCGCGACGATGGTGGTGAATGGCTACACTGTCCGCATGATCGACCCGTTCGCGACGTTTGATCTGCCGCGGCGATTCGACATTGATGTCGAATGTCTCAGCCATCGCTTCATCGCGCTGTGTGCCCAGCATCATCCCGACCGGTTCACCGACCCAATTGATCAAGTCGAGGCATCTGAACGTACAGCACGGATCAACGAATCGCATCGCGTGCTGACGGACCCCGAGCAGCGCGCCAACATATTGCTTCAACTGCTGGGCGGTGCCGCAAAAGGAGATGACAAATCGCTTCCGCCCGACCTGCTGGTGGACATGATGGACGTCCGCCAGCAGCAGGAAGAGGCACAGGCAAATGACGACACGCAAACACTTCGCAAACTCGCCGACTGGGCAAGTTCGCAGCACGGGGCGTACCTGTCGAAGATCGCCTTGTTGTTTGACGCGCACGACGGCGCCGACGCGCCTGGCAGAGATGAAATTCTGGCTGACATTCGCGTCAACCTAAATGCCCTGCGCTACATGCATCGCATGATCGAGCAGTTGCCGACGTTGTAAATGAGTTAGTTTGCTGCGCGCAAACGTGTGACACACGAGTTGCCTACCGCTGCTCTTCTGTGGCAAGGCGCAGATCGC
>Ga0310342_100002278_pt1 | contig 12305 bp, 5 predicted proteins | sample S15DNA20500_MG_FD_206155 | JGI IMG/M metagenome (GOLD analysis project Ga0310342, IMG submission 206155) | Marine microbial communities from station ALOHA, North Pacific Subtropical Gyre - S1503-DNA-20-500_MG | ecosystem: Environmental > Aquatic > Marine > Oceanic | place: Pacific Ocean: North... | reverse complement strand
GTTCCGGTGGTGGTGATCTTCGGTCGTCTGTCCGAGCGCTGGACTCGAGGTGCCCTGATCACCCGGGCCACCCTCTTCTGCATGTCGAATATCGTGGTCTTCTGGTTTCTGCAGCCCGGATTCTTCGTCGAGAACCTGCCCTACACCGGAATCGTCTTCTATCTCTGGGTGGGGATGTTCGGGGTCTTCGTGGTGGCGCAGTTCTGGGCCTTTGCCGCGGACGTCTACAGCGACGGTGTGGGCCGACGCATCCTCCCGCTCATCGCCATCGGTGCCACCGCGGGGGGCGCCTTCGGTTCCACGATTGCGGGCTGGCTCGTGGATTCCGGCCTGGTCGATACCAACATGCTGCTCGTGGCATCACTTTTCCCCCTGGGTCTCTCGATTGTCTTGACGCGCGTGGTCGATGCGAGCCTCGGCAGAGCCATGCCCGAGGAACCTTCGGCCGAGGTCGAAACCGCCAAGGAGGCAGCCGAGCCAGAGCCGGCGGAGAGGGGCAAGAGCGGATTTTCGCTGATCTTCTCCAGCGGCTTTCTCATTGCGGTGGCCGTTATCACGCTCCTGATCAATTGGGTGAACACAAACGGCGAAAACATCCTCTATTGGGTGTTGCAGGACGTTTTGGCGCACGATGCCGTTTCCCGCGGGGTGACCGAGGCCGCGGCTTTGATCGACTACACGCGCCGGGAGACCACCGCCTTCTATGCCGGTTTCTACGGAATGGTGAACTGGGTAGCGCTCGTGCTGCAGGCCTTCGTGGCCTCTCGCCTGCTGAAGTACGGTGGGTTCGGGGTCCTGCTGTTGATCATGCCGGTGGTGGCGCTCATTTCCTACACGACCATGGCTCTCGTGAGCACGCTCTTCGTAGTTCGGATGATGAAGGTTGCCGAGAACGCCACCGACTACTCGATCAACAACACGGCGCGCAACGTGCTCTGGCTGCCCGTCGACGCGTCGATCGTCTACAAGGCCAAGCCCACCATCGACACCGTCTGCGCCCGCGTTGGCGATGGGCTCGCGGCGTTCACCGTGCTCGTGCTCGTCAACCTGCTCGACCTTCCGGTGACGACCTTCTTTGTGCTCAACATCGGCCTGGTGGTGATCTGGCTGGGTCTGTCCTTCGTCGTGATCAGTGGGCACCGGGCGCTTACGCGCGATAGCGAAAGCCATGTTCCCGCGTAGCCGGCACCGCGAGCTGTATTGGGTGGTGGTCCTTGGGGGTCTCCTGCTCACGGCGACGGCCACCGCCGACGACGTGGGCGGCGAAACGGCCGTGACGCTTCCGCAGGCGGGTCCGTGGGACATGGTGGACGATCCGGTGATCAAAGAAATGATGCGGCTCGACGCGATCGCGCCCTTTGAAGACCTGGCGCCGGTCTGGGACTGGCGCGACGCGAAGCTCCAGGGGCAGCTGGACGCCGGACTGGCCCGGCTCGGACTGGACGACGACGTGCGCCGCCGCAAGCTCGCCGTCGCGTTCGTGGACGTGACCGACCCCGATCGGCCCCGGATGGCCGCCGTCAACGGCGACCAGCTGATGTACGCCGCCAGCCTGCCCAAGATCGCGGTGCTCCTCGCGGCGTTCGAGAAGGTCGCCCAGGGCAAGATGGAATACGACGACGAGACCCGGAAATTGATGGAGCGCATGATCCAGGTCTCCGACAACGCGGCCACCACCGAGTTGATGCACCGGGTGGGAAAGAAGTACATCGCCCGGGTGCTGCTCTCGCCGCGCTACCGCCTCTACGATCTCGAGCACAACGGCGGGCTCTGGGTTGGCAAGGATTACGCCAAGGCGGGCGTGTGGAAGCGCGACCCCATGAACAACCTCGCGCACGCCGCGACGGCGCTCCAGGTCGCGCGCTTCTACTACCTGCTCTACACGCACCAGCTCGTCACCCCCCAGTATTCGAAGGAGATGCAGGAGGTGATGTCGGGCCGCCACCTCAACCACAAGTTCGTCCGAGCGTTGCGGCGGCTGGCGCCCCGGATGTTGCTGATGCGCAAGTCGGGTTCGTGGCGGACCTTCCACTCGGACAGCGCGCTGGTGGAGCGCGGCCGTGGCCGCTCCAGGCGCGCCTACATCGCCGTGGCGCTTGCCAACGACGACGAGGGCGGCGACTGGATGGGCCAGCTCATCGTCGAACTCGACGGGCTCATGAACCCGGGGAAGTCGTGAGTCCCCTGATTCCCTCCGGGTGCATCGATCCGATGATCTTGTCGATGTCGAAGCCGAGCTGCTGGTGGAGCTCTGAGGAGTTCTTCCGCAGTACGTTCGAGAGCACCACGACCGCGTAGCGCAGCGCCGGCTCGCGGTGGACCGTCTCGATTACCACCATCGAGTTCATGAAGTTCATCCGGTTCCCGCGGAACTTCCCGCAATCGAAGCCTTTTTCGACCCTGCACCCGTACAGGGATCCGGACTTGAAGTACACGGCCGAATCGTCGAGTGCGGGACTGGCGGCGTAGCGGATGCGCTTGTCCGTGAGGTAGAGGAGCTTCTTGATCTTGAGGCTCGACCACTCGTCGACCAGCTTCCCGCGCTCCATCTGGACGATGTATTTCATCAACTCGCCGGCCGTGGAGGTGCTGTTGGTGCCCGGGATGCGGCGCTTGCCCTCCTTGGAGAAAAAGGCGCCCTGGCGCAGCTTGGAGACGTCGAGACCGTTGCGCCCGAGCGGCGATCGGATCGCGTCGAGCCAGATCTTCGAGAGTTCCTTCTTCGAAGTCGCCTTGAGCCACGCGTTCGCACGCTCCTCCGAGACCGGGTACTCCGCGCCGAAGTGCTTGATCAGCACCAGGTGCTTCATCATCATCGACGCCGCGGCGTTCGAACTCGCCGACGCCATCCAGTCGAGGAAGGTCCACACGTTCGCCTTGTCGCCCTCCTGGATCGGGCGCCATTCGACGGTCTCCATGCCCCAGTGCCAGATCGGCACCTTGTGCGAGTCGTTGCGGATGAAGGCGTCGGCGACGATCTCGCTCTCGAGGAGCAGGCGCTCGCGTGCGTCCACGTCGTCCGGGTGCAGGTCGGCCAGTACCTGGAACCAGGCCAGCAGCACCATGATCTTGCCTACGCTGCCCGGGTTCTGGGGCCGGTCGGTGTTCACTGCCGCGTAGCGCGGGTTCGCCGGGTCACTCCAGTCGAGGACGGCGACACCGTAGCGGCGGGCGTCTTTGCCGATGAGCTGCTCGATCTGGCGCGAGAGCTCGGGGTCGGGCGCCGGGATGGAAAAGTCGGACTGGTCGGCCAGGCCGAGCCGGATCCAGTCGCGGGGCTGCATCTCGCCCTCGGTCAGGAACGACGGACGGCCCGAGCCGGTCGACGCCAGGCGGTAGGCCTCGAGTCGCACGATGCCCGTCCAGGGATAGCCGTCGAGCGGGTAGCCGTGGGCGAGGCCTGTCAGGAGTCCGACGACCAATGTGAGCGCAAGCCCGGTTCCGATTTTGCGCCTCATTCACTTTCCTCCTTGGGAACTCCGTTCAGGTTCACTGGCTTCGAGCCGCGCTGGCGAAAGCGCTCGTCGAGTTTGGCGAGGTAGCTGTTGCGCTGAGCGCTCTTGCTCTCCACGAGCGGGCGGATCTGTAGCAGGGTGAGATTGCCGTTGCGGAAACCGAACTCCACGTCAGCCGGCAGGTGGTTCCCCTCCTCGTCGCGGAGCGCGGGCGAGCGGTCGCCAACGGTGTCCGCGAAGGTCACGAGCTTCGCGATCTCGGCCTTCGTGAGCACTCGATCCGTGCCGCTCGACGGGACCTTGGTCATGCCGCCGGTGGGCACGAGGGCGCTGCGCACCGGGTCGGTCGCCTGGGCCAGGTACCGCACCTCTCCGGTCTTCCGGTTGATCTTGAGCGACTCGGCTGCCTGTCCCTCCACGGCGCCGCCCACGCCCTCGCTGACCGCTACCGTGAGCCAGTCCCTGTTGCCCGTGTCCACATCGGTGGTGACGAGCACGCCGGATTTCTCGGACGGGAAGCTCTTCTGCACCACCACGGCGGGGAAGACGTAGCGCGGTTTTTCCATGTTCCCCTGCCGCCAGCCGTAGGCGCGGTCGGTGAACGGCGAGGCCCAGACCTCCTTCACGGCCTTGAGCACGTTGTCGTAGCCGACGACGTTGGGCAGCGTGAGGTTCAGGCCCGCGCCGGTGAAACCGGCCAGGTCCTCCACGTTGGTGTCGCTGCGCACGAAGACGCCGAACGTGCCGTTCTTTCCCAGGCGGTCCAGCCCCATCCTGAGGCCTTGCCGGAATCCCTTGCCCGGGTCCGTCTTCAGGATCCACTCGCGGAGGGTGCTCAGGAATTTTGCCACCGCCTGCTGCTTCTCCGGGCCGGAGAGCGTTGCGATGTGCTTGTACTGCTGGTCCATCCAGTCCCAGGTCGAGGGACCGCCGGGCCGGATGGGCTGGTTGAGAAGCTGGCGGAAGACCCCGAAGCTGATCACGAAGCCGTCGGGTACCTGGTTGCCGAAGTAGTGCTTGAGCTCTCCCAGGTTTGCGCCCTTGGGGCCCGAACGGCGCCCGGAGTCTCGGGACCGCATCTTGGTGAGCGGGATCATCGCCGGCGTGAGGTCGAGCTTCTTGAGGTCCGGCCGGATCACCGCATGGGTTTCTTTGGCCTCCTCGCCGAAAATCTTGTCCCAGCGCTCGGAGTACTGGACCAGCTGGACCACGCCCAACGGGCTCACGGCTTGAACCGCCCTGTCGCCGTTTCTCTTCTGCACGGCGGGGACGTGCTCTTCCCCGACCACCACGTTGGGAATGCCGAGATTGCGGGCGAGCAGCTGCACGTGCGACAGCGAGCTGCCCTCGCCCCGGGTCAGGATGCCCGAAACGCGCGGCAGGTCCGATGTGGACTCGGGCAGCAGGTAGATGCCGCTGAGGCTGAAGCCCGCCTCGGGCGTCACGTCGCTTGCGACCAGCGAGCCGCGGGCGAGTCCCGGGTTGAGTGCGCGCAGCCCGGCGCCGACCGGTTTGCCGAAGAGATCGTGCTGGATGCCCGCCAGCTGGTTCGCGTCGAGGTTCAGCCCGTCGATCACGGAGCTGTAGAAGAGCAGGGGGCTTCCGCGCAGCCGATCCTGGGTCAGGAGGTGCGCCTTCGGGTCGAGCGCCGCCCACTGGCGTACCACGTTGCTCCAGTTGAACTCGAGCCAGCGCCCGGACCACTCGGGTCCCCGCGCGAGGTATCGGAGCTCCGCCCGGTACTCGTTCACCGTGGGTGTTTTGGCTTCGAGGCGCGCCAGGCTCGCGTCGACGCCGTTGAGATGCCGCTGCGTGATGAAGCCGATTCCGTAGAGCGCCTGGGCCGCGTCGGCCAGCCAGCCGAGGCGGGTGCGGCGGTTGGCTTTGTTCATGCTCTGGAGCAGCGCGGTTCCCTGGGTAAAGGCGTCGTTTTCCAGGGCCAGGCTCGTTTCGAGCAGGACCAGGCGCTGCTGCGGCGTCAGTGAGGCGGTGGGTACAGCGTCGCGGATCTCGGCCAGAGTCCGGCCCAGTTCGGCGTAGCGAGCGCCGTCGCCTTTCGCGTTGGAGATGCGCGCAGCTGCTTGCGTGAGCTGGGCCGCGACCGGAGAGCCCTTCAGATCCTTGGCCGCATCTCGCAGGCTCTTTGCCGGCCCCCCGGATGCATAGAGCGAGTCGATGTCTGCGGCGAGCTGCTCGTACTGCTTGCGCATGGACGCCGGCGCCTTGGAGCGAGCGTAGGCGCGGACCTTCGCCGCGTCGCCCGCGTCTGGCGCGTTGTGGATCTTGGCGCGCAGCGGCGTGAACGGCTTGTCCTTTTCCGCGAGTTCGAGGGCGGCGTGTCGCACCTTGCCGGCCGTCGCCTCGTCGCGGCGCGGCAGCGGAAACAGGCGCACGCTCTCGCGCAAGAGGAAGAAGCGCGGCGGCGTGAGCCAGGTCGGGTCGGCGAGCATGGCGAGCACGAGCGCCTTGGCGCCGGCCTCCTCGTCCTCGGCCTGGAGAGCGCCGCGATAGCTCCGGGCGCCGCGGAAGATCCAGCCGTTGTCGACCTGGAAGAGAAATCGCTCCATCAGCATCTGGTCGAGGAGCCCGACGTTGGCGTTTTTGCCCACGAACTGGGCGGGATCGATTCCGGCGTAGACCGTGGCCACGGCGTAGCCCTTGGCGCGCAGGGCTTTGGTCTGCGCGTTGAGTTCGCCGTGCTGAAAGCCGCCGCCGTGGTCGCGGCAGGCGTAGGCCTTGGGCGGCAGCACGGTGCCGTCCTTGCAGAACCAGCGGATCCGCTCGAACGGGCCCCGGGGAGACGCCTTCAGCGCGTCCACCGAGGTCCGGAGTTCGGGCGACGGGCTCGCGTCGGCCTTCGGCGCGGAGCCGATCGCGGGCGGCGCGCTGAGGAGCAGCAATAGGAGCGTGGGGAGAACGATGCGTCCGGGGCGGGTATTCATGCGCGCAGGATAACCCGCGGGGCCCGGGCTTGTGCAGTTTTCTATAGGCCGGCGCCCGCGATATGGTGCGCGCATCGCCATGCTTCGCAAGCTAGGGATCGAGCCCGGCGAGGGCAGGATTTTCTTCTGGAGTGCCGCCGCGCTCTTTCTGCTGGGCTGGACCGACGTGTCCTTCAAGAACGTCGCCGAGACGTTCTTCACCAAGCGCGTCGGGGTCGACTACTATCCCTGGGCCTTCCTCGCGAGTTCGCTGCTGCTCGTCGGCACGACCTGGGGGATCGGCCGGCTGGCGTCGCGCATGGACCTCCTCCGGCTGCTGCCGCGGACCTTCTTCGCCCTGGCCGTGTTGCTGCTCCCGATCTGGCTGCTGGTGAGGGCCGAGGTGCCCGGCATCTACGCGGTGCAGCTGATCCTGCAGAAGCAGCTGACCTCGATCTCGTTGATCGTGTTCTGGGTGGCCATGGGTGAGCTGCTGCACGCGCGCCAGGCCAAGCGGCTGTTCGCCCCGATGATGGCCGGCCTCACCGTGGGCACGATTCTCGGGAGCCTCGCCTCCGGGCCGCTCGGGGCGTGGCTTGGTATCGACGTGCTGTTGCCGTTGTCTGCGGTCACGATGGTAGCGGCGGGTGTGGTGACCCTGCCGCTGCGGAATCTTCGACCGCGCTTCGACCATCACCGCGGGCGTCCGGCAGAGGCGCGTCGCGCCGCGTCCGATGCGGTGGCCGCCGTTTCGCTGCGCGACGTCTGGCAGAGAAGCCGCCTGTTCCGCCTGCTCGCGATTTCGACCCTCGCGGGCGGGTTGCTCGGTCCGATGCTCTACTTCCAGTTCCAGTTCGTCGCCGACGTCGCGACGCGGGGCGCCGGCGGCGAGCAGAAGCTTCTGCAGTTCTACTCCGTATTCCGGACCTGGGTGGGCACGGGTGTCCTGCTGGCCCAGGTCTTTCTGGTGGGAGCCATCTACCGGCGTTTCGGTGTGCCGCTCTCATCGGGGCTGCTGCCGGTCACCTACCTGTTCGGATTCTTCGGTCTCTCGATCCAACCGGGTGTGACGGCGGGTGTCGTCGCCAAGGCCGGCACAGAAGTCGAGGACAAGGCGGTCTACGACCCGGGCCTGCGGGTGCTCTACAACCTCTTCCCGGCGAATCTCCGCAAGAAGGCGACCGCACTGCTCGAGGGGCCGGTGAAGCGGGCGGGTGGAGCCGTGGGGAATACGCTGACGATCATTGCAACCCAGGTCGGATCGGCTCTCTGGGTGGGGTACACGGCCCTGCCGATCGCCGCTCTCTGGGTCGTCGCATCCTATGGGCTCTGGCGGCGCTACCCGAAGCTGCTGCTCGAGGCGTCGGCGGAAAGTGGAATCGAGGACAAGCAACTGCTCGACGCCGCCACCGTTCGCGCGCTGGTGCCGGAGATGTGCCAGGAGGACTCGGCGCGTGCGCGCGTCGCCGTTGCGATCGTCTCAGAGGCCGAGCCGGCCTTGGCGGTGGACGCCCTCGCCGAGGCGGCCGAGACGGCGGTGCCCGAAGTGCGGACGCTCGTGATCGCCGCGCTCGACGGCATTCTCGAGCACGCCGTGAGCGAGCCGTTCGAGAGTCCGCAAGCGGCGCAGCGGATCGAGGGGCTGCTCCGCGATCGAGGCGATCTCGCCGATGCCGATCGCGCCGACCTGGTGCAGGCCTACGGGCGGCTGCTGGGAGGCGAGAAAGCCATTCCGCTGCTCGAGCGCGTGCGGACCGACGGTAGTGCGGCGGTTCAACTCGCCGCGCACGCTGCGCTGGCGCGACGCGGCGTAGAACCCGAGGATCTCGATGGAGCGTTGGCCCGGGCCATCGACAGCGACGATGCGTTGGCCCGGCGCACGGCGTACGAGGAGGTGCGCGTGCTCCTGCTCCGCGATCGTGACGACCCGCGCTGGCCGGCACGCCTGGTGCTGTTGTCCGACGCGTTCCGCGCGGGTTCCGAGCGGACCGTGGTGGCCGAGACCCTGGCCGAGGTGGCCGCACGCCACGGCGAGGCCGCCGCTGCCGTGAGCGATGTGCTGCTCGCCGAGCGGGAGGATCCGGACCCGCGCGTGCGCGCGGCCCTGTTGCGCTTCGCCGGCCACGCCGGCCTCAGCGACCAGACGAGTTGGCTCGTGGAGCACCTGGGCTCGGAGGAGTCCGATTGGGTCGTCGCGGCGAGCGAGGGGCTGCGGGCCCTCGGGCCGCTGACTTCGAACGTGCTGCTCCGAGAACTCGCGTACGGGAAGCGCCGCAAGCGCGAGGCGATCCTCGGGGTGATCCGAGAACTCTCGCTCGATCCGGAGGCCCTGCGTCCGCTCTACGATGCGGAGATCGCGGCGGTGGACCAGGATCTGCGCCGGCTGGTGGCCTTCGGGGAGCGCGTGGCGTTCGCGCTGCTCCGTCGTCGACTCGGTGAACGCGTCAGCGAGGAGCTTCGAACGGCGATTCTCTTCCTGGCCGCAATTCGTCGGACGGATCGCATCGTCGAGCTCGGCGAGCGGCTCGAACAACTGGCCGGACAGCGACACGAGCGCGCGATCGTGCTCGAGGCCTTCGAGTCCCAGCTGGGAGCGGAAGATCGCCGGCGCCTGGTCCCGTACCTGGAGGATCCAGACGTGGAGAGCGCCGCGGCCAGCCTGACCCGCACCCGTCCGGCGCTCGAACTCAATCAGGCCATGCAGGAGTTGCTCGAGGATCCCGAGGAGCTGACCCGCACCATTGCCCGAGGCAGCGTGGTGGCCGCTGGCTACGAACTGGAGGATGATGACAGCGTGGACTCCGTCGAAAAGATTCAGCATCTGGCGACGGTTCCGCTCTTCAAGGGGTTGACCGTGCGCCAGCTGATGGACCTCGCGTCGGTGGTCAAGGAACACGACGTGCCGGCGGGAACGGTCGTCGTGAGGCAGGGCGAAGTGGACGACTGCCTCTACCTGGTGATCCAGGGGGGAGTGCGCGTCACACGCGGCGAGATCCCGCTCGACGAGATGGGGCCCGGAAGCTTCTTTGGCGAGATCGCGCTCTTCGAGGGGGTGCCCCGGACGGCGACGGTCGCCACGATCACGAAGGCGAGGCTGCTCGGCTTGGAGCGCGTCGATCTGATCCGGCTGATCGAGGACATGCCGGGGATCTCGATCAGCCTGCTCGAGAAGCTCGCGAAGCGCATCCGGGAGCTCACGGACCAGTTGATCAATTAGGTCCCGAGTGCCTGGTCTAGAAGGGTTTCCCGGTTCTCCGGGCGCAGGGGGTCGGAGCGCCGCAGACGTGCCCCCAGTTCCGCGGCGCGTTCGGCAACCACGTCGTTGTCGCGCGTCGCGGAGATCGCCTCGGCGAGCGACGCGGCGTTGAGCCTGCGCCGGTTCACCGGCGGCGGTCCGAGCCCCAGGGCGCGCACGCGCTCCGCCCAGTAGAACTGGTCCATCAGGTGTGGGACGACGATCTGCGGGACCCCAGCACGCGCGGCCCGCGTGGTGGTGCCGGCGCCGCCGTGGTGCACGACCGCGGCGACACGGGTGAAGAGCTTTGTGTGCGAGACCGCATCGGCGGCGATGACGTGCTCGGGAAGTCCGCCCTCGCCGAGGCCGGCCCAGCCGCGCGAAACCACTGCGCGGCATTCACTGCGCTCGATAGCGTCGAGCAGGATCCGGGTCGTCTCGGCGGGCGCCGGATCCGTCATGCTCCCGAAGCCGATGTAGATGGGCGTCGGTCCCGCGTCGAGGAAGGCTTCGAGCTTTTCCGGAAGCGCGCCTTCGTCGTCGGCCTGGAGGGCGCCGATCGGCTCGACTGCGAATCGCGAGTCCGCAGGGGCGGCGGCGAGGTCCGCATCGCTGGCCATCAGCACCGGTTGCGGGCCGAACAGGTGCGAGAGGGGCTCGCCCGCCGGCGCCAGCCCCAGTTCGCGGCGTTTTGCGTTGATGCCTTTCATGGCGGTGCGGAAGAGAAACGGGACGCAGCGCCACGCGAGCGGTATCGCCCAGTCGGGGACGCGCGCGCTCGGCAGCAGGGCCGGCGCGTGCTCGCGAGAGGGAAGCAACGCCGGGCAGTACGCGACGTAGCGATGCGGGATGGCGTGCAGCTCGGCGGCGGTCGGGGCGGCCAGGGAGACGCCGCTCGCGATGATCAGGTCGGCGCCCGCGGCCGCGGCGACGACGCGGTCAAAAGACCGAGCGAGGAACTGCCGGATCAAGACGCGCTGGGCGCGTGCGAGCGCCAGGCCGCCCCCCACCACACCGCCGGCGTGGTCCGCGAGCGCGGCCTCCACGTCGAGCCCGCTGGAATGGAAGCCGAAGCCGCGCGCGCGAGCGACGCCCTCGAAGTTCGGCGGCGCGCACAGCAGGACCTGGTGCCCGGCGTCGCGGCAGACCTCGCCCAGCGCCAACAGGGGGTGGACGTCTCCGCGGGTGCCTTCGGGGCTCAACAGGATGCGCATCAATTTCGCCCATCGATCACTCGGGTGCGCTGCTTGAGCGCGCGGCGTCGCGGTGTGCAGCGCGTGCGCAGCGCTGGGGCAGAATAGGCTCAGGGCAGTGCGTATGCGATGAGCGCGTCGCCCGGTGCGGACCAGCCGTGCCCTCCGGCGGCGATCACGACGTACTGGCGACCGTCCCGGCGAAGCCGGTAGGTCACGGGCGTTGCGTTGGCGGTGTAGGGGAGCCGCTGCTTCCAGAGCATCTCGCCGGTCGTCGCGTCGAAGGCGCGGAGGAACTTGTCCGTCGTGGCGCCGATGAAGGTCACGCCGCCCGCCGTGGTCACGGGACCCCCGAGGTTCGGCGCGCCGAATTCCATCCACAGGGGGAAGGGCGCCTGGTCGCGCGTCGAGCCGAGCGGCGACTCCCACAGCACCTCACCCGCGACCAGGTCGACGGCCGTGAGGACGCCCCACGGCGGTGCGTTGCACGGAGCCCCGAGCGGAGAGAAGAGGGGAGATCGCTTGACGGCGTACGGCGTCCCCTCCATCGGGTAGATCTCGTTCGGATAGCCGAACTCGGATGGGTCGAGCGCGTCGTACTCGGCGCGCGGCAGCAGCGTGACGACCGTGGGAATGCGCATGGTGTTGACGATCATCACCTGGCGGTGCGGGTCGATGGAGATGCCGCCCCAGTTCGCGCCGCCGGCCGAGAAGGGGTAGTGGATCGATCCCTCGAAGCTCGGCGGCGTGAAGGGACCCTCGGAGCGGTATCGCTCGATCTGGCGCCTGCACGCGTCCCGGTCCCAGCGGGTGAAGCCCCAGGCGTCTTCCGGACCGAAGCCGATCGGGTGAAGGAGCGGAAGGTGGGTGGGGAAGGGCTGCGTCGGGGTGACCGTTTCTCCAGGCACGTCGCGGGCCGGGACGGGTCGTTCTTCCACGGCGAAGAGCGGTTCGCCCGTCTCCCGGTGGAGCACGAAGATGAAGCCCATCTTCGTCGCCTGGATCACCACCGGGATCGGTCCATCGCCCATGTCGATCTCGGACAGGGTCGGCTGGGCGGGGACGTCGTAGTCCCAGACGTCGTGGTGCACGGTCTGGAAGTTCCAGCGCACTTCGCCCGTTGCCGCGTCCAGGGCGACGACCGAACTCGAGTAGTGGTCGAGGTCCCGGCGCATACCCGAGAAGTAGTCGGGCGAGGCGTTCCCGGTCGGAACGAAGACGAGCCCGCGCTCGGCGTCTCCCGACAGGATGGACCAGACGTTGGGGGTTCCCCGCGTGTACTCGGGGCCGCCCTCGCCGGGGGCCGGAGGTCTCCAGCCGGGGGGAACCGGATCCCAAGCCCAGCGCAGGGCGCCGCTGCGCGCGTCGAACGCGCGCACCACGCCCGCCGGTGCGTCGGCGCGCAGGTTGTCCGAGACCAGCGCACCGACCACCACCACGTCGCCGATCACCAGCGGCGGAGAGGTCGGGTAGTACTCCCAGGGCTCCGCGTCCCCGATCC
>Ga0310342_100002277_pt1 | contig 12305 bp, 6 predicted proteins | sample S15DNA20500_MG_FD_206155 | JGI IMG/M metagenome (GOLD analysis project Ga0310342, IMG submission 206155) | Marine microbial communities from station ALOHA, North Pacific Subtropical Gyre - S1503-DNA-20-500_MG | ecosystem: Environmental > Aquatic > Marine > Oceanic | place: Pacific Ocean: North... | reverse complement strand
CATCAACGTGGCCCCGGGGGGACGCATGGTTCTGGATGTCGTGGCATTCCGACGTCGCGGAGCCCTGGGCGGCATCCGGATTTCGGCCGGCAATCTGCCCGATGGCATCTCGTGCCCCGACATTTTTCTGGGCCCGGGCGTCTCACGCGGCCAACTGGTACTCAGTGCCGACCACGGCGCTTCGCGAGGCAACGGCCGCTTCTCGCTGTGGTCGACCCCGGTCACAGCGATCCCGTCGGGACGGCGTGACGTCCGCGGCGGAACCGTGGTCCGCGGAGGACGCCCGAACGGATGGAGCCGGCTGACGCATGAACTGGCACTGGGGATCGGAGGCGATTCCCCGCTGCGAGTCACCGCCGACGGTCACGAGACCCGGGTTCACCATCTCTACGGAGAACTGAAGGTTCGACATGCTCCTGGCGGTGTACTGGACGTCGCCATCGAGGTCGAGCGGAAGGACCCCAACCATCGCGCCGATGTTCAGCTGATCGGCGTAGGCCTGCCACCGGGTATCGCCAATCGCACCGCCACCATCCCCGCCGCCAAGGACAAGGACTACATCAGCTTCTACCTGCCACCGGGACTCAAAACCGGTCGCTACACGCTGGGAGTACGGGCGACAACCACGGTACCAACCGCCGATGGCAAAAAGACCCAATCGGTGACCGTCTTTAGCAACCCGATCGTCTTCGACATCCACGAACCGATGTTCCACGTGACACTCGACCCGTACAATCCGCGGACCATCAAGCGGGGACAGATCGCCCAGGTCAAGTACCGGGTCCGGCGGCTCAACGGGTTCATCAATAAGATCCACTCGGAACTGGCCGCACCCGGCACCGTCACCAAGGTCGGCGGGCTGCGGGGTCGTGGCGTGACCTTTGTGGGCCAGACCGACAGCGGAGCTATTCAGGTGATCGCCAGCGATGACGCCCCGCTGGGACAACGAGCCTTTCTCAGGGTCTACGCCGTCGGAGTGCTCGAGGACGAGGCGCTTTACCACGGCAGCCATTTCCTGAACTTGCAGATCGTCGAGTAGGCTCATGCCGTGTCAGCAACAGACATCCGGCGGCCTGACCCGAAGACAGGCACTTCGGACAGGCGCGGGATTGGCTCCCCTGGCGTTCCTCGCCGCCGACGCCAACGGCACGCCGCTTCAGCCGACGCCCACCGCCCGAGCCTGCATTTTTCTGCACATCACCGGAGGTCCTGCCCAGCAGGAGACCTTCGACATGAAACCCAAGGCGACGGGGTCAGCACGTGGAGAATTCGATCCCATCGCCAGCCGCGTGCCGGGAATCGACGTCTGCGAATTTATGCCGAAAACGGCGCGGCTGACACACCACCTGGCCATCATCCGGTCAATGCACCATGACCAGACGTTCCACGGTGGCGGAACCCACTACAACCTGACCGGCCGTCCTCACCAGCCTCGAACACCGCAACCCGAGTACTATCTCGACTCCCGCGATGCCCCCAGCATCGGGGCGGTCTTTCAGCAGTTGATCGGATTCCGGGCGGGGCTGCCCGCCTCGGTGCACCTGCCCTTCTGGATTCAACAGGGAAACGTCGGCCGCTTCGCCGGCCAGGACGCCGGATTCCTGGGACAACGCTTCGATCCGCTGCGGGTCTTCTACATAGCCAAGACCGACCTTCCCGGAACGTTGCCTCGCACATTTCGCTTGCCCGACGCCTTCCCCGTGTTACGGCTCGACCGACGCACCTCGCTGTTGACCAGCCTGGAACGTGATGGGGGCGGCCTCGAAACACCAGTGCAGTGGAAACGCCAACGTGAACGGGCGATGGAGATCTTGCACGCCGGTGGTGCCTGGCAGGCGTTTTCGATCAAGGACGAATCACCGGAAACTCGCGAACTGTACGGAGACCACAAGTTCGCCCGCAGTTGCCTGGTGGCACGTCGATTGGTCGAAGCCGGAGTGAAGGTGGTCCAGGTCAACTGGCCGGGACACGAAAGTCACTTCGATACGCATGGCGGGCATTTCCCCGACATGAAGAATGCTCTGCTGCCGCCGATGGACCGCGGCTACGCCGCGCTGCTGCAAGATCTCGATCAACGCGGCCTGCTCGAAGACACCCTGGTGGTCTGGTCCGGGGAATTCGGACGCACGCCGTCTTTGAACGGCAACAAGACAGCCGGCCGAGACCACTGGCCGTGGGTCTATACGAGCGTCCTGGCCGGTGGAGGCATCCGTGGAGGACGCCACTACGGGAGCAGTGACGCCCAGGCCGCCTATCCGCACGACGACCCGGTCCATGTCTCGCAGTTCGTCGCCACGATCTACCACGCCCTGGGCTGCACCGAAGAAACCGTCGTCCACGACGTCCAGGGTCGACCCCATCACGTCATGACTCGACGGCCGCTGCGACAGCTCTTCTGATCCGGCAACCCAACCGGCCAGTCGACAGTACCGGTTTCAGCCGAGCGACGGACCTATTTTGTCGCTGTGGCGACGGCCTTGAGCGGCTGGACCGCCGGATCACCGAACACGACGTACAACAGCAGGTTCTGCGGCACGCGGCGACCGGCGGCCCGGCCTGGTGGAACCACGAAGCGACCGGACCGGAAGCCCCTCACGGCGATCAGCCCGTTGATCAACTGCTGGTACGATTCTCCAACGGTCTTGCCCTTCGACCAGGCCTCCAGCACCGGAAACAGGTGTGGGAAGCCCATGCTCAGCCGCATGTGACCGAAGAAGACCGTTGCCCCGTTGTCGATCGCCCGCAACGCAAACGCGTCTCGCTTCTTGACGTCGTAGCCCCCCGGGACCTGCCGAAGCGCGGGAAAGTCCGAACGGACCGGTGCCGCGGCAAAACAGGATCCGCTGAGGATGACCTTTCCCGAAAGGTCGGCCGGCAGCCCGTCGATGTCGATACCGCACGACATCCCGGGTACTCCGTGCCCGTGCATCACCACCAGTGATGCCGACCGAAACGCCTTGTCTGCCGCCGGCGGAAATGACTTCAGGAACGGCTGTTGACCGGTCGCCTGCAGATTCCAGATGTTCTTTCCGGTGAGCTTGGCGGCCTCGACCGCACGACGGCTGTAGACGGCCACGATCGGCGTTGCGATACCCGTCCTGGCAAACCACTTTCTCAACACCGCGGCCTTCTGCAACGACCGCAGTTCCTCGGCTCGCGGAACCTGGCTGATCGCCAACGGCTTCAGCTGCGAGGCTGGCAGTGGCCTGTGACGGAGCGAACGATCGACCAGGGCCGCGAAGTGCTTGGCGGTGGACGCCAGCAGAATCCCCGGCAGGACATCGATCTGAGGATCGTCATCCAGCGTCGAGGTCAGTTCCCACAGGCCCAGCACCATGTTCTCACGGAACGACTCCTTCCTCGGGGCGACGGCCAGAAATCGAACACGGGCCTCCTGCAATTTCTTCCGAAGTGAATCGAGTTTCTCCGGATCCCGGCCCAGCACGGCCAGATCGTCGACCCGCACGATGATCCCGTCGCGAGCCTTGGCCAGCCGCTGCAGGCTGGAGAGGAACCGCGGATCGCGGTGATCGGTCAGGACGACGTACCGATCGCCTGCGACCGGATGAGGCCGTGTCTTGAGAATGAAGGCCGAGTTTCTCATCGCCTCTCGGCTGGGTCGCTTGTTGCGATCCACGCGGACCAGCTGGCCCACGTCGGGGATCTCCAACTCACCGACCTTCTCCAGGACCGGATCTGCCGAAGGCCGCCGGTTGCCGTCGGTCAGCTGCACAGCCGAATCGGCGGCCGCGGCGGTGCCCGCCAGCAGAACGAGTACGATGGCGATTCTGGTCACGTGTCGGTCTCCCCCTTCCGCCGCGGGCCTCAGCCCCGCTGCGGCCCGTCAACAGTTGACGGTGTCTAGCGATCTCCGGAGGTCGCTGCCGCCGCCGGACCGGCCACCGTCAAGAAGACCGGGTTCGACGCGTAGCTGGTCATGATCGTGTAGGTGATCGGCACACGGGCCACGACGGCGATCGGCCACCGTGACACCGGCTTCGCGGTGGCCGCAGCCCCGAGGGTAAAAGTCGCCTCGAGCGTGTCGCCGGTCAGCTTTTGGGTCGCCTCACCCCGGACGCTGACCCCCGGGGGCAACTGCTCGCCGACCGTCTTGTTGAAGAACAACAGGGCCATGTTCAGCAACACCTGCTCGCTGTACTCGGGACTCCGCTTGATTCGGACGGTGATCGTGGACGTCCCGCCCGGTTTTATCGTCAACTTCGACGGGGTCGCCGTCACCGCATGCAGGTCCAGAGGCCTGGTCACGCCCAGCAACTGGCTCCGGATCGGCATTCGCACGAAACGGCTTGCTCCGGCTCGTCGCAATTCACCCAGCACGTTCGCCTCACGCACCACCTCCACCTCGCCGTTGGCCCGCGGCAACTTCGCACGCCCCCGCACGCGAACCAGCGACGCGTTGATCGGAGCCTTGTCATCGGCAGAGAACACCAGGGCACAGTGATTGAAGCCCGAGGGAATCACGACCGGTTGGCAGGTGACGCCACGAGGCAACCGGTCGACGAGGATCTCGACCGGTCCGTCGAAACCGTTGAGTCGGTTCAACCGCACAAACCAGGCCGCGTGGCCACCCGGGGCCAGCATCCCGTAGTAGTACTCGCCGTGCACTTCGAAGTCCGGGCCGCTCGGCTCGACCGACATGTGGTAGATGAACCGGTCGCCCGCCCTGCGATTGAGGTCTCTCACCCCGATCACGTACTCGCCATCGGCGGGAGCCTGGAAATACAGCCCGGCGTCCTTGGTGAACGCGCCGTCGTCGGCGGTCGCCAGGATCTTCCCCTTGGAATCCATCACCAGGATCACCCCGTCGACTGCCAGCCCACGACGTTGGGACTGCACATCGATCTTGACGACGCCCTGTTTTCCGGTCCGGAAGCGGTAGAAGTGCGTCTGCCCAGTCTGCTGGAAGCGGCCACTGACCCCCACGGGCAATTCGAGTGACATGGCGCGTTCCACCGTGAGGTTCCGTCCGTCGGCAACGACCTGGGGGTGTGAGCTGACCAGCTGAGGCACCACGGGACCCGGCTGGCTGTCGGCCCCCTTGATGCGAACCCGTCGCCAACCTGTCACCGCATCGGCCGCCACGTTCCAGGTGACCTGCCTGCGATCTGTTCCGGCCGCCGGCCCCACATTGACCGAATGTGTCTCGACCAATTCCACCGAGGCCGAACGCCCGCGCTGGACCGCAACCGGAAACGTGGCCATCGCCACCGGACCCTCGGTGATCTCGACGCAGTAGACGTAGCGGGGATCCCCGGCGTAACGAGAATCACGGACCTCCAGCAAATAATCTCCCGAGGCCGGCAGCCGGCAACGCAACATTGCATCGCCACCGACGAAGTTGTCGTTTTCGGCCACGACCCGGCCCTGCTCGTCACGAAGCGTGAGGTACGAGTCCATCAGGTGGATCTTCGGATACTGAATCGCCATGCAGTGGATCAATCGCGTGACCCGCTGGGCAAAGATCTGGCAGACCAGTTCCTGCCCGGCGCGACCACGAATCCGGTACAGGTCCACGTCCTCGAAGTCGTCGATGTTGCCGCACACCGCCGAAGGAACCGACACAGACTGGGCCGTCTTCGGCGTATCGTTGTCGCCGGTCGATTCTGTCACCACCGTGTGATCGGTCACCAGCAGGTGCCCCACACTGCTGACCGCCTGGTCGGTGGCGATCCGGTACTCGTACACACCGGGCAATTGCCCGGCGGGCACCTCGACGTCGAACCCGAAATCCTCACCCTGGTCCAGTTCCTTCGGCTCAAAGAACTCGACCTTCTTGGCCGGTTCCTTGACCTGGGTCATCCGGATGCCGGCGGGAACGAAGAATGTCGAGTGTGAGTTGTTCAGTGTGAAGTTTGACCAGACGCGGACCTTGGCCTTCTTGCCCCTCTGTACGGCAATCGGATGTGTGCGGGTGATCTGCCGGTAGCTGATCTTGTGGTCTGCCACGCTCGGCCGCGGAGCGACCAGCATCGTGCCGGTCACCAGCACCGACAAGACCGCAGACAGCAGACGGTGGCCCCGTTGTGGCAATCCGCTCGACGAGATCCAAAGGCACCGTGTCATGACAACTCCCGGATCGGGCGGCCTTCACACAATCGCATCGGGCGCCCATCACCGATGATGTGGGTCGTGTCGAGCGGGATGCCGAGCTTCGAGTAGATCGTCGCGGCGATGTCCTGCGGATAGTACTCTTCGCCGACACTCCGCCCCCCCTCGGCATCGGTCTGGCCGACAATGACGCCCGGTGGCGTGCCGGCCCCGGCGAAGACTGCCAGTCCGGCCGACGCCCAGTGGTCACGCCCTGCGGCAGTGTTCACCTTGGGAGTCCGTCCGAAGTCGGTCAGCCAGACGACCAGCGTCGTATCCAGCAGGCCACGCTGTTTCAGGTCGGCCACCAGCGTCGGCAACGCCTGGTCAACCGGCGGAAGCAACTCCTTGAGCCGACTGAAGTTCTTGTCATGGGTGTCCCAGTCGGCGTTACTGACGGTCACGAACCGGCTGCCCGATTCGATCAACCTCCGAGCCAACAGGCAGCTCTGCCCGAACGTCGTCCGGCCGTAGGCATCGCGGGTCTTGGCCGACTCGCGGTCCAGCCGGAACGCCCGCTGGGTGTTGACCGAGGTGATCATGCGGAAGGCGTCGCGGTAATAGGTGTCGATGGCCGACAGCGCCGCCGGTCGCTTGGCCAGCCCCCGCTGCAACGTATCGATCCTGGCCAGCGCCTCGCGTCGCAACGACACCCGTTTGGGGCTGACTCCACCGGGCAGCGTCAGGTCGCGGACCGTGAACTTCTCGGCGTTGGGATCCTCGAACACCTCGAACGGGTTGTGTGTGATCCCCAGATAACCGGCCGTCCCACCCATGAACTTGCGGTCGACCTCGTTGCCCAGTTGCACGAACGCCGGCATGTCACGACGGTTGCCCCGTTCGCGCGAGATGACCGAGCCGTAGGTCGGGTAGGTGACGGCCGGATTCAACTGCCAGCCGGAGAGGATGATGGCGTCGGCCGAACCGTGGGCACCGTTGATTGAATTCAGGTTGCGGACAACCGAGATGTCCTTGGCTCCGCGTGCGAAACCCGGAACGTGATCCGAGAACCGGACACCCGGGATCGACGTGTCGATCGTTCCGAACTCACCACGGATCTCCGCCCGCGCCTTCGGCTTCGGGTCCAGCGTGTCGTGGTGGCTGGTGCCGCCCCGAGTCCAGACCAGGATGCAGTTGATGTCGCGGCGGGGGACATCGGCGGCAGTCGCCTGCCCCCGGAGCAGCTGGTCCAGTGACAACCCGATGCCTCCCAACGCACCGACCTGCAACAGGAAGCTGCGGCGGTCCGGCGACTGGCAGTCGGCATGTCGAAGTGGTCGAAGATTCAGCATCTGAAATTCCCTGGTTGGACAACCGGGCAAAGTGAATTGGTCATGGTCAGTGATTGAAGAGGAACTCGCGGCTGTTGCACAGAGCCCACAGGATGTTCTCCAGGCCCTTTTTCCGGTTCTCCGACTGGCCCACCACCTCCTGGCAGGTGGACAACTCGGCGGCCGACGGCAGTCGACTGAACGTGGCCAGGTACAACTGTCGCAGGACCTCCTCCAGCGACTTGTCTGCAGCAGTCAACTTCGCCAGTCGTCCGGTCTTGTCGGCCAGTTTCTTCTCGAATTTCACCCCGTTGCACAGATGCAGCACCTGGGCCATGTTCGGTTCGGCCGTCCGCTCACACTCGCAGTTGGTCAACCGGCGCGGCCGACCCAGCGTATCGAGGAAATACGACTCGAAGTTCGGATCCGGCAGCGCGATTGCCCGGGTCCCGGGCGGCACGCCGGGAAATCGCTCGTGGGTGCCGCAGGCGTGGTCGATCGCATCAAGCAACACCTCGGCCGGCAGCCGCTTGACGTTGTAATGCGTGTAGAAGCGACGGTCCTTGACGTGTTCGGGCCGGGGGGTCGAGGACAACTGGTAGGTGGCCGAGCTCATGATCCGTCGCATCAGGTGCTTGAGATCGAACTTGTGGGCCACGAAGTCGTCGGCCAGGGCATCGAGCAACTTCGGGTTGGTCGGTGGATTGGTCGACCTCAGGTCGTCGACCGGCTCGACGATTCCCGTGCCCATGAAGTGACCCCAGATCCGGTTGACGATGTTCCGCGAGTACAACCGGTTCCCCGGCGATGTCAGCCAGTCGGCCAACGGCTCACGGATGTCGAGCACTCCCCGGGTGTCGACGGGGTCACCTCCGAGCGGACGCGGTGCAACCACCTGCCCGGTCCGTGGGTGCTTGAGACTTCGCTCAGCCTTCAGCGGGGCCAGGCTGACCACCGCGTCGAATCCCAACTCGCCAAAGGTGCCGCTCGACTTGCTGTCGAGTCGCGTGAAGAACGCCGCCAGGCCGTAGAAATCGTCCTGGCTGTACGATTCGAACGGGTGATGGTGGCATCGGGCACACTGCAGACGGATTCCCAGAAACACCTGTGCGGTCGTCTCGGCCAGATCGGCCGGATTCGAGATCGTCGCCACGTCGGTGGGACGCCGCGAGGAGGCGATGAAGTTGGCCGGGCCGTGCTCAAAAATCGATCCCTGTGCCGTGATCAACTCACGGGTGAGTTGATCGTACGGCTTGTTCTGTCGTAGCGACTGGCGGATCCAGTTGTGGTAGGCCCACATCCCGGCATCACCGGATGTCTTGCGGTTGTTGCGGAGCACGTCGGAGAACTTCAGCGTCCAGTACGTGCTCCATTCGCCGACATACCGGTCTCGCGAGGGATCCCCGGTCAAACCCAGGATCTCGTCGATCACCCCGGCTCGCTTCTCGGCGGCCGGCGACGCCAGAAACCGCTCGACGATCTCCGGATCGGGCAACGTCCCCAGGCAATCCAGGAACACCCGCCGGATGAACTCGGCATCGCTGCACCCGGGTGACGACCGCATCCCCAGCAGTGCCCATCTGCTTGAAACGTGCTGGTCGATCAGGTTGCCGGTCTCTGGCAGAACCGTGTCTGGTCCGTTGGCCGCGAAGGGCGACATCACGTGTGCCACCGCCGTCTGCCCGCGGTAACGGACCATGATCGCCGCCTGCCCGCTGCCGGAGACGTCGACACGCCCATCGTTGTCGACGTCGGCAATTCCCGACTCCAGGCTGTCAAATGCGGATCTGCGGGTGACGTCGTTACGGTGACCGTCGGCGTACCGGGCCACGACCCGCAGCTGTTGCGTTTGGCCGATTTGATACGTCCGTTCCCGAGGAAACACGTCGAGTCCCACGACCCGAACCGCATCCGGCTTCGTTCCACCGGGACCACGGGCGCCGTCGGCGATCCAGGTCTTCAGCACGTCGTACTCGTAGCTGCCCCGTCCGAATCGGCGACCGCCGCCATGTGCGACGGACATCGTTGCCTTCCTCAACACGAGGCTGTCCCGCGGAGAGACCAGTGACACCCTGCGACTGTCCCATTCCCTTGTCAGCGCCAGGTGATCGGCTTTCGGTGCGAAAGAAAACACCGAGAGCTTGAAGCCGCCCTTGCCGAACTGGGATGCGTGACAGGCCCCCTGGTTGCAGCCGGCGCGGCTGAGTACCGGCAGCACGTGATCGACAAACCGGGACCTGCGGTCGGCAAACCCCTGGGCCACGACGACCGGGATTTGCTTGACCAATGCCCCGTGTCGGACCCGCACCACCGCCTGGCCGGCCGACGTCGCCCGGACTCGCCCCTGTCCGTCGATCGACACGACCTGGTCGCCCTCGATCTCGAACCGCACCGCCCGGGTCACGTCACTGGATTCGCCGGAGGCCGATTTCTGCGTGACCAGGACCTGGACCTGGTCGAGTCGGCTCGACAACTCGATCCGATCCGGAGAGATCTCGATCTGCTCAGCGGCATCGACGCGGGAATCACACAGGCCGCACAGGCAGATCCCGGCCAGGATCACCCGCACAATGGCTCGCGAAAAACACGTCAACGTCACACCTGGCGGTTGGCCGGGGTTTGAGAAACAGCCCGCAACAGGCCATTCTGGTCCGGGCCACCTGCGGGGGTCAATTTCAATGTCCCGGGCCGACCACAACCACCTCGAGGCCACTCTGGGGTACACTGTCTGTCACGCTGGTCGCGCAGCCAGCACGTTGGACACCTCAACACTCGGAGAAGCGAACATGGCACCCGACGTCAACAGACGGGATGCGTTGAAACTCGGCGCCGGCGTCGGAGCCACCGTCGCCCTGACCGACTGGGCCCAGGCGAACAAGCCCAAGCAGGACACCGAGGCGGCCGACCCGCGATTGAAACCGATCCCGAGAATCCGGGTCGGCTTGGTGGGAATCGGTGGCCGCGGATATCACCTGTTGAGACTGCTGCTGGGTCAACCCGATGTCGAGGTCAAGGCGGTTTGCGACCTCCTGGAAGATCGCTGCCAACTGGCTCAGAAAACCACGGTCTCGGCCGGACAACCCAAGCCCGACGCCTACTTCCCCGATGAGCGAGCCTTCGAGAAGCTCTGCGATCGAGATGACCTGGACCTGGTCGTCACCGCCACCCCCTGGCGATGGCACGTGCCGGTCTGCGTCGAGGCAATGAAGAACGGTCACCACGCCGCGACCGAAGTTCCTGCCGCGGTGACTTTGGACGAATGCTGGGAGATGGTCGAAACGGCCGAGAAGATGAAGCGTCACTGCGTGATGCTCGAAAACTGTTGCTACGGCCGGACCGAGATGATGGTGCTGAACATGGTCCGCCAGGGCCTGCTGGGAGAGCTGGTCCATGGCGAAGCGGGATACATGCACGAGTTGCGAGACGACCGCGAGTTGCTGGGTGCGGATGCGGAGGTTCGCTGGCGGCTCGAACACATGATCCGACGCGACGGCAATCTCTACCCGACACACGGCCTGGGCCCCGTCGCCCAGTGCATGAACATCAACCGTGGAGACCAGTTCGACTACCTGGTCTCGATGAGCACGGTCTCACGGGGGCTCAACGTCTTTTACGCCAGCCGCTTCGGAGACAAGCATCCGTTGGCGACCCGCAAGTACAAGTGCGGCGACGTCAACACCACGATGATCCGCACCAAGAACGGCCGCACCATCACGCTCGGTCACGGCACTCAACTGCCTCGCCCCTACACCCGGATCAACATGGTCCAGGGCACGCTCGGCATCGTGCAGGGCTACCCCGACCGCATCGCCCTGGAATCCAACTCCCGTGGCCACAACTGGGAGCCAATCGACAAGTACCACTCGAAGTACGAGCACCCGCTGTGGAAGAAGCTGATCCGCGAGGCCCAGGGCAAGGGGCACGGCGGGATGGACTTCATGGAATTTCACCGACTGGTCGAATGCCTGCACACGGGGACCGAGCCCGACATGGACGTCTACGACGCCGCCGCCTGGAGTGCCGTCTCGGACCTCAGCGAACGCTCGGTCGCCAAACGCAGCAAGACCATCGACGTGCCCGACTTCACTCGCGGCCGCTGGAAGAAGAACAAGCCGTTGGGGATCATCGGCGGATGACGATTCCGCCTGAAGCCGAGACGGAGACCCTGCGGTGAACACGGTCCTGATCGCCGAGTTGGGCGAGAACCACTACGGCCGTTGGGATGTCTGCCGCGGCATGGTCGAGGAGGTCGCGGCCAACGGGGCCACGGTGGCCAAGTTCCAGACCTACACGGCCAACCAGTTCGGTACCGACCACGAATGGTATGACTGGTTCCGCGGCGTCGAGATGCCCGAGACGGTGCATTTCGAGATGCAGCAGTTGTGCGGGGAACTGGGCATCACCTTCCTCAGTTCGACCTTCACCCGGCGGTCGACCGATTTTCTGGTCGATCGCATGGGCCTGGCCGCACTGAAACTCGCATCGAGCCGCATCGTCGATTTCGAGCTGCTCGAACACGTCAATGACCGCGCCGAGCAGGTCAAGACGGTGTACCTCTCAACCGGCGGATCCACGATCGAAGAGATCCAGCGGGCGGTCGAGTGCCTGGGCGCGATCGAACACCTCTCGCTGTTGCATTGTGTCAGCCAGTACCCGACCGAAGACGCCAACGTGAACCTGCTGGCGATTCGAGCCATGCAGGCGACGTTCCCGGACATCCCGATCGGCTACAGCGACCACAGCCGCGGGATCGAAGCCTGCCTGGCAGCGGTAGCCCTGGGGGCCACCGTGCTCGAGAAGCATTTCACCTATCACACTCGCATGCCCGGTGATGACCACCAGGGGGCCCTGACGCCCGAATCGCTGGCCGAACTGGTCCGACAGGTGACTCGCCTCGAGACGATGCTCGGCCGCGAGGAAAAGTCT
>Ga0310342_100002276_pt1 | contig 12310 bp, 12 predicted proteins | sample S15DNA20500_MG_FD_206155 | JGI IMG/M metagenome (GOLD analysis project Ga0310342, IMG submission 206155) | Marine microbial communities from station ALOHA, North Pacific Subtropical Gyre - S1503-DNA-20-500_MG | ecosystem: Environmental > Aquatic > Marine > Oceanic | place: Pacific Ocean: North... | reverse complement strand
AATTCGTCTACATATTAGGTGGCTGTACTGTGAACCAAAATCTAAAACCACGATTTTATCCATTATATCACGCTGAATTTTCAATCATTCGTGTCAAAGACCATGTGGCCGTGTTAATGATCTCATCTACTCTTTCTTTTTGACGATAGTTTTTGATTATAATTTCTCTTATCTTACTACCATTATCATTTATTATACAATCAATAACTTCATGATTTTTTATTTTGCCGTTTTCAACTTGTTTAATATCATCTTTTTTCATCTCGCCAATAATACGATCAACAAAAAAAGTCTTCAGAGGGGGCGTTTTAGGATCAAGTACAACATTATCCTCTAAAATAATTGAAACCTCATCAGTTGTAACAAATGCATTCGCAATGGTTGTACCATCTGAGCTTTTTGTGATTGCTATTTTTCTCTCTTGCTTTATTGTTTTTGGGGCATTGCGAGTAAGATCTGAAGCTTTTGTAAAACTTGATTGTTTAAGTATTGCATCTAGCACAGAAATATTTTTTTCCAGTTTTTCAATTTGTTCTTGATATTTGATTATTTTTTCAGCAAGATCATCTTTTAATTCTAACATATCACGAATTTGTTCATCTGAGAACTTCACACACTTACTTATGTAGAACAATATTAAAACGCATTCTTACTAACTAGATAATATTACATTTAGATCATCAATTGATAAAGAATGAGTAGTAAGGGTTGTTTATATATTAGAAAAATTTTGTTGGTTTGTGTCAACTGCAGTTGTTCTTACTACACTAAATGAAATTTCTGGCGTAAAAAAAATCGTACCGCAAATTAATAGGGAATGGGCGGAAGAAATTATTTTCGTGGACGGTGGTTCAACAGATGGAACTATAGAAGAAGCAAAAAAAATGGGCTTTAGGGTTGTTATTCAAACACAAAAAGGTGATTTTACAGGTGGTCATGGCGGCGCATTGGTAGATGGTGTGAATGCAACTACTTCTGATAACATTATTTTTTTTGGTCCAGATGGTAATGCTGAACCGGAAAAAATTCCAGAGCTAATAGAAAAAATCAAAGAAGGATATGATCAAGTTCTAGTAACTCGTTTTGGAAAAGGTTCTGTAAATCTTGATGCTGGTATAATAGATAGATTTGGAAATAAAATGTTTACATTTTTGGTTAATGTATTTTTTGGTGGTCATTGGTCCGATGTTTTGAATGAAAATAGAATAATCTCCAGAAAGGCATTTAGTGAATTGAAATTCGATGCAGTGGGTTTGTCTTCAACCCAACAAATGTGTATTAGGGGTTTGAAAAGAAAACAAAAAATTTGTGAGATTATAGGTAATGAAGGAGAAAGGATAGGAGGCACAAGAAAAATGCACCCGCTATCAACTGGCGCATCACTAAGTTGGCAAATAATAAAAGAATTTATTTTTTGGAAAACGTGAAAATTTATTGCAAAAAACCTGGATAGTTTTCTACTTTATTTTAATAGCAACTGTTTCTTTAGGATTAAAACTGTACACAGTTGATTTTACTGTTCTTCCATCAGAAGATACTTTTGGATATGTTTTACGTGGTATAGCACATAATAATGGAGACTTTACGGAACATGCGAGAAAAACACTAGGATGGTCAATTTTCATTTCACCATTTTTTCATATGATTGATTCAAGCAATTTTCTAGATTATGTAAACATTGCTCGTGGACTTGGTTTAGGGATTTCCATGATTACTATAGTGCCTATCTATCTTTTATCTAGAAAGTTTTTTGATGTTAAATATTCATTGTGTGCAGTAGGCCTTTTTGCATTCGAACCACATCTGAATCATGTTTCTGGACAAGGTATACCAGAACCTCTCTATATTCTTGCTATCATTCTTTCACTCTATTTTATGCTTAACAAGAATTCTAATTATTCATATTTATCATTTTTAACAATAGGATTACTTTGGTGGGTAAGATGGAATGGCATTGTTATGTTATTGGTTGCTTCAATAATTTTCTTTAAGAATTATAAAAAAACACCTAAATCATTTTTGAAATATCTCGCCTGTTTAGCAATTTGCTTGATTGTTGTGTCACCTATGTTGACTGAAAGAAATGAGCAATATGGAAACCCATTCTATTTTTCACATAATCAACTCGTGTTTACAGGAGACGTTGTTAGTATTGCGGCAGATAATATGACAGGTGTTGAATATACCGCTTTTGATTATATTGATGATCATGGTTTTGGAAAATTTATTGAAAAATTTGTGTTTATAGGAATTTATAATTTATTTTTTACACTTTTCAAAATGTCGTTGCCCTATCTAATATTTTTTCTACCATTTGGGATTATCTTTTCTTTAAGAGCATTTGATCAAGAAAGAAAATTTATTCAAAGTAATTGGATTTTAATCTTAATTACCTTATCTGCGTTTGTTTTCTTTTTTGCAATTTTGCCTGATAAGAGGCTAATTTATTATGTTTATCCATTTTTGATAATTTTCGCAACAATTTCACTACAAAGATTTGGTGAGTATGGTTTATCCACATTTTCATTTAATGAGAAACAAAAAAAAATTTGTATAGTGGGTATCATGTGTTTCGTACTTATTTTATCAGGTTTGTATACATTAAGATTTGAAGTATCTGATCCTATTCTTAACAACGAAGAAATCTTGTTTGCCGAAACCTTGGAAAATAAATTTAATGGAAAAATATTGGATGCCGGTTATACTTTGAAAGGTATGCATTACGTACATGTGACAGATCCTTTAGGTGTTTTTAAAAATTATAAAATTAGTCATGATCCTGGTGCATATTACTTGTTTGAATTCAACAGAGAAAATATTAACTTGATGCCAACTAAACTTTATGCAAAATCACTTGAAGATTTTATTGAGGTTTCTTATGAATATGAATTGAATTATATTTCAATTAATAAAAATGGTGTAAATGATGTTTATTATCCATATCTAAACGAAATTTATGAAAATGAAGACAAATTTCCATATTTGACAAAAGTTTTTGATACAGAACAGGAGGAATTTAAAAAATTAAAAGTGAAGGTTTTTGAAATTGATTATGAAATCTTTCATGAATTGAATAATTAGATGGAAAAATAAAAAAAATAGTTGTATCAAAGCTAAAGAACTTTCAAATACAACTATAATTTGCTGGATGGTATGTTTAGCTGGTTACTTGAACTTTTAAAAATGCCAGAGACTAGGCATATAAAAAATATTGAAAATATTGATGATATTCAGACTACAGTTCTACATGGAAATATTATTAGAAAAAAGGGTTTTCTATACAAATTATTTTTGGAGAATTATGGAATATTCAAAGAAAATATGAAAGACATTCCTGATGGTTTGAAGATAGAACTTGGTTCTGGTGGTGGATTTTTAAAAGAAGTGATTAATGATGTTATAACATCAGATGTTCTTGAACTTCCCGATGTGGATAAGGTAATTTTTGCGGAAAAAATTCCTTACCCAGACGAATCAGTAGCCGTATTTTTTCTTCTAGGTACGTTGCATCACATAAAAGATCCAGACAAATTTTTTTCTGAGGTTAATAGATGCTTGAAACCTGGAGCTAAAGTAATAATGATTGAACCAACTAATACACCATTTTCACGTTTAGTTTTCAAGTATATCCATCATGAACAATTTGATGAAAAAAAAGATAGTTGGCAAGTTGATGGAGAAGGGCGTATGGCGGATGCCAATCTGGCAATGCCTTGGTCAATTTTTAGTAGAGATAAAAAAAAATTTCTATCGAAGTATCCAGATTTGGAAATTCTTCAAGTTAAAAAACATACACCGTTTCGTTGGTTCCTTAGTGGTGGTATGGCCTATAGACAGTTTGTTCCATCTGCGTCATTTGGATTTTTTACAAAAATTGAAAAGCTATTATCTCCATTTGATAATATTTTATGTTCATTTATGACCATAGTGATAAAAAAATCAGAATAATTTTCTATTCAATTTAGAGATTATCTAACAATTGAAAAGTCAGTTATTTCAATAAATGTATACAGCTTTTCATATGTACTGAAAAAAACCTTATCCTCTAATAGATTATAGTTTGTTTGAAACTGAGAATCAAAAACTATTCTAAATGAATTAACTGGAGTGATGTCATTATAAAGTAAATTGTAATCATTATTTGGAAAATAATACGCATTAAATATAGACATCCTACCAATACGTTGTTTCTCCTTTGTTATATCTGCGAATCCTATGCTAGGACCAGTATCAGACTGTATAATGATTATTGGTGGGCTATCTGAATTTTCTATAATTTTATCTATTGTTTGTTGTAAAATTTTTGTCAGATAAATTACTTGATCACGATAAGCTTTGATTTCTTCATTAGGTTCAATAGTATCCTTGTAAGTAACTTCTTCCCCATTTGGTCCAAAAATAAATGGTTCATGCGGTGATATAACATGCATAAAAATAAAAACAGGTTCTTTTGTTATTTGTTTTATTTTTGTAATCTCATCAAATTGACAAAGAATTCTATCTCTATGCTCTTGATGAAAGATTTGTGATGTTGGTTCTTTTAGAAATATATCAAAAGCTCTTAGAACACTTGTCTGCTTTAATTGATACAAAGTACGAAAATCAACGTTTTGATTTTTTGAACAGAGATTTTCATCAGCAATATTTAGGTTTCCAGTTGACCACGTACCAGAATTAATATTATAAATTTGATATCCTGCCGCTTTGAAATTTTTCATCACCAAATTGTTATCTAACATTTGATATAGAATCCCATGATCTTTAGATTCGTTCTCTATTGCCTCAGATAAATGATTCAGATATTTCATATTAAGAGTAGAAGCTAACGATGTGGAAGTTTGGGCATAGTTACTATGACTATTTTTTGTAACGTAAAAACCCCTTTCTTCCAAAAATTTAACGAATCCACTATTATCATAATCATAAAACTCATCTAATGTTTTCAAGGGTGCATATTCATCCAGAATAATATAGTAAACGTCTGGAGTGTTTTTGAAATCACTGCCTAAAATAATAGGATTAGGATTTTCTTCCTGTAAATTATTATATGTATTTTCAAAATTGTATATTCCTATGTTTAAAAAGATAAAGGCTAATGCCGTTATTGACATTACGTTGGCTATCTTTGTAGCATCATTCAATTTTCGACTTGTTTTTACAATGTAATATGTTCCTACAGCAACAAAAATGGTATAAGAAATTAGAAGAACTACATGAATTAAAACCAAAAATTCTTGGTTTAAATTTGATTCAATCATAATGAATATGTGGCCATATGAAAAAAACAAAAATGTGTAAAGTGAACTAAGTAATGCTGATTTTACTGTGTTTTTTAATATAATTTTTGCACCATACCATAACGCTATTGCTACTGAAAGTATGATTAAAGTTGGGAAAATTAATCCCTGAAACAACAGTAAATGAATATTTTGATAATATACTAAAAACACTGGAAATAATGCAATTAAAATCGAATGAACAGGAATGAATTTTCTCGAATTTTCTTTCAATTGTATCTACAAATTACGACTAAACCGTTTTTTAATGGTCACGGGCGAATGAATAATTCTTCTACCAGGTTTTCCACCTTTAGTTATTTTTATCAGGATCATAATAGGCCCATCAAGATTTTTTATCTTTCTTAAAATTTTTTCAAGGCTTGCCTTTGAATTAGTTTTAAAAGCTTTGTAATTAGAAGATTTAGCGATTTTATAGAGATCTATATTTCTTGTGTTTGATGGTTGACCACCAGTAGACGCATGACTTTGATTATCAAAAACTAAATGAATTAAATTTTTTTGCTTTAATTTTCCTATAGTTGTTAACGAGCCTAAATTCATCAAGATATTTCCATCTCCATCAAAAACATAAACTCTTTTTCTTGGATTTTTCAATGCCACACCTAGAGCAATTGATGATGATAGTCCCATTGAGCCTATCATGTAGAAATTAGTAGTTTTATCATCTGCTTCAAAAAGATCTCTACTGATAAATCCATTTGCAGAAATTATTGGTGAATCAGCAATCACATGAGATGCAATTTTAATGGCATCCTTTCTAATCATGAAATTCCCTCTTTATTATTAATGCACATGGAGTTGAATGATTTATTTTGTTTATTGCCCATTTACAGCACTGTTTCCAATTAGATTCCGTGACAGTTTTTGAATCTATACCAACGGCTCTAAGCAATTCAGGTTGGATTCTTCCAATTTTATAATGCTCAGGAGCATCAGTTTTCAAATACCCTCTCCATCCTATCAAAAAAACTATGGGAAATTCGTAAAGTTGAATCAAGGATGTAATTGTACTTATCGAATTTGCAAATCCAGCGTTTTGCATGAAAACCAATGCATTTTGTTTTGATAAAGAGATTCCAGCAGCAACGCCAATTGCCTCATCTTCTCTGGTAGTAATCAGAATTTTCTTTTTTCTGAAACCCTGCGAAATAAAATGCTTCATAGTAGAATCAGGAACGCCTATAAAATTTTCAATTCCTTCGTGTAACAGCAAATCAAACATTTTTCGTTGTGATAACTCTCTCAATTTTCATAACACACCATATTATCTAATTGTGACATATTCGTAAATGATGAAATTAAGTTATAAAAAACATGCTTTTAATTAGTAAGTAAATGGATTCGATTAAACAACCAAATTTTATAATTTTTGGTAAAAACTCAATTGATGAATTTAACTTTCCTACACACTGTTTAGTTATAACATCTAAGGGAGCTAAATCAAGGGGATGGTTAGATCGTTTTAAATCAAAGAATTATTATATTTTTGATAAAGTTGAATCAAATCCTTCAATTGAAATTATTGATGAAATAATTTCTGATTTTAGGGACTCAAATTTTTCTCATGTTATTGGGTTGGGTGGTGGTAGTTCATTAGATGTAGCTAAATTTATCGCATTCAAATTAAAAAAATTTAAAATTTTGATTCCAACTACTTTTGGAAGTGGTAGTGAAGTTACTCGCATTTCAGTTCTAAAGGTAAATGGGAAAAAACAAAGTTTTCATGATGATATGTTATTTGCGGATGTAGCAATTATTGATCCACAATTTTTAGATAATTCTTCTCAAGATATTATTAAAAATTCTGTTATAGATGCCCTTGCACAATGCAGTGAGGCTTATGATAGTAAAATTAGTAATAATTATACAAAATTTCTATGTAAAAAGGCATTTGATGTTCTGGAAAATGGAATAATGAATGAAAAATATGAGAATTTAGCAATTGGTTCACTATACTGTGGTCTAGGATTTGGAAATTCTTCAACTACATTAGGACATGCTTTATCATATGTTTTTTCAAATGAAGGTATTTCACATGGTCATGCACTAGCATTTACAACAACAGTTGCACACGAATTTAACAACTCAATTTTTTATGATAGATTTTATAAAATAGTGGAAAAATTAAATTTTAAGGAAATTTTTTTAAAACAGGATTTAGATGTGGCAGCAGAACTTATACTTACAGATAGAAAACATTTAGAAAATAATCCAAGGCAAATTTCGAAAAATGATATAATATCTTTACTAAGAAAAGTAAATGATGGTATGGTATTTAATAAAATTTAAAACAAATTATTTCTGCATTTAGTAATTGTTTTTTGCTTTAATAATGGGATTAACCTTAGTTAAAAAATTCTTTGCAAGAGTATTCCAATTGAATTTTTCAATAATTAATTGTCTTGCAGCCATACCCATTTCTTTTCCAGCATTTTTATTTTTCAAAAGAAAAGAAATTTTATCCGTCCATTGCTCAGCATTTCCTTCATCTACTAAAAATCCAGTTTTTCCATCATAAATCATCTCTGGAATTCCTCCAACGTTGCTTGCAATAATGGGTTTTTCCATTGACATAGCTTCTCTACAAGATAGTGGTGTTGTATCTATTCCTGTTGCCAGAGCGTAAATATCAATCTCCGTCAGAAATTGTCTAACATTTTCTGGATATTCTTCCCATGGGAATTTTCCTAACCAATGAAAATTATCAAAAATACTTAGCTCTTGCAAAATACGTTCTTGATATTGTCCAAAACCTACCCAATAGAAATGAACATTTGGTAAAGACATTATTGCTTTTTTTAATACTAGTATTTCTTTTGTTTTTCCCCATACAAACGCATGTTGTAATAAACCAACACAAGGGTGTTTAAGGTTCATACCTTTTGATGGATACCAGCGTGACGTATTCAATCCTTCTAGAAAATGAAAAGTTTTGGTGTTTGGATGATGTTCTTTGATTACACTATCAAGGTAATCCGCAGTCATAAACACTCCATCACATTTTTCAAAGACTTCATTAGCAATCTTGTGTCTTTTATTTGCTACAGTACGCATAATGAGATCTTTATAGATTGTTTCCTTTGCCCATTTATGCTCCATCCAAATATTTCCTCTAAGATATACAAATAATGGAATCTTGGATTTTATTACTTCAAGACCAAACTGGTTTTGCCCATCAACAAATACGGCATCAGGAGAAAATTCTTTTATAATTTTTTTAAATTTTTTATTACTCTCAATCCATTTTTTAATTTTTTTACTTGGAAAGCCAACTACATAATCAGTATCCTTGACTAATTTGCATTCCACTCCCAATTTTGATAATGCCACAGCAAATTCCTTTAAATGAAAAAGTTTGTTCTGGTCACCATATGCAATTAGTAGTTTCAACTGTTTCTTTCGCCTATAAATTTTCAATATAAACCTCCGATTTTTAATGGCTACTATTCTTTCTTGGGAAAGTTAATTACTAATTAGAAAAAAATGTCACCAATATGACGGACTTTGATGAACAGTGGAAAAAAGTTATGGGAGAAGAATATGTTAGGAAAAATAAGGATATATTTGATTTTACACAGAAACGAGTTGAAGAATTTAAGAAATTAACAGGACTCGAGGATAATGGACTTGATGGAAAAATTTGTTTAGATGTAGGGTGTGGTCCGGGAAGATGGACATATGCTATACAACAACTAGGTGCAAAGAAGGTAGATAGTTTTGATATAAGTTCTGAGGCAATTAAACGCTGTAAACAAATTAATCCTAATGCATGTGTAGGTAATATTTCAGATCTTAAATCTAATCCCATCTATGATTTTGTTTTATCATGGGGAGTATTACATCACAATAAAAATGTGCGAGATGTTTTTACGAAAGTGTCTTCACAAGTAAAGGAAGGAGGCATGTTACACATAATGGTGTACAACAAAAAATATGATCATGAATATGATGGTTATAGAGGAGATACGTCTATTGAAAAACACAAGGAATGGGAAAAATTATCATTTGAAGAAAAGATCAAAATTTGTGAAAATAAGGTTAAAACAAATGGAGGAGATGTTCATGGCTGGTTTGATGCCTTTAATCCAGAAGTTAGTTTGAGCTTTACACCTGAGGAAGTAAAAGAGTGGTTCAAGGAAGAAGGATTTGATAAAATAAAATTAATGGTTAAAAGTCATTTTAATTCTATCCCTACATCCCAAGTTAATATGAATGGAATAAAATCTTAACACAAAACATCAAAAACCCCAAATTATTTTTTGCAGAAATCATTCAGTTGATTGCAAAAATTTTATTCATAGTAATGTTTTAAATAACAAATTTTAATCGAGTTGTGTGAGAAACCGGATATTAGTTCCTTCATTAATTGTATTAATGGGAATAATATTCATTTATGGTTTATCGGTGGGCGTCTACAAGATTTTTCCATATGAAGCTTTAGACTCATCGCTGGACATTATAATAGAAGAGAAAGCTATTGAAGATAATCAATTTATCATACAGGCTGATTTAGATTCCTTAATTAAAATTGATGATGAAGAGGATATAGATCAAAAAAGAAATGAGTTGATTGAATTTTTCTGGAATGTTGGAAGTATACAGCATTTTGATAACATTACGTTTAGACCACAACTACCTGAAGTTGAATCTGATATATCTGACTCTAGATATAATAATTTTCAGAATCTAAAGCGTATTGACAAATTAACTGTTGAAATGGAATATGGGATAAATTCAATATCTTATCTTTTCACACCAGAAAAATCTAACGAAAAATTGATTTTGTATCACCATGGGCATGCTGAAGATTTTCTTTCAGGCAAGGATACAATTCAATTCTTTCTTGATAGAAATTTTACAGTACTTGCTATGACTATGCCCTTAATGGGTATGAATAACCAACCAGTTGTAGAAATAGATGGATTAGGTGAAATGAAGTTAATTTCTCATAACCAATTTCAATTATTGGAAGCGAATAATTTCAACCCAATGAAATTATTTCTAGATCCAATTGAAATAAATTTAAATTTTGTAGAAAAGGAGTATGATTTCAATCGGTATTCAATTGTAGGATTATCAGGTGGTGGGTGGACCGCTGTTGTATACTCGGCCATTGATGATAGAATTTCTGATAGCTTTTCTGTTGCAGGCTCAATGCCATTTTATCTAAGAGTAAGCGAGAGAGACATAGGTGATTATGAACAATCAAATATTGATTTGTATAAAATCACAAATTATTTGGAATTATATGTTTTGAGTGCATATGGTGATGATAGAAAGCACATTCAAATTTTTAATAAAAATGATCCATGCTGTTACTCAGGAAATGGATATGAGAGTTATGAATTTTTTATACAGGATAAGTTATTACAATTGGGAGAAGGTAATTTCCAAATTTTTATAGATGATACACATATTCAACATAAAATATCTAATACTGTCTTAGAGTATATTGCAAAAAATATAGGCTAATTTTTTTAATATATTATTTCTAGTTATTTTAGAAACATGTTAATCAATTTCTGTTAGTGGTGAAATTGATATACCTGAATTGGATGAAAAATTTATGGAAAAAAATCTAACATTTAGAGGTTGGTTTTATTTTAGGACTGGGTGGGCTACATATTTTGCCTTTATTGTAGCAGCAGTAAATGCTTTAACTGTAACATTTTTTCTTGCAATTGACAAATATCCAACATTAAGTGTGATTTTTCCCACATTTTTTCATTATGTTGCGATTGTAGTAGGCATTGGTGTGCCACTACTTATTCTTGTGGGATATGTACACTACAAGAGATCTAAATCTTTCAGAGCAGAACAAGATATCCTGATAGAAACAAGCCCACATATTAGAAGAATACTTCAAAATACTGAGGTTCTTTTACCGTCGTATCTCAAAATTACTGAATTAATAATAAAATTATCAGATAACAAAAAACTAACAGATACAGAATTGGAGGAAGTTTCTAATTTACAAAAACTGTTAAATGAGCATATCAAAAAAAGAGAAATATCACTTGATCATTAGGTCTCTTTTAAAATAAATTTGTCGTAATCAATTTCAAAAACTTTTACCTTGAATTTTTTGAATCCCATTTTCTCAGTGTCCATGACCTCAGTTAAAAATGGATAATTTTTTCCCTCATCATAAAGAGTAATTAAATAAGGATACCAAACTGTTTTTCCTGATTTTTCATTTATTGCAATATATTTTAAATCGTATTCTTTTCCAATTTCGATTAATTCGTCTAAAGACTGTGCATATAATACAGTACGTTCTAACATATTTTCAGAAGCAAAAATATTGGATTGTCGACCTACAACAAAATCATATGTACTAATTTTAAATTCTTTAAATAAATTTGGTGAATTCTGTAGTTGAGTATATGTTAAAAGTCTAAGAGTATCACCGACATCCAATATTTTTCCATTAAATTTTTGAGTAAGAATTTTAGAAAACTCTATCCTTTCCTGACTCAGTAATTTATCTGGCGTATCAATTCTAAGTGTAAATGTTCCAGATAAAATTATTACAACACAAATTATACCGACTAAAAAAAAGTTTTTTTGTTTCTCAGAAAATGAGAATGTGCTTAAACCATGTTTTACTATTCTCTGAATTACTATTGTAGATAGGATTATTAGAAATGGGAATGTATGATAAATAAATCTCATATCTGGCGCAATGGAAAACTGTATTACAACGGATCCTATGCTAATTAGCAATAAAATCCAAATACTTTTGATATAGTCTTTATCTTGGGCGAATGTTCTTAACGAAAATAAAATCCCAAACGGTACCAAAATAATTAGATATGGAAATAACATTTTGAGCAAAAATGATGCCATATTGTATAATCCCGTTGTGCCAAATCTTTCTATAAAACTAATTATACCATTATCTTGGATATAGTCATTAGCGGAATATTGAATGTTTTTAGTATTTTCAGAAAAATGAAAAACGGGATCACCCAAAAAATAATTACTACTAATTTGAAAGTATAATGGAT
>Ga0310342_100002275_pt1 | contig 12311 bp, 9 predicted proteins | sample S15DNA20500_MG_FD_206155 | JGI IMG/M metagenome (GOLD analysis project Ga0310342, IMG submission 206155) | Marine microbial communities from station ALOHA, North Pacific Subtropical Gyre - S1503-DNA-20-500_MG | ecosystem: Environmental > Aquatic > Marine > Oceanic | place: Pacific Ocean: North... | reverse complement strand
TCCACCTTGCTCAATACGTCCACCCATTTAGAAATATGGCCGTCGGGGAAGGCAGGGATAGTTTTGTTTACAGCTAGGTCTCCTACAAACAAAACTTTTTCGTTAGGTAAATATAATAAAATATCGCTGTCAGAATGTGCTCGTCCGTGGTAGGACATTCTTATTTCTCGATCCCCTAACCAGATAGACATTTGATCTTTGAATGTAACATCAGGGAGTGTTTTGTTGATCCGTTCTAACTCTGGTCTTAGTGTCTCCCTTGCCCAATATCTAGATAAATTAGCATCCCATTTTGTATCGAGCTCGATTCTGCAATTTTCATGTCCTAGGATTGGAGCCGGAAGGAAATATTGGTTACCATAGACATGGTCACCATGAAAGTGTGTGTTTATAACAAACCTAATTGGTTTAGAAGTAACATCTTTCACGACAGTTAAAAGTTTAGACGCTAGTGTGGGTGTCATTAAGGTGTCTATAAGTATTACGCCGTCATCGCCGACGATGAATCCAGCATTAGTTGCACAGTTTTCGTTTATCCATGCGTACACCCCGTCTGCTACTTCTATTACGCCTGATTCGTAGTCCATATTATCTCCCTAAATTATGGTTCCTTGATCTTGGAAATTTGCTATATCTTCCCATGTATATCCGAGTATTTCAGTTAATATTTCTTCAGTATGTTGTCCTAACTCGGGGGCAGGCAATTTTGTCTCTATTGGAGTCTCGCTATATTGAAACGGAGTTTGAAGATATTTTACGGGACCTAGGACTGGATGTTCAAAATTTATTATGTAATTGTTCTGTACAACTTGAGGGTCCTCTGGAAGATCCCATATTGACTGCACTTTTTCCCATATGATTCCTTCCGTAGAATCCATTCTTTCAATCCAGTATTCCCTTGGTTTGGTTATGAACACATCATCTAGTTTCCCAATTAATTCCACCCTATTTTCAGTTCTAACTCCCATATTGGTGTATCGTTCATCTTCGTTCAAATCGGGCCTTTCAATTGCTTCGCAAAATGATGGCCAGTATCTATCACTTTGGTTCATTGCAAATGCGATCCAGTGGTCATCAGAACATTTGTAGCAGTTCCAAAGGGGATTTCTAGCACTCTTTCGTTCTTGCCCTCCTGGCTCGTTTCCTGTTAGCAACGCCATCCCATAACGGTTGCCCCCCAACCACATCATGCTTCCGAGATGAGAAACATCAACTTTTTGCCCTTTACCTGTCTCTTTTTGATTAACTAACGCACCTAGAATCCCATTACATAACATGATCCCAGAAATTTGGTCAGCAATACTTTGCAAATTATATGGGTTACCATCATTTGGACCGGCCCACCACAAGGAACCTGATCTAGCTTCACCGGTATAAGCGAATGCTGGCTTGTCTGAGTCAGGCCCATTTGGACCATATCCGGTGGCTGCACCATAAATTAATTTATGGTTGATTTTAATTAGATCGTCGTAACCTAATCCTAATCTTTCAGCTACCCCTTTCCTGAAATTTTGAACAAATATGTCTGATTCTCCTACCAGTTTCCGCATAATTTCTTGACCGGAGGAACTTTTTAAATCTAGGGAAAGACTTTTCTTTTGCCGGTTGAGGGATTCAAAATATGCATTCAAGCCTCCAGGGAGCGAGGACGAGGACCCACTGACTGTATGAAATTGGCGTGCATGGTCACCGTCAAGAGATTCGACTTTAATGACCTCTGCACCTAGGTCTGCCAACATCATGGAACATACTGGCCCGAACTGCCACATTGTCCAGTCTATTACACGGATTCCTGATAAAGGGCCGTGAGGTTTGTTTGAATTTACCATATCCATTTATACCTATGTCTATTCAGGGTTTGGAATACTTAAGTAGTAGCATGCCTGACGGAGTCTATTTGGTATGTCTTTCGCAGTCAAATTGGGTTTTCAAATTGAGCAGAAAAATCGGTATTTGCTATTAAAATGTCCCATATTTGTGACGTCTGACCATCTGGAGGATTCTATTCAGTCATTGGGGTGATCTGCACAAACATTTGGATACCCATTTGTAGTTCGTCAATAGCAATATAACTAGGCTCATGGCACAATAAACTGCGCGAAATTCAATTCCATTAGGAGCGATTATGAGTAAATGGAGTGAACCCTGTTTTCTGCGGAAGATAGACAACCCGACTTCTAAGGCATATGAAATTAAGATTAATGCCCCAGAAATAACGTTTATTGGCGCCGAAGCACAACCTGATTTTGCTGTGGCTAACATAACATTTTATCCAGACCAAAGTGTTATTGAATTAAAGTCACTAAAACAATATTTTTTCCAATTTAGAGATACGCGTATTTCATATGAACGAATTATCAACACTATTTATGACGACTTAATGGATATTTACTCCCCTAAACGGATTCGCTTGGTTATGGAATTCAATGTGCGTGGAGGAATAACCAGCAAATTGACCATCGATTCAGATTGGAAAGTTCGTGGCGGTAAAGAGGAATTTAACGATTGGACTAGACTCGAAGAATAGTTGGAGTAATTAATGGTTAAATCAGGTTTAACAGTTATTGGGGAAAATATTCATACAACCCGTGTCTTGCGCACCAAGGGCAAAAGGGTCATCAGAAAAGAAAATGGAGATGAATTTGTCGTTTATAAAAACATAGATGACATCACTTCTTTCATGCCAATACCTGATTTTTTCAAAGACACTCAAGTTTACAAGCAGGGAAGTGTTAAGCATTTCATGATAGCCGTAACTCTTGGTATGTCTGGTTCAGATGAAGATAGGATTCATGGCGAGAACTACATCTCAGCAGAAATTAAACGGCAAGAAGATAAAGGCAGTAACTTTCTAGATTTAAATGTCGATGAGATCTCTTATAAAATTGATATTCAAAAAAAAGCGATGGCATGGTTAATTGGCCACTATTCGTCAGTTGCAAAATTACCGCCATGTATAGATTCTTCTAGTGTTGAAATAATTCAGCACGGCTTAGAATGTTATCGGAGTGTTGGGTCACCGCAAGGTCCCCCTATGATAAATTCAGCTTCATTAGAAAGGATTTCAGTTTTAGATCTTGTTACTGAAAATAATGCGACAGCGATTGTGACGGCGAGCGGTATCGATTCTATGCCTAGTGAAATCTCAGACCGCATATCTAATGTGTCCCAGATGATAAAACAATGTTTGGAAAGAGAAATCCCTCTATCGCGAATCTACTTGGATGCTCTGGTATTCCCTATAGCCGTAGATCAGAACTTCGGTAATCATTATCTTGAAGCAGTTGCCCAAATCCGCGAACGATTTGGAGAGAAAATTCATATAACTGGAGGATTGAGTAACGTCTCTTTTGGGCTTCCATTGAGAAAATTAATCAATGACACATTCATAAGACTTTCGATTGAGTCGGGGGTAGATTCAGCTATATTGAATCCTGTTGAAAGTGATGTGGAAAGAATATTCGCCCTAGATATGGAATCTGAACGGGTACAAACCACAATCAATATGCTTTTAGGCAAAGATGAATATTGCACGAATTTTCTTAGTAAGTATAGGTCGGGTAAACTCACCGAGATTTAGTATTGGTTCAAGTCGTTTTTGTGTGCCTGCATAGAAAAACATATATGGCTTTTGACATGCGCAAACCGCTTGGTATACTCATGCCAATAAGAAAACTCACATTTCAAGAAAACACACTGAGATCGGGGGAGGCAGAAATATGACAACAGTTCATTCTAGGCAAGAGGCATTGTTAATGGCTCACCTTCTGAGAAGGGCTGGATTTGGAGCAACTCCATATGAAATGGATCGGGCTCTTAGTATGGGATATCAAGCCGTTCTTGATGATCTGTTGAACCCGGACCATCCAGATGTCATACCGGATGATTTGATAAGGAGATACCACGTTGACCAGTCTGACTTACGCAGCGGCGGAGGTGCGCATTGGGTATATAGGCTAGTGATGACTGATACTCCATTGCGAGAAAAAATTTGTCTTTTTTGGCATAGGGTGTTTGCCACTGGTACAACCAAACTCATTCAAAACAGAGTAGTTACAAATCAGATAGATATGTTTAGAGAACATGGAATGGGGCGGTTCGATGATCTTCTTGTAGAACTGTCTAGAGACCCGGCAATGATTATGTGGTTAGACAATCAGGACAACCACGGGTCCAATATTAATGAAAACTACGGTAGGGAAATTTTAGAATTATTCTCAATGGGAGTTGGTAACTACTCTGAAGATGATATAAAAGAGACTGCGAGGGCCTTCACAGGTTGGAGGGTCGTTAACCCAGATTATATGTCCATCAGAATGCGAAATAATACAGCCAGACCCTACGGCTACATGTCCTGGCAATTTGAGTACGATGACGATGATCATGACGACGGAGAAAAGATAATTTTGGGTCAAAAAGGAAAATGGAACGGGGAAGATGCTGTCAGGATAATTTGCGAACAGGATGCGACTGCTAGGTTTGTTGCCCGGCATTTATATCATTTTTTCGTTGCCGATGAATTACCTGTGCCCCAGTGGCCACATGAAGGGCCAAAAGATCCGGAAGCTATCGATATTTTGTGTAGATCTTATTTTGAAAATGACCATAATATTGGGGCAATGCTCAGAACCTTATTTGAATCTGATTTTTTCAAAGATGCTGGGTCACGATACGCTCGAATAAAGAGCCCCGCAGAGATGGTCATAGGTACCATGCGGTTGGCAGGTCCGATTGATCTTCCCTCAGAGGAAACTTACATGGCTGATGCCGCATGCGCCAACATGGGCCAGGCATTGATGCGTCCACCAAGTGTGGAGGGATGGCAAGGGGGAACTGAATGGATCAATACGGGTGCCTATGTTGAAAGAGTCAATTTTTCGGGGCGTATCCTGAATGATCCTGACAAGCAAGGAGTACGCGACATCATAGATCGAATAAAGGGCTTGTCCGATCAGCCCACCATAACATCAGATGAACTGGTTGATAATTGTCTAGAAGTTTTAGGACCTTTGGAGGTACTAGATACAACTCGCCATGGCCTAAAAAACTACGCTTCAAAATTTGGTGATTTGAGATGGTCAGATAAGTCTCTAAGTAGTGAATTTGATCGTGCGGCTGTTGCTATTATTCAACTCGTTGTATCAAGTCAAGAATATCAAACTATTTAAAGTATTGAGAGGAAAAGTATGACTACAACTACCTTTGGATTGAAATATGTGACTAATGTTGGATTCGCTGCCGACTTCGGAGGCAGAGGTTTTCAACTGCCTTCATCAATGGCGATAAGAGCCGATGGGGTCATATTTGTTGTCAGTCGAGGAAAATCCTCTACTAAAAACTCCAATGGTATACAGATGGTCACTAAGGACCACGATTTCCTAGGCCAGATCGGTACTTATGGAGCCGGCCTCGGAGGAATGATGTGGCCAACTTCTGTGGTTCTGGATGGTGACGAAAATCTGTATCTTGCAGACGAATATTTTAATAAAGTGACTAAATATGATCGTGAAGGTAACCCAATCACAGAATGGGGAACTAAAGGTTCCGGTGGTGGACAATTTAATCAACCAAGTGGGTTGTTGATACAGGATCAACTGATATATTTGGTTGATTCAAGAAACAACAGAATTCAAATGTACAGCTTGGATGGAGAATTCCAAGGTCAGTGGGGCTCAGGAGGTGATGGGGAAGGAGAATTTAATTTACCCTGGGGTATATCTGACGACTCTGAGGGTAATATTTATATCGCTGATTGGCGTAACGACCGAATTCAAAAATTCGATTCAAATGGGAATTACATATCCGCTATTGGGGGCGGGAAGACCTCTGTTCTAGATCGACCTTCTGATGTTGCCGTGGACCCAGATGGGAATATTTATGTCACAGATTGGGGCAGTCAGCGTCTATTGGTTTTAGACCAATCGGGCAGCATTTTGGAAACTAAAAGAGGTGAAGCTGATTTGAATCCGTGGTCAGTGGAATATTTGTCGTCACAGGACGATGAAAGGAAAGCGAGGGAATCATTTGTTCCGGTCTACCAAGCCGATACCGAGGATCCTTCGGAGGTGTCTGCCAGAATGGAACCCTACTTCTGGGATCCTGTTGCAGTAGAGCTGGATCAAGATGGAACCGTATATGTACTTGAGACAGGTAGACATCGGTTTCAGGTATTTGAGCGATTCTAGATCGCACAGAATTCGAAATAAATGATGGATAGACTACCAGTATAGGTTAAGTGGACAGACGGAGAGGACCTTGACAACCACAAAAAGTAAGGCTGACATAGGTTTGGTAGCGCATTTATTAAGAAGGGCTGGATTTGGAGCTACTCCAAATGAAATGGACAGTTTCATTGAAATGGATTACGACGAAATAGTTGATCATCTTATCAATTTCGATCTTCCTGACTACATCCCACAAGATTTCATTTCTAGATTTCATAAGGATCAGTCTGACCTGAGAATAGCAGATGGTGCGAGAGCCCATTGGATATATCGTATGGTGATGACTAAGACTCCTTTGCGAGAGAAAATGTGTCTGTTCTGGCACAGAATTTTTGCCACGGCTGCAACAAAGTTGATTCAAAATAGAGTGGTTGTCAATCAAATTGACATGTTTAGAGAAAAGGGATTCGGAAGATTTGATGATCTTTTATTAAGTTTGTCGAGGGATCCAGCTATGATCATGTGGCTCGACAACCAAGATAATCACGGGTCAAACATTAATGAGAATTATGGCAGGGAAATTCTCGAGTTATTTTCTATGGGGGTAGGCAATTATAGTGAGGACGATATTAAAGACACTGCAAGAGCATTCACTGGATGGAGTGTCGTCAACCCAGAATATATGTCGATTAAGATGCGTAATAATACTGTTCGTCCTTATGGGTATATTTCATGGCAATATGAATACGATGCTAAAGACCACGACAATGGTGTGAAAACTATTTTAGGAGAGACAGGTAATTGGAACGGAGAGGATGCGATTCGTATTATATGCGAACAAAAAGCCACTGCGGAGTATATCGCGCGTCACATGTATCATTTTTTTGTAGCCGATGAAGTTCCTGTACCACAATGGCCGCATCAATCACCGAGGGACGCAGAAGCAATCAGCCTTATGGTGGAGTCGTATTTCCAAAACGGTCATAGCATTAAATCTATGATGGGAACGATGCTTAAAGCTGATTTTTTTAAGGAGGAGTCGGCAAGATATGCAAGAATAAAAAGCCCGGCGGAAATGGTGGTAGGTACCATGCGGTTGGCAGGTCCAATTGAACTTCCTTCGGACGAAACCTATTATGCCCAGGCTGTTTGTTCCAATATGGGCCAGGCATTATTGGGGCCACCCAGTGTTGAAGGATGGCAGGGTGGGAATGAGTGGATCAACACTGGGACCTATGTTGAGCGGGTTAATTTCGCCACTAAGATACTTGATAATTCGGACAAAGAAGGAGTAAGGAACATAATTGACCGAATAAAAACGATTAATAATACAGGGAATATGACTTCTGACGACTTAGTGTCAGGATGCCTTGAAATTTTGGGACCAATAAATGTTTCCACAATGACAGAGAAAAGATTAAAAGAATTCGCTTCCAAATATGGAGAGTTAACTTGGTCGGATGAAGTTTCATTCAATCGGTTTGACATGGCGGCTCTTTCGGTGATCCAACTCATTGTCTGCACTCAGGAGTATCAAACCGCATAATCTTATGAAGAGGGGGGTGAATACTAAATGGTAGCGACGAAATTTGGGCTTAAATATAGCTCCAACGTAGGGTTTGCGACCGACCAAGGAGGTCGAGGATTTCAATTGCCTGCCCACATGGCAATTAGGTCTGACCAAAGAATCTTTGTGGCAAGTAGAGGAAGAGGCCCAACCGTCGGGGTACAGATGGTAACGAGAGATTTGGAGTTTTTCGGTAAGATTGGCTCCCAAGGCAAGGATATTGGCCAAATGATGGAACCAAGTGCCATAGCCTTTGATTCCAATGAGAATTTGTATGTTTCAGACGAAAAATTGGATAGGATAACCTGCTTTGATAGGGAAGGAGAGCTCATTGGATCGTGGGGAGTATCGGGAGAAGGCCCAGGCGAAATGCGTAGGCCGACAGGGCTTTTGATCTTGGATGAAGTGGTTTATGTAACTGATGCAATGAATCATAGGATTCAGCGTTACCATACTGATGGAAGATTTATAGATCAATTGAACACAACGAAAAACACAGAATCACAGTTGCGTTACCCTTGGGGAATAGCTAGTGGTGTTAATAATGATATATACGTGGCTGACTGGGGTAACAACAGGATTGTTAGGTTTAATGAAAAAGGGGATTTTGTGTCAGAGCTATTGAAAGGCACAGATGCTGATATGCCATTGAATAGGCCTGCGGATGTCGCGGTGGATAATGAAGGTAACGTATACGTGGCTGATTGGGGTAATCAGCGACTTCAAGTTTTTGACGAGAAGTATAATTTTTTATATACGAATAGAGGAGAGGCGGATCTGAATCGATGGGCACTGGAATATTTTGAATCTCAACAGGATGAGAAACGAGCACGTTCAAGTTATGTACCTGTTTATAAAACCGATACCAATGACGTCAGAGAAATTTCTGCAAGGATCGAACCATATTTCTGGGACCCATGTTCAGTTATGGTAGACAGGGATGGACGGGCCTATGTTCTTGAAACTTGTAGGCATCGATTTCAAATTTTCGAAAGAATTTAATAGAATGATCGGCATATAGGAAAGAGGAGAACAATATGGGTGATAAAAAAATAGTCGTTGTCCAGTTATCGGGAGGTAACGATTACCTTAATTGTGTGATTCCATATGACAATCCACATTATGTGGATAATCGTCCCAACGTTCGCATAACAGAGGATAGGGTGATACCAATAGGAGATGGCTTAGGCTTTAATCCGGTTATGAGCCCTATTAAGGATTTGTATGATCAAGGTAAAGTTGCGGTGATTCACGGGGTGGGATATCCCGAGCCAAACAGATCTCATTTTAGATCTATGGATATTTGGCACACTGCAGAACCAACCAAAGTTGGTAATGAAGGCTGGTTAGGGAATGCTATAAACCAAATGTATCCAAAGCATGACAATGTGGTGGCAGCTGTTAATTTCGGTGCCGGACTACCCCGGGCACTGGTATCCCATGGAGCCCCTGTGGCATCGGTGACAGATTTGAACACTTATGGCCTTATGAACCATGTCAGTGAGCTAGACCAACGAAATGAGGCCCTTCAGGCATTTAAAGACATGTACTCGCAAGCAATAGGAAGTGGCCCTGTTATGGACTACCTAAGCCAGACGGGCCTTGATGCTTTGAAAGGTGCAGAGATAATAGGTGGTGTGACCGATAAGTACTCCTCAGATGTTGAATACGCTGAAAATTCGTTTGCAAAATCAATGAAAGGAGCAGCCCAAGTTTTACAGGCTGATATTGGCACTAGGATTTGCTATACCCAACATGGTAGCTTCGATGCCCACACGAACGGGATTGCCCTTCAAGAAGGTTTATTGACTGATGTGTCTGGTGGAATATACGATTTTTACGACGATATGAAGAGGGCAAATAAAAGTGACGATGTAATTATGTTTGTCTTCACAGAATTTGGGAGAAGGGTCAAAGACAATGGCAATGGTACAGATCACGGGTCTGGAGGTGTTGCATTTGTCATTGGGGATCAGGTAGACGGAGGTCAGTACAGTGAATACCCTTCCTTAGCCGCTGACCAGCTGCTGGAAGGTGATTTGAGATTCAATTTGGACTTTCGGAGCGTATATACAGAGATTTTAGAAGATTGGTTGGAAATTGATGCTAGGTCAGTTGTTAAAGGCGAATATGAGAAGGTCGGATTTCTAAAAAATTAGATAATCCAACATCAGATAAAAAGCCCGCAGGTTAATTTATTAACCTGCGGGCTTTTTGCTATAGAGCTCTCTCTTCTATCCAGTCAAGACCCACTTCTATTCCAAATCCAGGTGCGTCAGAGGGCCTTACTCGACCGTTTTTAATAACTGGTGTTCCCGGTAATGCGACCATTTCCTCTAATGGAACTCCCGGTGGTGAAACTCCTTCTGACCTTTCACCCCACGGAATTACAGGCATGGAATATGCTAAATGCTGACCATATGGATAATTCATGCCCGCATGTCCTATGACCGTTAGTCCATGGGCTTCAGCTATGTGGCAAATTCGTACACTTGCTGTGATACCTCCTACCCATTGCACGTCTGGTTGCAGTATATCGACTAACCCTCTGCCAGCGGCGTCAGCAAAAGGGTGAATTGTGTACCAGTGCTCTCCAGTAGCTAAAATCTGACCTGGGATCCTTTGTCTTAATTTGGAATAACTGTCCATATCCTCTGGAAGCATATAGTCTTCCAGCCATTTGATATTGTATGGCTTGAGGGCTTCTGACACACGAACTGCATACTCGATGTTGGAAGACATCCAAGAATCGACAGCCAATTCAATATCTGGGCCTATCTGTTCTCTAGTATTTGCGACTATTTCCACATTTTTGTTTAGTCCGGCAAGGCCTTCATCAGGCCCGTGTCTGAGAAATACCTTGACGGCTTTGAAACCTAATTCGAGGAACCAATCCATATAGTCACTGGTTTTGTACCTCAACATGGTGTTTGAGGCATAGCAAAATATATCGTCTTTTACTGGTCCTCCTAGAAGTTCATAAACAGGCTTTTCTAAAAGTTTTCCTTTGAGATCCCATATAGCATTGTCTAATGCACTAATCGCGTAACTTGCTATTCCTGCAGTCCCATATTGTGAAGAGGATCTACGCATCATGTCCCATAATTTTTCAGTAGCCATTGGGTTTTGGCCTACTAAAAGCTCAGAAAAATGATCGTTTATTATAGAAACCACAGGTCCAGAGTGTATTGTGGTTCCTAGTCCCCAAGTTCCGTCTTCAGCTGTTACAACACATGCGACACGATTCCAATTTGTACCCGACCTGTATTTTATGTCGTATTTGTATCGATCCATGGGGCTTACAAAATATCCACCATTTGCATCAAGCTCCACTCTCGGCTGTGTTTTGGGATTTGGGCTTAGATTTACTGCTATTGCTTTAATACTTTTGATTTTCACTGCGATTATTCTCCTAGAGTGGAAGATTTGCGACTTTCCTTATTTGTAAAATCCGATTGCGAAGCTTTTTATTTTCCCTTGATCACTTCTGACGAAATTAGGTCTTTAATTTTCTGCTCATCCATTCCCAAAACTTTCTTCATCACCTCTGTTGTATGTTCTCCCAATAAAGGAGGATGACTGGTTGGCTGGGCGGGCGTCCGGCTTAAATGTTGAAGAGCGCTACCCAGCAAATCAATTTTACCGAGACTAGGGTGATCTACCTGCCATAGTGAATTTCGGGCCTTGGCTTGAGGATCTTTAAAGACTTCGTCTAGGGAGTTTATCGATGTAACGGTTAAACCGGCTTCTTGCAACACAGATATCCAATGTGATTTGGGTTTTTCCACAAATTGGGTATTTAATAAACCCTCAAGTTCTTTCCGGTTTTTGACGCGGTCAGCGTTACTTAAAAACCTCGGATCTTCCGCTAGCTCTGATTTTCCGACCGTTTCACACATTCGCCTAAATTGGTTGTCATTATTGGCAGCGGTCATGAAATTACCATCTGATGCTGTGAAATCTTGGTATGGAGCAACTTGTGGGTGCGCATTCCCGATGCGCCCAGGTGCCTCTCCGGTAGCTAGATAGCTTTGAGCTATATTGGCCATACACGCAATTCCAACGTCAAACAACGAGACATCCACATGCTGGCCTTTACCACTCAATGACCGCTCATGAAGGGCCGACAGTATTCCAATGGTAGATGTGAGACCGGTCATTATGTCGACCCATGCAGCTCCAACTTTAGTAGGGCCGCCGTCAGTTTCTCCGGTGACACTCATCACCCCAGTCATTGCCTGTAATGCTGCATCATATCCAGGCTCAGGTGCCCTGGGACCTGTCTGACCGAATCCTGTAACTGAGGCATAGATTATTTGAGGATTTAAAGTAGAAATAGATTCGTAGTCAAGACCAAATCGAGCTAAGTTACCTACCTTGAAATTTTCTACAAAAACATCGGCTTTTTCGGCCAAATCTTTGATAATTTTCTGACCTTTCTCATCTCTAAGGTTAACTATAATGCTTTTCTTGCCCCGGTTTGCAGACAAGTAATACGCGCTTTCCTCCCCCATAAAAGGGGGTCCCCATCCTCGCGTATCATCTCCCCATGGAGATTCGACTTTCCAGACCTCGGCTCC
>Ga0310342_100002274_pt1 | contig 12312 bp, 7 predicted proteins | sample S15DNA20500_MG_FD_206155 | JGI IMG/M metagenome (GOLD analysis project Ga0310342, IMG submission 206155) | Marine microbial communities from station ALOHA, North Pacific Subtropical Gyre - S1503-DNA-20-500_MG | ecosystem: Environmental > Aquatic > Marine > Oceanic | place: Pacific Ocean: North... | reverse complement strand
TGACCAACCTCATTCCACTGTACGCGATCGTCAGTGATGACTGTCCGGCTCGTCTCAAAACCCTGGCGGACAAATCACTGGATGGCTGTTTTAAAACTCCTATCACCTACCAACAACTCAAAACCTCCTTGTCCAACGGATACGATTTCAAAGAGGAGCTTGATCGACTTTTTTACACTCGATCGCACAAATCACTTGAAGGTCATGCACATTCCCTCGTCACGTTTACACCCGAGCTGTTTCAAACCATCGATGAACTTGAAATTGCCTCCCGTTACGACGTTACGGTGCTGTTGATTGGTGAAACTGGAAGTGGCAAAACTCACGTTGCACAACTAATTCACGAACTCTCACCCCGATCATCCGAGCCGTTCGTTACGATCTCATGCGGAGCCATTCCACCTAATTTGATCGAAAGTGAACTGTTTGGCCATGTCCGTGGTGCTTTCACTGGCGCTGACCATGACAAAGACGGTCGATTCGCTGCGGCTGGCAAGGGTACCCTGTTGCTGGATGAAATCGATGTTCTGCCTCTTGATCAACAGACCAAGTTGCTCCGTGTCATCGAAACCAACGAATACGAACCGGTTGGATGTAACCAGACGCACACGTCCCACGCACGGGTGATCGTAGCCTCCAATGAGGAACTGCCAGGCTTGGTCGATGCGGGCATGTTTCGGCCTGACTTGTATTATCGTTTGAATGTCGTCAAGTTCATTTTACTGCCACTACGGAATCGACCGCACGATGTCGAATTCCTGGCCAGGAAGTTTGCGCTAGAATATAGCCGCAGCCATGGAATTCGCTTGCGCCGAAGTGATCCTTCGTTCATCGAGTCATTACTTTCCTATTCATGGCCCGGTAACATTCGACAGCTTAAAAATGCGATTCACCGTGCTGTTCTCTATTGCCGAAACGGCAAACTCACGTCGCTGGATATTCCGAAATCAGGTCATCCGACTCAGCATTCTGGGAACAAAGCGGGCAAGAATCCATCGGTCCATGAAAGCTCTCCGAAAATCCCCAGCCACACTGCCTACGACGTGGTCCCCGTACGCAGTCCGGCTCAAACGTTGGGCGAACAACTTGATTTGGTCGAACGACGAATCATCGAAGATACCCTGCGCAGGAATAACCATTCTCGCAAGCAAACCGCTGCCGAACTTGCCATCAGCCGTGTAACGCTTTACAACAAAATGAAGCGGCTTGGACTCCACAGTTGAACATCTCTACGCCCATCCTGGCGACCAACGCACAGTCCCCGGAGGGTGCGATCCAAACAACGCCTTGGAATCACTCGTTGGTGGGTTGAACGGCCGGTTTTTTTTGCCACACCATTCCAAGCAACAAGGCCAATATCAGAGTTACCAGCCATGACATGGGAATGATCAAGATGGGTGAGATGATGTTGTCGCCGTTATCGTTGGCGAAGGCAAAAACCACCGCTGCTGAAAATCCTCCAACAACAGAAAGGTTGGCCGCCGATGTTCCCACGTATCGGACGATCATGGTGACTAGAAAGAGGGCACCTAGAGGTCCAAGACCTAAATGGACGACCTTTTGCGCTATGTCGACGATATTGTTCGCACCCGGCAAGTTTTCTGCCACGATAGCCATGATCACCACACCGACTCCAACAGTGCGAGCCGACCCGCGTGCCGATTGCAACTCATTATCTTTCCAACCCGACAAGTATTTTGTGATTATCTCACTGCCTCCACCAGCGCGAGCCCACCGGCGTATAACGGGAACAACATCTGTTGAAATGACAGCGGACATCGAATTGACTCCCGAATCCACCGTTGACTGTGCAGCTCCCAACAGGGCAGCGATCACCATTCCGGTCAATCCGATCGGCAGATGATGAACGATGAAATGCGGAAATGCCTGGTCAGCAAAATTGGCATCCGTTGCTGAACCCACATCGGCAGGTAAAGCACCGGGCACCTTCAGATAAAAAACTACCAGCGCAGCTCCCAAGGCGATTTGTAAAAGAGTAAATATGACTGCCGCACCATAGTTTGCTAACATCATCGTCACCGCTCGCCGTGTTGCTCCATAGCGTTGGACAACGACCTGTTCCGAACTGGCATAAGCAATATTGATCACAAATCCGGCAAACAGTGTACCCAATACCGTATGCCGGGTCGCCAAGTCACGACTGAACCAGGGTGGCAAATCATGTGTTTGCCCGGCCATCTCACGCCACCAATCGCCCGGACCGGTATCCGTCCTGGCTGCAATCACTCCAATCGCAACGACGGCACCCAGGAACAGAATCACAAATTGGAAAACATCGGTCCAAACAACCGATTGCATTCCTCCTGCAGAGGTGTACAACACACTCGCCAGGCCAATCACAAGAATTACGGCAAGCACCGGAACGCCTGTCATATCAGCAATCAATCGTGAAGCCAGTAGCATCACCAGTCCCAGAAATGCAATCTGCATGTAAGCCCAGATGATCACGCTGAGTATGCGGGTGCTGGAGCCATACCGCGCGCCAAGCAGTTCAAAAGCGGTCGTCACATTAGCCCGTTTGTAAAATGGCACAATAATGAACACGATCACCAGGATCGCCGCCGGTATGGCCAACTGTCCAATAAGGATGCCAATCCCGTTCTGAATGACTTCGCCAGGCGTCCCCAAATAACCAACTGTGGAAGCCAACGATGCGACGACACTGAGTGCCACGGCCAGCCAAGGCATGTTGCCACTGCCGCGAAAATAGTCATCCATGTTCCTCTGGCGGCGTGCGAAATAGCGACCTACCGCAATAATCGCGCCCAGGTAAAGTACAACAATGATCCAATCCAAGCTGCTCATCGACGAACCGGAAATCCTCATTGTTGATTCTTGACAAGATTGCAGCCGTGGCCTCAGCCAGGCAACTCAACGGTTGATCCAGGTTCAAAACTTCACCGACCTCGTATCCCCCATCGGCAGTCTTGATCTGCCCTGGTTACCCAGGACGATTGTTTATCAAGCTCGCGTTCGAACCTGAGATCCAATCTAAAAATTACAACAATCTACAGTCATTCTAAATAGGACTCTTCTGAGTCGGCAGACAATGTGCGACATTTGATCCCCAGCTTCCAGCTTACCCGGGAGTGCGTCCTTCAACACCTCATTGCAGAGCCTTGCAAAACCCAAGGTTTTAAATCGGGAATCTCCCTGTCCCATGGAAAATAGGGACGTTTGATCCGTTGGTATTGCAGCCGGGCAACGCTGGCAGGAGTTGGGCCTGGCGTATCTAGAACATAGGCTTCGGTGATCATATCCTGATATCCAAAACGATAGTTCATGGGGTTTTTGACCACAATGAATCGGGCCTGTCGAACATCCATATTCATCGAACGGTACTGTTCATCAGCCCAGTCATAGGTCGCGTTGGTAGCAATCAGGATGTGCACATTCCCCACCTGAAACACGACCGCTGGCCCCATGGTGGCCCATGTGCCTGACCAAATCCCACCATCGTACTTGAACCGACCATCACTGAGCCGAATCACACGGCCGGTTAGCTCTGCCGGTTCGCCCCACCGCCGATCCAAGTTGTGGCCGAGCTGCAATGTTAATTCCGCCCCGGGTCCCGCTGCATGACACTGGCTGGCGGCCTGCGGATCCACCACGATACCAAACGATGGATGTGGAACCTGGGCCTCTACCAACGCACGAATCGTCGCCACACTGTCACCAGCAGCACCACCACCTGCACAATCAGCAGTTTCAATCAACAGGACCAGCCCGTCCGATGCCGCTAGACCTTGCTTGATCGCATCGCTGGGCAACAAGATGGGCTGTTCAAGTTCTTCACGATACTGCCACATCTGTTCAGCCACTTCGGTAGCCAAATCGACCGCCTGATTCCAATCATTATCGGTGATCACTAAACCTCCACTACCCATTGCTGGCAGATCCAGGTACGGGTGTACATGAAACAAGCTGGTTGAGAGGACTCCCGGTTTCTGTTCAAACGATTTGGTCAATCGCATCAACTCAGCAAAAGCACCCGGCCCTGCGGTTTCCCCTCGGCACCCACCGACCAACAACGGCACCTTGGCCATCGCCATGGTGGGCCGCCAGCCTCTTGCCAAAATGCCCAGCAACATGGCCGCCCCTCGCTGACCGGTTGTGAACGCGTCCTGATGGGGATAGGTCTCCCACGCTACCAGTGCATCGGCATGTTGAATCATTGGCTCACTCACATGCGCATGCAAATCCAGCGTAACCACCACCGGAACATGCTTCCCAACGGTTGATCGAACGGACTCGATCAGATCCGCTTCGAGATCCAGCGGTCCCTCGACAACACCCGAACCATGCAAAGCAAGCAACACACCATCAACCACGCCAGCGGATTTTAACGAATCCAGCAACTCCTCCTTAAGGTGATCGTAAGCAGGCCGTGTTACTGCTCCACTGGCACATGTACTGGCCACAATTAAGGGTCGTATCTCTGGTTGCCTGTCACTGAGTGTCTGCAACATGCCGCCCACAGTACCTTGATCAATTTTGAGAATATCGTCGCCACGATGCAGTTCATATTGCTGAAAACGGGCTAAATCGGCGGGTGTACCTCCGAATTGGTTGCATTCAATGAAAATGGAGCCTAATGCAATGCGATAACTGCTCATCAACCATTCTCTCGTTGATAGGGACCGACTGGTTGGTGAAATTGGGGACCAAAGATAAAATCGGAATAGTGACCTTCAGGAATTGTCAGTGGATCACTCATGCGAAACTCGTCTACCACGGCTGAGTCTAACTCAACACCAAGACCCGGTGCATTGCCGAGTTGAAGCAGGCCTTCTTGAACATGCAACGGCTCCACCAGCAAACGATCGATAAAGGGATTACCTGTCCGATCCACCTCGACGGTGACACCATTCTTGATCGCCGCAACGACATGCGCATTGGCCAATACCGCAACGGCGTCACTCCAGGTATGCGGCGCAACACGAATGTTGGCATTTTCTGCTTTTTCAGCCACACGCCGCACTTCACTGACTCCTCCACAGCGACTCGCATCCGGCTGGACAATATCCACAGCCTGCAAGCGAATCAATTCATCAAAACCCTGTAAACCAAACTCGTTTTCACCAGCAGCAAGCGGAACATTCACCGTCCCCCGCAACGCTGCAAATTTGTCGACTTGCTCAGGCTCAAACGGTTCTTCAAACCAGAATATCCCATTCTCTTCTAAGACTTTTCCAATACGTCGAGCCAAATCGACATCGTATCTCATGGAAGCGTCCACGATCAGATCGTTACCGGAGCCGTCCTTTCGTGATGGGCCAATGACATTTCGCACAGCGCGGACAGCAGTCGTGTCATAAGCTTCACTACGTCCCAGTCGCATTTTCATTCGTCGAAAGCCTTGCTCAAGATGACGTTGTGCCTCACTGGCAAGCGCTTCGGGATCATTCCACAATAGACCACTTGCATAAGCCGGACACGCCGAACGTTGACCGCCCAACAACGACCAGACCGGTTTTCCTCGCGCCTTACCCAGCAGGTCCCACAGCGCCGTATCGACACCACCGATTGCTGACATGGCTGCGCCTTTTCGCCCATACCAACGTGTGAGTGAGTACATATGGCTCCAAAGCTTCTCAATATCACTGGGATCCCGACCACGAATCATGGGCTCGATTTGGTGTTTGACAATCAAATACACCAAACCCGGATGCGAGTAAACCGACCCGACACCTGTCAAACCAGTATCGGCATGTACCAGCACCAACGACGTGGCACGAGACGTGCATGGTCCGCTACAACTGGCAAACTGCTTTGATTGGGGATACTCAAAGTGCAGATTGACAACTTCGAGGTGATCGATTTTCATGGCGGCGAAAAAGCAGCTCTCCTTTTTAGTTCTCTTAACGACGAAAGTTTTCCTTCAGCTTACGTGGTGCCAGCTAAAAAAAAAAGATAGGATACTAGCTAAACATTTTTTAGTAGTCCCCGGGCGGTTAATCATCATGGCGTGACCTGCGTCGAGGTAAGGATGGGCGAAAAAGAAAGAAATAACAAGCAAGCGTTCCGTTTAGGCATCGATACGGGCGGCACCTTCACTGACCTGGTGATGATGAATGAATCCAGTGGACAAATCTCACTCGTGAAGATGTCGAGTACGCCGGAAGACCCGGCCGTCGCTTTCATGCAAGTTGTCAGACGATCCCTCACCGAGCAATTGGCACAACCAGGCAATTGTATCCACATGGTCCATGGGACAACCGTTGCGACCAATACGATCATTGAAGGGAAGGGAGCCCGCACAGCATTCCTGGTAACACGTGGATTTCGCGATGTGCTGGAAATCGGACGCCAGATACGGCCGCGACTTTATGATCTCTTCTGTGACAAGCCGAAACCCCTTGTACCACGTCGGCTCTGTTTCGAAATTCCTGAGCGCCTGGATTCAGGAGGCAACGTGCTTTTACCGCTTGACGAAACGGCCGTTCGTAATGTCGCCCAACTCATTGAACAACAAGGTGTCGAATCGATTGTCATCTGCCTGTTGCATGCTTATGCCAATTCAGATCATGAAAAGCGAGTCGCGAAGATCCTTTCACAGCTACTGCCAGAAATACCAATGACCCTTTCTTCGGATCTTTGTTCTGAAATGCGAGAGTATTACCGGGCCAGCACGGCAACAGTGAACGCGCTGCTGGTCCCCGTGGTGGGACGATACGTCGGTCGGTTGGAAAACCAACTTGCCGAGGCCTCGATTCCAAACGTACTTCACTTGATGACTTCGTCTGGCGGAATCATTTCATCGTCCGTAGCCCGCCAAAATCCGGTTCACCTGGTGGAATCGGGACCGGCGGCAGGAGTGATTTCGGCGTCTTATTTGGGAGGCTTGGCAGGATTTTCGAACGTGATCAGTTTCGACATGGGAGGCACCACTGCCAAACTCGGGCTGGTTGAGAATGGTTCGCCGCGCGTGGCAAGGCATTTCGAGGTCGGCAGTGAAGCATCCGTAGCGGATCAGGCCGCTGGCTACCCTGTACGCACACCCGTTGTTGATCTTGTTGAAATTGGCGCAGGGGGTGGCAGCATTGCGTGGATCGACGACGGCGGTGCGGTGCGTGTTGGACCACGGAGTGCCGGAGCGATGCCTGGACCGGCCTGCTACGGCAATGGCCAATCTGCCCCAACCATCTCCGACGCCAATCTCCTCTTGGGTCGTATCAACCCCGATAATTTCATTGGTGGTGAAATGCAATTAGATCCGGAACTTGCCCGGGGCGCGATTCGGACGGTCGCTGATCCACTTGGCATGTCGCCCGTTGATACGGCCCTCGGAATTATCGAAATTGCGGACACGAACATGACCGAAGCGGCCAGAATGGTGTCTGTGCAACGAGGCTTTGATCCTCGCGAGTTTATCCTCCTGGCGTTTGGCGGTGCTGGCCCATTGCATGCGGCTGCAATCGCGCGTGAATTACAAATCCCACAGGTCATGATTCCACCACATCCAGGAGTGGCTTCGGCATTGGGCTTGCTTGTCGGAGACATTAAACATGACTTTGTCCAGGCTTATCTCACCCCCACCGATAAAATCACTATCGAAACCATCGACAACATCCTGAAGCGGTTCCAAAAGGAAGGCGCGGCCCTGCTGCAAACCGAACATGTTGCCCCTTCTGACATGGAATTTATTGCACAAATCGACATGCGTTTTCAGGGCCAGTCTCACGAACTGACCATCAACATGCCAACCCCAATGGATGTTGATCAAGAAAGATTGATCCTACAGTTACACGCACACTTTTGTGAAGAACACCAACGCGTCTATGGATTCGCCGATCGCCGGGAACCATCGGAACTGGTCAATGTGCGACTGACTGCCATTGGCAAAATTCGTCGTCCGTCGTTACCCACTTTCAGCGACTCCGGGCCTGATTCGTCAGCAGCGATTACGGCGCAGCGCGACGTCTGCTTTCCCAATGAAACGGGCCCCCTGAAATGCACCATTTATAATCGCGAGGCGCTGACGGCCGGAAATCACATTCAGGGCCCGGCAATCGTTGAAGAGTATGATTCGACGACGCTCATCCCACCCGACTTCACAGCAATCGTTGATCCGACAGGAAATATGATTTTGAGTGCATCCAACACAAGCGATGTTGATTTGACTGGAAAATAAATGACTTCCCCCGACTCTCTGTCCCAGCCTCGTCTGAACATGGACCCGATTCGCTTCGAGGTGATGCGCAGTGCGTTCAATAGCGCCGCCAACGAAATGGGCATTGCACTTCGTCAAGCCGCCTATTCCACCAACATCAAGACTCGCGGCGATTTTTCTTGTGCTATCTACGACGATCAACTACGAGTCGTCTCGCAGTCATTTTCACAGCCAATTCATCTGGCATCCATGGTGCGAATGATTCCCGCAGCAGTACGAGAATATGGTGCTGCGCGGCTGCGGCCGGGAGATGGAATCGCAACAAATGATCCACACCGCGGCGCCATGCACCTCAACGATATCGGGATTATCGTACCTTTGTTTCACAACGAGCGTCTGATTGGCTATACGGCAAACGTCGCTCACCATGTCGATATCGGTGGTCTGGCGCCTGGCGGACTGTGCATCTCGAAGGATATTTTTCAGGAGGGAATCATCATCCCGCCAACACTCCTACTCGAAGACGGAAAGATTATCGACAACGTCTTTCGCCTGATCGTTGCCAATATCCGTTCGCCAAAACAGATTGGTGGTGACCTGAGGGCCCAAGTTGCCGCGGCCACACTTGGAAAAAAGCGAGTTTGCAGCCTGCACGAACGTTTTGGTTCTGAGACGGTTTTACAATTCAATGACCAATTGATGGACTATACCAATCGCTGGACCAAGAGGGCAATTGCGCAGCTGCCAACTGGTGTCTACCGTGCTGAATGTGAATTGGACGACGATGGTGTCACCGATCATCCGATCAAATTAGTAGTCCAAGTGACAATTCAAGGCGGAGAAGTTCATTTCGACCTGACAGGTTCCGATCTCCAGCGACCATCTCCAATGAACGCCAACCTGACATATTCCTATTCTGCCCTGTCTTACGTCGTGCGCTGTTTGATCGATCCCGACATTCCCATCAATGATGGTTTTTACTCTCAGATTCATGTCCATGCTCCCGAGGGAACAGTCGTCAATGCAACCCATCCGACAGGCGTCATGGGTGGAAACGATATTGCCATGCGACTCTCCGACCTCGGTTTCAAAGCACTTTCAGAAGCCCTGCCCGATCGGATAACTGCATGTAGTAAAAGTGTCATTTGCAACATGGGATGTGGCGGCGTGGACCCTCGCAACAACGAGTACTACACATTCATGGAAACCTTGGCCGGAGGTTATGGCGCTCGAATCAACAAAGATGGAACCGATGCCGTCCAGGCACACATTCAAAACACGGAAAACTCGGCAATCGAGGAAACTGAGAATAACTATCCCATGAGAATCACTCGGTACGAACTGGTTCCTGACTCCGAGGGTGCAGGACGTCAACGAGGCGGATTGGGATTGCGACGGGACTGGCAATTTCCCGGTCATGCGGCAACCCTCACTGTTTTCTCGGGCCATCGCAAGAAAGGTCCCTGGGGGCTGTTTGGCGGACATCCTGGACGACCTTCAACCTACACATTGAACCCGGGTGCCGAGAACCGGGACCTCCCATCCAAAATCACCTTGGATCTCGAAGTTGATGATGTCGTTAGCTATTCAACACCTGGTGGTGGAGGTTATGGCAATCCCTGTGAACGGGACCCACAACTGGTTCTGGAAGATGTCTTGGATGAAAAAGTGTCAAGCGATCGGGCCCGCGAGGTTTACGGCGTTGTCGTTGACGTAGAACGGGGTGTCATCGACCATCAGGCAACTCAACAACTGCGCAACGATTCATCATCCGCGTCTTCCTGAAAGCCTCGCGATCGAATCGAAGGTCTCAATCGGCCACGGAAGGATTGGCTCTACGTGCGAATATGCAAAGCCTCTACCGACCGAATTCCCGTCGCCGAACGCCAGCGAATTGAATCGTCCATCAATTTTACGTGAGGAATCCGCTCTGCGATCGCCCGAAACGCAACATTGGCTTCGATACGGGCTAACTGTGCTCCTAGACAAAAGTGGATTCCGTGACCAAATCCGACATGCTTGTTTGGCCAACGAGCGATATCAAATCGATCAGGTTCGGCAAAGGCAGCGGGATCTCGATTAGCCGCTCCAATCATAAACATGATCGTCTCTCCGACAGGCACCATCCTGTTTCCGACAGGCATCGCTTCCACTGGTACTCGTACGGCACGCGGTACCGGTGATTCGTATCGTAAAAACTCTTCAACCGCTGGCTCAAGCAATTTATCAAGATCCGCCTTGAGCATTTCAAATTGTTCCGGATGACTTAGCAATAACAACATCCCGCTGCCAAGCAAGCTGACGGTCGTGTCATGTCCCGCGTTATAGAGGAACAAACAAAGGGCAAACAGTTCTTCTCGTGACAACCGGTCTCCATCAGCTTCCGCCGCAGCCATGGCACTAATCAAGTCATCTTGTGGTTCGCGGTAGCGTTGGTCGATCAGCTTGTCGAAATAGACAAGCAACTCGTCAAGCGCACCGCGCGCCGTCTTCACTACATCATTCAATTTTGGTCCAGCTCCACTACTGAACGGAAGTAGCCGGGCCAACGTGCTCCGGTACTGGTCGTGATCCGATTCAGGAATGCCGAGCATTTCACAAATGACGATTGCCGGCATGGGCAGGCAAAACGCGCGATAGAAATCCGTTTCTTTTTGCGCACAAACATTATCGAGCAGATGGTCGACAATTTTTTCAACACGTGGCACAAATTTTTGCAACATGCGTGGCGTGAAGGCAAGACTCACCAGCTTGCGATTCCGAGTGTGGTCCGGCGGATTAAGATTCTGCATCCAGCCATTGATATGATCAACTAACGGTCGTGCCAAATCGCGGTTTTCCGGCGTGAGTGGATCAATGTACATCCCCTGGCGACTCGATTTCAGCCGCTTGGTCTCTTTCAATCCCGCGAGTACGTCATCATATCGCGTGACCAACCACATCTTCATCGGTTCACACCAGTGGAGTGGCTCGTTCTCCCGTAACCAGGCGTACAGAGGGTACGGATCCTGCAATTGCTGGTTACAGAACTGTTCGTAGTCTTTTTGATGAGTGATCACGTCGAATGGATTCTACGAGAAAAATACCAGGATCCTCTCAGCCCAAAGCAGCTGGCAATTGGTATTTCATGTTTTGCATGTACCTTACAAGCCACAGGGCAATCACCATTGTCTGAATGTCGAAATCCAATCTTTAATTCAAAATATCGACAAGGCTCTCAATAAACCAGTAGGCCAACGACCAATCAGGAGTTCTTCAAAAGACATTGCAACGCTGCTGATAATTCCGGCTGCTGAAATTGATAGCCCGTTTCAAGAAGTCGTTCAGGCTGTACCCGAGTACTGGCCAAAAGTAATTCGTTTGCCATTTCCCCCAACACGATCCGCGCTACAACCGCAGGCATCGGAAAAATCGTGGGCCGTTTCAATACTCGCCCAAGGATCTTGGTAAAAACCGAATTACTGACCGGATTGGGGGAAACTACATTTACCGGTCCGGATATCGCATCGTTCGAAAGCAAGTGCCGGATTGCCCCAACTACGTCGTCCAATGCAATCCAACTCCACCATTGTCTACCGTTTCCAACTCGACCGCCGGCACCAAGCTTGAATGGCAGGAGCATCTTCGCCAGGGCCCCACCCCGTGGGCTGAGTATCACACCTATCCGCATGCGAACAACCCGAATACCAGCATCGCTTGCCGGTTGAGTTGCAGCTTCCCATTGCAACGCGGTGTCTGCCAGAAATCCGTTACCAGCAGGACTGTCTTCAGCGAGCAGCTCATCGCCACAATCACCATAGTAACCAATGGCCGAAGCCGAAATGAAGATTTGCGGAGGGGTCGGCATGGCGGCGAGCCCCTCGGCGAGAATTCGAGTTCCCTGGACCCGACTTCTACGGATACGTTCTTTCACTTGAGACGTCCAGCGCGACGAGGCAATATTTTCACCCGCCAGATGAACCACTGCGTCGACCCCCTGTAACACCGAGCTGTCAAATGATTCGGCAGTTGGATCCCAAACAACGGAGCCGACACCAGTCTGTCCCCGAACTAATCGTGTAACCTGATGCTCCACTTTGGTCATCGCTGAAATCATTGCAGTTCCAACCAAACCATGTGATCCTGTTACGGCTATGTGCATTGTCACGTTCCTGCTCATTTCCTAAGATAATTTCTAG
>Ga0310342_100002272_pt1 | contig 12315 bp, 9 predicted proteins | sample S15DNA20500_MG_FD_206155 | JGI IMG/M metagenome (GOLD analysis project Ga0310342, IMG submission 206155) | Marine microbial communities from station ALOHA, North Pacific Subtropical Gyre - S1503-DNA-20-500_MG | ecosystem: Environmental > Aquatic > Marine > Oceanic | place: Pacific Ocean: North... | reverse complement strand
ATCCGTTTACTATTGGACTATTTACACTTTCTGGGCGGAAAAACCAACCGGATAAAACCTAATAGGAGTCTAACTGTGGGTAAATTGGAAGGGAAAGTGGCAATAGTAACCGGTGCCGGTCAAGGTATGGGTAGCGCTATAGCCCATTCATTGGCACAGCAGGGCGCCTCAGTTGTAGTTAACGATATGAACGAGACCACTGCTGAGGCGACTGTCTCTGATATCAAAAGCTATAACCCTAAAGTGATTCCATATGTCGGTAATGTCACCAATATTCATAATGTTGAACAAATGATCGAACATACCGAAAGTCATTTTGGACGTATCGATGTATTGGTCAATAACGCTGGAGTATTACGACCCACACCTCTGCTTCAGATATCCGAAGAGGAATGGGATTACGTGGTGGAAGGGAATTTGAAATCGACTTTTTTGTGCTCCAAAGCTGTGTTGCCCTCAATGCAGCAAAATAGATGGGGACGGATAATCAATATTTCATCAAGTGCTGGGAAAAATGTCAGCACGATTGGTGGAGCACATTACACGGCCGGAAAAGCAGCGGTGCTTGGTTTAACAAGGCATGTGGCTAAAGAGGTTGCTGAGTATGGGATAACGGTGAATGCAGTGTGTCCTGGCTTGATCGATACAGAAATGGTGAGATCAACTATTTCAGATGAGAGAAAACACGAATATGAAGACATGTTTCCTGTAAAGCGGCTTGGACAACCTTCAGAAGTGGCTGATCTCGTTTCATTTCTGGCATCTGACCAAGCCTCGTATATAACGGGGGCATCCATCGATATAAATGGTGGAGATCTGATGATATAAAAAAGGGGGATGAGATTGAAATGGGTAACATTCTTGTAACTGGTGCTGCAGGGCAAATCGGGTCTGAGTTGGTTCCTGCCCTAAGAGAAAACTACAACGTTGATACTGTGATAGCAGGATGGAATAAGACCCCTCTACCTGAAGACATACTCGAAACCGGCCCGAATGTTGTTTTGGATGTAACAGATTTCAATGCTTTAGAAAAAATTGTGAGAGATTTTAAAATTGGCACAATTTTCCATATGTCATCAATACTGTCTGCTACTGCGGAAACCATAAGAACTACTGCCCATGACGTGAATGTCAACGGAACGTTTAACATTTTGGAATGTGCGTATTTAAACGGTCTGGAGAAAGTGGTACTACCAAGTTCTATTGCTGCTTTTGGAGATAAGACTCCTAGAAGTAAGACCCCCAACGACACTATTCAAAACCCCGACACAGTTTACGGAATATCAAAGGTTTTTGGGGAATTGATGGGCAATTATTACCATTCAAAGCTGGGGCTGGATGTGAGGGGCATAAGATTACCAGGAATCATTAGCTGGAAGACAGAACCGACAGCCGGGACTACAGACTACGCTGTGGCGATGTTCTATGAGGCGATAAGGAAAAATTCGTACGAATGCTACCTTGCCTCCGATACTGCTCTGCCTATGATGTATATGCCAGATGCAATCAATGCCTTAATAAAGTTGTACCAGGCGGATTCTCAGGCTTTGATTCACCATTCAGATTTCAATATCCATGCGATGACGTTTACTCCGGACGATCTTGCGAGAGAGATAATGAAAATCAATCCCCGGTTTGAAATCGAATATAAAATAGACCCTGTCAGACAGTCGATGGCAGATTCATGGCCTATATCCCTCGATGATTCCAAAGCCAGGGAGGAGTGGGGCTGGGAACCTGAATACTCTATTCAAGATTTAGCCGAAGATATGTACCTGAACCTCACAAAAAAACTTTCCTAAGCGAATGCCGAGAGAACCTCTTCGTCAAGTGCCTGTAGGGATTCACTGTCACTTGGTCTCGGTGAAAACATAATTTCATCTACACCCGCTTCCATGAACTCCCCGACCCTTGAAACGATGTAGTCCGCACTACCGGCAACCGTTCCAGGTCCAACTTGTTTGATAAAAGCATCTGTTTCCTTTTGATTGGTTGACAATTTGGTAGGCATAGAAATTGTGAGAGATATTTCTGAGGGATCCCTACCAACATCTTCACAGTGTTTATGCAGAATATCGACTTTTCGGTTAAACAACTCCAGCGACATGCCGCCGTAACGTACGTTTTCTTCTTTACCCACACCGAAACCATCTAGGTTCCACATGTCCCCGTATTTGGCTAGTGTTCTGAGTGTGCGTTTCTCCCCCAACCCCCCGACCATTATTGGAATATGGGGCTTTTGAACGGATCTTGGGGATAACGGTGCATTCTCTAAGCTGTAATATTTTCCTTTGAAATTTACGGGTTCCTCGGAGCTCAGAAGGGTTCTGATAAGGGCGCATGACTCCTCAAATCTATCTGACCGTTCCCGCAGGGATGGAAATTCCCAGCCGTAAGCCTCGTGCTCCCTTTGAAACCATGCCGCACCGTGGCTGAGGATGAATCTGCCTCTAGATATCTGGTCTATGGTTGTTGCCATTTTTGCAACTAAAGCAGGATTGCGGTAGGTATTTCCGTTCACCATATGACCCATTCGGAGCTTTTCAGTCATTCCAGCGACAGCAGCTAGTAGAGACCATGATTCAAAAATCGGTTGATCTTCAGCCCCCTTCCACGCAGCTGGCGGTATAAAGTGGTCAGGAAACCATATGCTATCCCAGTTCCCTGTCTCCATAGTTTTTATCGCTGTTTCGATGCTATCCCATGTGGTGGTGTAACTTGATATTGATGCTCCAAATTTCATTTAGTCGTCCTTATAATCGTTTGCTGTTTCATAGTTACATCTTATACCTACTAATTTACTTCAGATAACTTCTTGGATAATAGACATACTGTGTACCATTTCACTGACTTTATTTTAATTTACGTCTGTTTTCTGCTTTCCTTTCGATGTGTTAAATTAGCTTAGATTAACAAATCAGATTAACGGAGAGATGCACCATGACCACCTATGAGCCAAACATGGTACTTGCTGAAAAGGAATTTTCTGTAGTAGGTACTAGACCGATACGCCATGATGGTACTGACAAAGTAACCGGGCGGGCTCGTTATAGCGCTGATTCATTCCCTGCAGGGTACCTGCATGGGAAGGTTCTTAGAAGCCCCCACGCTCATGCAAGGATAAAGTCTATAGATGCCTCTAAGGCTCTTGCTTATCCCGGGGTTAAGGCTGTTATGACTGGAGCTGATTTGCCAGAAGTTTCGGCAGAAGTAGCTGATCTGGAGGAAGGTGCTGCTGTAAATTACGGTTTCTATAGCCGGAACGTAATGGCCCGGGAGAAAGCTCTATATGTTGGGCATGCAATAGCCGCAGTGGCTGCTACTGATTCTCATATTGCCGAGGAAGCTTTGGCTCTGATAGAAGTTGATTACGAGCTTTTGACTCCAGTATTGACCGCTGAAGATGCTCTTAAAGAGGATGCACCTGTTTTACATGACAGGTTATTGACTCAGTCGAGTGTCTTGTTCAGGGTAGGAGGATGGGGTGATGAGGGTACTGCAGGCTCGACTAATCTGGCCTTAAAAATAATTTCTCAAGAGGGAGATGTCGATAAGGCATTTGCTGAATCCGATGTGGTCGTCGAGCGCGAATTTAGAACCAAGGCAGTTCACCAAGGCTATATAGAACCTCAAGCAACCACTGCTTTCTGGAATGAAAATGGAAAGGTGACTGTCTGGTGCAGTACGCAACAGCTATTTGCTTTCAGAGATCACATATCTGCTTTGCTGGATATACCTGTGGGAGATGTCACTGTGGTGCCTTTGGAAATTGGTGGTGGCTTTGGAGGCAAAGGGCAGGGCGGAGTTTATTTGGAGCCTGTTGCGGCTGTTTTGTCTAAAAATTCAGGTTCTGCTGTAAAAATAACAATGACTCGAGCCGAAGTTTTCATGGGAACAGGACCGACATCTGGCACCGCCATGGAAATAAAATTGGGAGCTTCCAAGGACGGTAAACTTACGGCAGTGAAGGCCAAACTCACTTTTGAAGCGGGAGCTTTTCCAGGCTCGCCAGTAGCCGGCGGCAGTAGAACAATGCTGGGACCATATATCATACCCAATGCATACGTAGAAGGTCTGGATGTTGTCACAAATGTTCAAAAATCTTCTGCCTATAGAGCACCAGGTTCCCCGGCTTCAGCTTTTGCAATTGAGACGGCGATTGATGAAATCGCTGAGAAATTGAATATAGATCCCATAGAATTCAGGCTACTGAATGCGGCCAAAGAAGGTACTCGTCAGCCTGCAAACGGCCCAGTTTACCGAAAAATAGGGTTAGTGGAAACATTAGAAGCTGCAAAAAATCATCCTCATTACACCGCAGATATAGCAGGCATTGGAAGGGGACGTGGTATCGCCTCTGGTGCCTGGTTTAATGGAAGTGGCCCAGCTAGTGCCGTTGCAAGTGTAAATGCAGATGGGACCGTCTCATTGGTTGAAGGTTCTCCGGATATTGGAGGTAGCCGGGCTGCAATGGCTATGCAGGTTGCGGATGTGCTCGGATTAAAAGCGGAGGATGTGAACCCATCCATCGGTGATACTGACTCTATCGGTTATAGCTCCGGGGCTGGTGGGAGTGGAGTGACTTTCAAAACTGGTACAGCATGCATAGAAGCTGCCTATGATATTAAGGCTCAAATGATAGCTCGAGCGGGCCGCATCTGGGATGTAGACGCCGCTGAAATCGAGTATGAGGGATCAACTATAAGACATAAAAGCGACCCTGAATTAAGCATTCAATTCGCTGAATTGGCGAATATGCTCAACGGCACAGGTGGCCCGATTGTTGGTCGTGCTACGGTAAATCCCGGAGGAGTCGGCAACGCTTTCGCAGTTCATATTGTTGATGTTGAGGTGGATAAAGAAACCGGGAAGGTCGATATATTGAGATATACATCTATGCAGGATGTCGGGAAAGCTATCCATCCTAGCTACGTTGAGGGCCAGCTGCAAGGCGGGGCTGTACAAGGAATTGGTTGGGCTTTGAATGAAGAATATGTTTTCAATGGTGAAGGGAATATGGTTAACTCATCCTTTCTGGATTATAGGATGCCTGTTGCATTGGATTTACCAATGATTGACACGGTACTTGTAGAGGTTGCTAACCCGGGACACCCATTTGGCCTACGTGGGGTAGGAGAGGCTTGTTTGATACCCCCAATGGCCGCCATAGCCAATGCTATCTATGATGCGGTGGGAGTTCGGATGACTGAATTGCCTATGTCCCCCGGCAAAGTGTTAGATTCCTTAAATGCGTAGATGGAAACTAGGCGTGAATTTCTATAACATCCCCGTCTGATAACTCATGTCCTCTGCCGACACGTTGTCCATCAAATTTACCTGAATCCCCCCATAGGATTGCATATTTCAGTCCATGGCTCAGTTCTTTGTGTACCTGCTGAGCCGCTTCACCGACGGTGCTGCCGATGGGGAGGACCACAGGATTTTCTTTATTGAAATCCTCTAGTCGTTCTCTTGGTGATTTAGTATAGATACGTATTATTTTCAGGCTTGTAAATAATTCTTCTGCGAGTTCATCGAGCCCTACTTCCTCATGGGCACTTGCCATAATCAGTGGGAATTTCCCCCCGTAATGAGTTTCCATGTATCCATAATTATCTAAGGCACCGGGTATATCTGCCTTATTGCAAACTATTATTGTGGGTTTTGAGGTAAATTGGTCATCTTCATCTGTGTATTGTCCCTTTTCCAACAACTTAAATCCCCACTCTTCTAGTTCTTTAAAAGAATTTTCTGTTTGATCCACTGGATTATTCGTTAAATCTGCCACGAAAACAAAAATATCACTCGTTCTTAGTAGCCCGTAAAGCCTACTTTGGGTGGCGATATTATCTATCGGTGGGGTGTCAACCATCTGTATATATATGTCGTTATAGGGATACATGCCAGGTATAGGTTCTTGCGTGCTTAGTTCGTATGAACCTACCTTAGTTTTAGCACCAGTTGCAGAAGATAATAGCAGCGATTTCCCAACGTTGGTGGGTCCTATTAAGGTGGATCTGCCGGCACCTTCTTTAGGCAGGGAAAACGGTTCCGTACGGCCACTTTTTCCACCGGACGAAGTTTCCAAATCAGACATCAACTTGGACAATCGGGCTCTGAGTTGGGCTTTTAAATGATCTGTGCCTTTATGTTTAGGCATAATCTGGAGCATCTCTTGCAAGGCTGCTATTTTGCCTTGCACTGAGACAGCTTCTCGGAATCTTTGTTCCGCATCTCTGTATTGAGGTGGCACATTAGTAGGCATTGCTAAAGATAATACCTATGCTTCAAGCTCTCTTCAACAGTTAGGGAAGACTACAGGTGTTGAGGTTCCTTTCCCCGGCTATATTGCCGATTCTCCGGCCTCTCCGGTTCTGACACGTATCGTATCTGAAATTTCAGTCACAAATATTTTGCCATCACCGATTTCACCGGTTCGGGAAGCCGAAACAATTGCTTCTACCACGGCATCTTTTTTGTCGTCAGACACCACAGTAACAAGTAGAGTTTTGGATGAAGCCGACCTAATGGTCTGACCACCCCTTCCGGTTACCACTTCAACACCTTTCTGTTGTCCTTGTCCGGTGACGTTTTGATAATGGAATCCTGTGACACCAGCTGCTAGAAGTGAATCGGTCACCGCACCTACTCTTTCAGGCCTGAATATCGCCTCTATCTTTAACATATACGTCCTCCTTTGAAACATTTACAATCTCGATATTACACACGGTGTAATATTTTGGCAACAATTAAGAAACAATTATGTAACATTATAGTAATGGTGTAAAAGAGGGTTCGATTAGCACCGAACCCTCTTTGTTAATATGCCGAGACTTGACTAGTTTGCTCCGTCTTGTACGGCAGACTGTTCTCCGTGTTCCGCTAAATCAAGCCCTATATCCTCGTCAGATTCACTGGACCTTAATCCGAGCCCAGGAATTTTATCCAAGATAAATAAGATAATTAAACTTACTATGCCGGAGTATGCTACGGTGGCGATTACTGCAACCGCCTGAATACCGACTTGTTTTACATTACCTTCGATGAGTCCTTGTGTACCACTTATCGCCTCGAGTGCGAATATGCCGGTGGCGATCGCTCCCCATATACCGCCAATTCCGTGAACCGCAAACACGTCGAGAGCGTCATCCATATTGGTTTTGTGAAGGAGCTCCACAGCGAAAAAGCAAATCAATCCTGCTCCGAATCCGATCGCAAGTGATCCCATGGCGTTTACAGCTCCTGCGGCTGGAGTGATGGCAACCAAGCCAGCTACTGCTCCTGTAGCTACCCCAACTGCCCCCATTTTCCCAGTTTTTAGATGCGATATCACACCCCAAGTCAATGCAGCTGTTGAAGCTGCGAGGCTGGTAACCAAGAAAGCATTTGCCGCCGAATCGTTAGCAGCTACCGCTGAACCCGCATTAAATCCAAACCATCCAAGCCAGAGGATTGCGGCTCCAAGAACCACATACGGAACGTTATTGGGTTGTATTCCCGGGTTTCTTCGTTTTCCAACTAGAAGTGCTGCCGCAACTGCTGCTATTCCAGCATTTATGTGGATTACGGTTCCTCCTGCGAAGTCGAGGGCCCCAAGATCCCATAGCCATCCGTTTACCTCTGTACCATCTGCCAAGACATTAGAAGCCCAGACCCAATGTGTTATGGGCGCATAAACCAAGGTGCTCCATAGTACTAGGAAAATTAAGTAGGTACTAAATTTGAATCTTTCTGCAAAGGCTCCAGTTATAAGGGCCGGAGTGATAACCGCAAACATCATTTGAAATGCGACGAACAACAAAGGAGGGATATCGTCTCCTTCTGCTGAAGCAAAGGAAATACCAGATAATCCAAGATGACTGAAATCTCCAATAAATGCATTGCCGGTGCCGAAAGCTAGGCTGTAGCCCCAAAGTACCCAAACGATGCTGACTATCGCAATTGACATGAAGCTCATCATTATCGTGTTGATTATATTTTTTGCTCTTACTAGACCTCCGTAAAAGAAAGCTAGTCCTGGTGTCATAAAAAACACCAGTGCAGTGGCTATCAACATCCAAGAAGTATGTCCTGAATCCATACGAAACCTCCGTATTACGACGAATAGTTTTGGTGTGACTAATTCGCCTGAATTATTTAATTCCCAGTCTATGGGCTTGATGTTTCTTAAGTATTGCCCTGCTGTTAAATAGATGTTGCTTCTGTGTTACAGAAGTATGTCTTGGGCTATCCAGTCACTTGTAATTTCACCTGTAATTTTTAATCTAAAAGTCAAAAATACCATATGTAGAAGGCTAAATGTAGAAAGAAAGCACTATATGTAGTGGAAAAAGGGTTGCGTTAAATTTAATTATATGAATAATAGGATACATATAGTTAGTCCTCACAAGGAGGGAGATATGGAAGCGTACTGCGTGAAGTGCAGGGCCAAGGTTGAAATTAATAACCCTCAGCAGGTTACATTGAAAAATGGTAGACCCGCAACCAAGGGCATTTGCTCCAAGGGATGCGGAACTAACGTTTTCAGAATTGGTAAGGCCAGCTAGCACTGTACAATTTATAGCACGTTCGGGTGGATTTAATTAAATTCACCCTTACTGTGTGATTGTGGAATGATTCTTCCAAACACAAAGGAAGGGTCCAGCCCTGCTCTGTCGGGGTTTTTTTGTTGCTGTTTTTCCAAGCCCAATCGATTTATGCTTATATTAGGCTTTTTTTTGATTGTAACTATAGAATATTGGATCTAGCTAATGGGATTTAAATGTGGAATTGTAGGGTTGCCTAATGTTGGCAAATCCACCCTTTTTAATGCCCTCACGAAGACAGCGATGGCGCAAGCTGAGAACTACCCCTTTTGCACAATTGAACCGAACGTAGGAGAGGTGGCAATACCAGACCCCAGATTGTATGAGCTGGCCGACATAGCTAAATCTGAGAACATTGTTCCTACTAGAATGACCTTTGTGGACATAGCCGGATTAGTAAAAGGTGCTTCTAAAGGAGAGGGGTTGGGAAACCAGTTCCTTGCAAATATCAGGGAAATGGACGCCATAGCTTATGTGCTGAGATGTTTTGACGATGCCAACATTGTTCACGTAGAAGGGAAAATAGATCCTATTTCCGATCTTGAAATTGTGGAAACCGAGCTAATGCTTGCGGATCTTGAAACGTTGGAAAAACGTGAACGTTCCTTAGACAAAAAAGCCAAAAGCGGGGATCGGGAATCACAGGACATTTTAGAGCTTGTACAGAAAGCTTTGGTTCTACTGCGAGAGGGTCGTCCAGTACGAATGATGGAAATTAAACCTCAGGAAGAAGCTTTATTTAAGAGTCTTCAATTATTGACTGCTAAAGCTGTTTTGTATGTTTGTAATGTTAATGAGTCAGATGCCTCTCAAGGAAACCAATATTCACAATTGGTTTTTGATACGGCAAAAAAAGAAGGGGCAGGCGCGGTTCTGATCTCTGCCAAAATAGAAGCCGAACTATCTCAACTTGATTCACATGATCAACAGGAATTTTTGCAAGAACTTGGATTAGAGGAACCAGGGCTGGTGAGGATGATATACCAAGGCTACGATCTATTAGACTTGATGACATATTTCACGGCTGGGCCAAAAGAGTCTAGGGCATGGACGATTCCTGCCCACTCGCTAGCCCCTAGAGCCTCGAGGGCTATTCACACGGACTTTGAAAAAGGATTTATCCGAGCCGAAGTCATTTCTTTTTCAGATTATGTTCAATGTAACGGAGAGCAAGGAGCAAAAGAGGCTGGAAAGATGCGCGTAGAAGGGAAGGATTATGAGGTTCAAGATGGCGACGTAGTTTTATTTAGATTTAATGTGTAGCAATCAAATGCATCCTTCTCTAGCGGTGTATTGAACCAAAATCAACTAGAAAGAGATCGCACTGCTTCTTCATCTACTGTTATGCCTAATCCTGGGCCTGTTGGAACTTGTAACCTTCCATTAGTCAATTTGAATGTTTCTGGGCTTACATCGTCTCTAATAGCACTTGGTGTTCTGTCGTATTCCATTACTGTTTCTTGAACAAAAGGTTCAGGATTTCCGCTGGGGGGGCATGGAGGTAACGTTGAGGCTACGTGTAGACTGGCTGCAATCATAATGGGAGATCCCCAGACGTGAGGGTTCACCTGGATTCCCATCGTGTTTGCAGTCATAGCCACATTTCTCATTTCTGAGATCCCACCGACATTGATTATGTCTGGTTGGACTATGTCATAAGCCCTTCTAGATAAAAATTGCTGAAATTCATACCTTGTGCGGAGATTTTCGCCCCCGGCTATAGCCATAGGTAATGAAGATTTAACACTTAAATACCCATCGATATCTTGAGCGTTTACTGGTTCTTCGAACCAAACGAGGTCCAGATGTGCGAGTTTTTGTCCAATCCTTATAGCTGAAGACACATTGTAAGCCTGATTTGCATCCACCATTAATTTAATGTCAGGGCCTATTTCGTCTCGAATAGCTTTTACTCTTTTTACATCGTCTTCAATTTTCAATCCACCTATTTTTGTTTTCATTCCTATGAATCCGGATTCCACGTACCCCCTAGCCTCGGCTAATAAACGAGTAGGCATTTCTCCTTCAGTGTAGTACAAGCCTGTCGCATAAACAGGGACACTATTTCTGATCTGGCCACCTAAGAGGTCGTATATAGGAAGTCCTAGAATTTTACCTGTTATATCCCATAAAGCTGTGTCAATGGCGCTGATGGCAGATCCCCCATACCCCACGGCGAGGTTAGCGTTGTAGAGGGAATGGAACATCTTTTGCCATAATTTCAACCTATTGATCGGATTTTCACCTATTATCAATGGGGCCAAGATGTCTTCAACAACTGCGGCTGACGGGCCACCACATCCCTCTCCCCATCCAACTATGCCGTCGTCGGTAGTGATTTTTACAAGACCTACAGATCTGCTGCTTATTGTGTCTTGTGACCATCCGAAGGGTATCTCTAACGGAGCACTAAGTTGGAATGTCTCCAAATTTTTAATTTCCATAAACTTCTCCAAATTCCTGGCCTTTTTTGAGATGCTAAGAAGCAACTATTGTCCCATCAACTTGGCTTTTCCCATTCCAGTTAAGATTTCTTTTTAATAATATGTTGTTTTGCTTAACTCTTGAAGTGTTGCGTGTGAGCTGTAGAATATATGACTAATAATTCATGTCGAATAATTCACGAATAAATACGAAAAATATCCGAAATTTGCATACGTTCGATTCCTTTCGGAATAGTAATTATCGCCTTCTGTGGGGAACGAATATTTCCATGTATGTATCTAGATGGATGCAAATGACCACCTTATCGTGGTTCGTCTTGGAACAAACAAGGTCACCATTTTCGGTTGGACTGGTGGGTTTCTTTGGGATGGTACCTTTTCTGGTTCTCGGTATTTTTGGGGGATTCCTTGCTGATAAATTAAACCGCAAAAAATTAATAGTTGCGACTCAATTTCTTAATTTGGCGGCAGCTACCGTAATGTCTCTGCTATTTATATTCGGGTCTGTGGAATATTGGTATGCGTATATAGCGATATTTATCCCAGGGTTAGGTTGGTCTCTAGACAACCCCTCCCGAAGGTCTTTAATTATGGATATGCTCGGATCCAGAGGAATAACCAATGGTGTAGCTTTAGATTCTGTAGGAATGCATGTAAGCAAAATGGTCGGCCCAGCACTTGCCGGAGCGATGATTTTCCTCGTGGGCGTTGGTGGATCCTATGTGATGCTTACCTCATTTATGATTGTCGGATGCCTGATGATTTTGAAGGTTTCCCAGTCAAAAAATAGAATTGATGTTGCGAACGACGGAGATGATCGCGGCGGAATTTCCCAGATATATGCAAACTTGGTCGAAGGGTTTAAATATGCTTTTACGAACCAGACTATTTCTGCTGTTATCGTCATTACGATATTAATGAATCTTCTTCTTTTCCCCTACATGCAGATGGTGACTGTGATTTCTAAAGAGATATTGAATGTAGGGCCTTTGTTAATGGGTATTTTGATGGCTAGTGATGGGTTGGGGGCATTAATGGGCTCTATTGGAATAGCATCACAGAGCAGAATGAAATACCACGGTAGGATATATTTGTATGGTTCTTTATTGTCCCTTGTGGCATTGTTTCTCTTTTCCAATTCCAGCTGGTATTTTTTATCGCTCCTGGTGTTATTGTTTTTGGGAATTGGTACATCTGGATTCGGAACCATGCAATCGACTATAGTCTTGCTTGTTTCTAAGGCGGAACTTAGAGGAAGAGTCCTGGGAGTCGTTACCATAGCAATC
>Ga0310342_100002271_pt1 | contig 12315 bp, 13 predicted proteins | sample S15DNA20500_MG_FD_206155 | JGI IMG/M metagenome (GOLD analysis project Ga0310342, IMG submission 206155) | Marine microbial communities from station ALOHA, North Pacific Subtropical Gyre - S1503-DNA-20-500_MG | ecosystem: Environmental > Aquatic > Marine > Oceanic | place: Pacific Ocean: North... | reverse complement strand
CGATCCCACTGCCGCCACAAAACGATCCATGACCGGGGCAAGGTAGGCATTGGCGGCTGCGGTTTCCGCTCGCGGAAGGAACCGCATGCTGCTGGCAAGCTCGGTCGATAGCGAAACAAAGCGGATCCCTGCCTCTCGCAGAAGTTTTCCCAGCCGCTTCTCATGCACGGGATTGGCGTAGCTATTCAAAAGGGCAACCGCCACCACCTCAACCGACTCGTGATGCAGGGACTCAATCAGCATCGCGACCTCTTCCTCATCGAGAGGTTCGATGATCTCTCCCGTCGCGCTGACGCGCTCCCGGATGCCGACGGCACGCTGGAAGACCGGCACGGGGAGCTCCTGATTGAGTTTGAAGAGATGAGGTCGTCGTTGATCACGGATGCGCAGGAGATCCTCAAACCCCTCGGTGATAATCAGGATTCCTTCACTTCCCCTCCGTTCAAGCAGGGCATTCGTTGCACGGGTGGTGGCGAGCCTGAAGTCGATGATGGGGAAGGGGCTGCCCAGGGGCGTGGAGGTCAGGAGCCTCGCAGCCAGAACCGGAGCTTCCTCGCCAGTGGAAAGCTCCAGCAACTCTCCCTCCGCAAAGGCTCGCCCCCCCTCAACCGTGAGGAGTCGTTCTTTACACAGCCAGCTGGCGACCACTCCTCCACCTTGGGTTGCAAATTCCTGCAACAAGCCATCCTCGGCACCGAAGTCACCAGCGAGCCGATAGCATCCTGCGCCAACCAGTTCCTCCACCCGCGTCCGCAGGACCCCGCTGGAGAGCACCTTGCAACGCCGTTCCTCCCCCTCCGGACTCCGGGCCCACCCGTCGGTAAAAGTTCCTCCCGTATCCACGCGTAGCAACCAGGGCGAACCGGGGGCAGACGGGGAGTTCATCGGGCAAAAAGCGCAGCCACCGACTCGGGAGCGGATCGCGGCGGCTCGGCCCGATCATCGGAACATTTGCCAGGCACGCAATGATCCATTGCGTCTCCACCCTGGCAGGGTCCCCCAAGAGTTCACAATGAAACTGCGGTAGCGCCCTGAAGGGCAAACCCCTGATCCACCGCCTCTCCTGATCCCCCACCACCCTGACCAGCCGGATCGCTGTCCCCCCCGCCAGGCTCCTCGTCGGTCCTCCTCAAAGCTTATCCAGCTCGCGGGCGCATATGATGAGGGTTTCACGCACCCCCGGGAAGTATTTACCCTTGCGCAGAATAGCCAGCGAAGTCCCCTCGTATTCATGAAAATCGACCAAGCCCTGAGAACAACTCATCACAATCGGCTCTCCCTCCCGCAGACCCAGCTTGGAAGTACAATCCTGCAGAATTCCGAGAGCCTCCACCTCCTTGGAATTGACCTTGGCAACGTTGAGAATACCCGGCAATCCGCGTACACGCTGCATGATCTCCTGGTAGCTCAACTCGTGATCCACCCCGAAAATTGCCCGCAGCTCCAGCTGCTTGGTTTCGCCCGTTATCGATTCCTCGGCCTCCGGTTGCTCCGGAATGGAAGATTCCTCTTTCTCCCGCTGCTGTGACGGCTCCGGATTCGGGTCGGGCTCCGGCACGAGAGCCGACTTGCTCTCTGTCGCGGCCGGGGCGGAAAAATCCCCGGCCAGGGTGTCCTCCGCGGAGGAAGCAGCACCCGCGTCGGCCTTCCCCGGATTCGCACTGACCTGCGGCAGATCCATTCCCACAAAGGGATCCGCCACGGGCGACGGAGCTGCCTCCTGCTGCTCCGGAGACTCGGGTTGGGAATTGGCCTGAATGGGAGCCACCTCCAATTGCTGCACCGGCGCCGGGCCTGGCGGGAACCCTTTCATCGGGAATCCACCTCCCGCCTGCTGCTGCTGCTGGAGAGTCTGGCCTTCGACAATCTCAAAGGGATTGGCAGGAGCAGGGTGTTGCTCGCAATAAGGTTGGATTTGCTCCAGTGCCTGGTGGCCAACTGCCTCAAATGGCGAAGGCGAAGAAGGCTGACCTTCCCCGTTTCCCCCTGCGATTTGAAAGGGATTCTGCAGATCCGGCAATCCCTCGGCCCGACTGCTCACTGGGCCGGAACCAAAGGGATTCAGAGGAGGATTGGAGTGCGACATGATTCGATTATGTTTAACTTTAAATTAAGTGGTCTATTTCCTGTTGTAAACCTAAATCCGCCCGGATTCCCCTGGCCATCCGGACAGCGAAGACCCTCACCCCACGGGTCCGGAGAACGGGACGGGATGACACCAGGGGAACTCCTAGCCTTTGAGCCTCTTGAGTTCACGACGCAGCATGAGCTTGGTGGCGGCGCTCACCCGATCGATGAAGAGAACCCCATTGAGATGATCGGTCTCGTGCTGGATGATCCGGGCGAGAAGCCCGTCGGTCTCCAATTCCAGTTCGCTGCCGTCGAGCTGCGGAAACGTTCCCTTCACCATCTCCGGCCGCTGAACCTCGGCCCGGATCTCCTGAATGCTGAGACAGCCCTCCTCCATCCGCTCCCGTGCGCCCCCCTTTTCGAAGCGGGGATTGATGAAGACCAAAGGCATGATATCCGCCACTGCGGCCTCCTCGCCGTTCACCTTGAGCACACTCACACAATCCGGGTCGTGTGAAACGTCCACCACCGCCAGCCGCAGATCCTGTCCAACCTGCGGAGCAGCCAGACCCACCCCGTGCGCCTCGTGCATGGTCTCAATCATATCCTCTGTCAGCGTCCTGATCTCCTCGGTCACCTCGCTTACCGTCCGGCAGCGTTTGCGTAGAATGGGATCACCGAACTGAGTGATGGGCAGGATCATGGTTGGAGCGGATCTACGAAATCGACGGGCTGGGGTAGGCGAATGCGGGCGGGCACATCCTTGATGTCATATTGCGCCGCGGTGAGCGCGTCCAGCACCAGGAAGAGCTGGGCGAGAGTCGCACCCCGGTCGGCGGCAAGTTCAAGTTTCCGGCGGGGATTTCCCTTCCGAAAGACAATGAGCGCATCGGTAAGCAGGTCCGGACTGGCCAGCTCGTAGTTGTCCAGGGTGATAACGCCCTCCGCCGTGACCGCCAGCACTGCCCGACGCTCCACCACTTCGGTGGTTTCCATCTCCTTCACCACCGGCAGGGTCACCTTCACGACCGGTCGTGGCTCCGGGGGCGGGTTGTTGAGTTGCTCCTCCTTGGGGACCCCCCGGGTCACGATGAAGAAAATCAGGAGGATGGTGAGAATATCGATGAGCGGCACGATGGGCACCCGCTCCTTCCTCTTCCTGGGCTGGTAAAAGTTCATGGTCCGCCTACCGGGGAAACTCGGAGAGTTGAGAAGATGTCACGGACGAACTCTCTGACATCATCCTATCGTCCCCACCTTTCCGTCCCGGCCTCCGTTGACAGGCGCTGATGAGAATTCCCAGCAAAACTTCCAACCGTGCGGACATGGTCTCAATCTTTCTTGTGAAATAACTATGGGCCACCACCGACGGCACAGCCACCACCATGCCCGCGATGGTGGTGCCCAGCGCCCGCGCGATGCCCGAACCAATCTTGGCATTGTTCACCCCGGAGGTCAGATCTTCCGTATTGCCAAAGATGAGAACCAGGCCGCTCGCCGTGCCCAGCAACCCCAGCAGGGGCGCAACCGTAATGACCACATCCAGCACCGACAGGCCGGCATGCATACGCACGACCTCCTCCTTCGCACTGGCCTGCACCGCCTCCTGCGCTTCCACTGCGGGACGGTCACCGTGCTTCATGGCCACGTCGCAAAGTCGTGCCAGGGAGGATTCCCCCGCCCTGAACTCTTCCTGCAAGGCCTCCAGGCGCCCCTCCTCCACGTGCACCTCGATCAATTCGAGGTCGCCGGCCAGTCGACCGGGAACCACCACAGCCCTTGTCAGGGTGATCATCTTGTAGAGGATGACGATCAGGGCCACCAGCGAACACAGCACGATGAGCAGCATGAAAAAGCCCCCATCGGCAAAAAACTTCCAGGTTCTCTGGAGAGCCTCGGGCGCGATATCCGCCGCCAGGGTGTAAGAGGCCTCCCGCAACATGTTAGAAACGGAAGTTGATGTGAAACTCCAGTGGTTCACCCTCGAGCTCCTTGAGCACCTCCTCGGGCATGACCGGTAACCGGGGCTGCTGCACAGCCTTCATGGTGAAACCCTTCTGCATCGCACTGGCTTGGAAGACGTCGAGGTAGCGCAAACCGGACACCTTGCCGTCCTTATCGACATAAAACCGGAGGGTGAGGATCCCCGGCAGCACGTGATCCCGGTGCATCACGCAGCGCCGCTGCCACTCGGTCTCGATCATGCGGTTCACGCGGGCCTTGTATTTTCCGAGCGCAGTGGCTTCAACCTTGAGGGAACTCCGTCCCTGGCGACTGATCGTCCCCTCCATCCTCGTCTTCCTGGACTCCGTCCGAAAACCGCCATTCTTCATCTGCTCTCTGATCGGTTCCTGACTTTGCCCGTTCTCCCCTTTCCTGGTCACCTCGGCCTCGCGCTCGTTCTCCTTTCTCCTCGGGAGCGTTTCTTCCTTCTCCTCCTGCACACCTTCCTCGACCGGCACCTCCACCGTATCCCTGCTCTCCAGCAAATCTTCCTTCGCCCTGCCCTGCTCCTGCACAGGTTGACCGGTTTCGACCGGGGTGGTTGGATTCGCGGCGGCCGCTGCGGGGTCGCCTGCCACCTCCTCCGGGTCCACATTCTCCGGAGCCGCCCTGCCCTCCTCCTCACCCGGAGAGAAATCGGAGTTGAACAGGTCGCGCTCGTTGCGCAGGGGATCTTCCCCTTTCTGGGTCGGCAACTCGGGTCCATTCTCCTTGACGGGCGCCAGCTCGGCAGCCGCCAGGGTGTTCCGTTCACCGATCAGAATCGCCCCCTCGGGAGTCTCTTCAGATTCCTGGTCCGGACTGGTCTTGGCATAGCCGATGGGATCGTTCTCGATCGGATCGACCCTGACAGGCTCCCCGGTTTCGGCCGCCTCCTCCGGTCCCGGCTCTTCGCGCAGGGCGAGCAGGGCCGCCGCATCCAGTTCGACCACAGCATCCTCAAACTCGTCCGGATCATCCGGACGCGGCAGCTCGGGAAGTTTGGGCTCTTCCTCCTCCGCAATCAGAATATCGACCATGGTGGTGCCCACCATCGCACCGAAGGCCACGAAGTGCAGTGCCAGCGCGGCGACCACCGCGATAGCAAAGCTTCGTTCTCTGGCTGGTCTGACTGAAATCACCGCGAGCGCAGTCTCGCCTCCCTTGCCCCCGCTGGCAACTACGGAACCGCGCTCCAAACCTTCCAGCACTCCAGAAATCCGCTCGCAAAGTCCTGCGGACGCCTCGCAATCCAGCGATTTACCTCATCGGGGGACAACCACAGGCCCGCATCCACTTCCGAGCAGGGGAAACGAATGGTATTCGTCTGCCGGAGCTCGAAGAGATGGACAAACTCCCAGCCGGTTTCCACCGTGGGGGGCAGGGTTGCCACCAGTTTGAGCTCAGCCCCCTTCTGCCCCGCCTCTTCCTCCAACTCACGCACCGCACAGGCTTCGTAATCTTCCCCGGCATTGAGGTGCCCTGCCACGCTCGAATCCCAGGTTCCGGGATGAACATCCTTCAATCGCGACCGCTTCTGGAGGAACACCTCCCCGCCTTTATTGAAGATAAAAGCGTGAATGGCGCGGTGAAGCAGATTGCGCTGATGCACCACCCCCCGCTGCTCCTGCCTGACCACCTCGTCGTCTTCATTCACCACGTCAAATACCTCATCGCCGCGCTGCGGAATCCCGCTCAAGGGGTGAAGATCGTAGTGTCGGCACAGATCCACCCACTGCCTGAGGCTCAACTCTTCCGCCCGAACCGTCTCCGCCACCCCCAGCGCCGCTGCCGCCGCAGTCCATTCTGGTTCCGGTGGCAGAGCCTTGCGCAGCTGCTTGCGTCGCTGCGCGAATCCCCTCCGCACCAGTTCGTCAAAGAGCCGTGCATCGTAGACCGGCAGATCGTCGCCCCGGGGCTCCACCGCCATCACGGTGGAATTGATGGTCGGGCGTGGATAGAAAACCTCCGGACCGATGGTCTTCAGCGACGTGCTCAACCACTCACTCTGCATGCGCAGGGCCAGCACCCCGTAGTTCTTGGTCCGCGGCACCGCCAGAATACGGTCGATCACCTCCTTCTGCAGCATGAGAACAGCCCGCGAGACCGGGGAAGGCCGCTGCAGGAAATTGCGGAGGATCGCCCCACCCGCTGAGTAAGGCAGGTTGCCCAGAAACTTGACCGGGCGCTCCTTGAAGAGGGGTCGCAGGTCAAAGCGTGCCCCGTCGGCATGCACCACCTCCACCGTATCCTCACCCGCAAATCGTTCCTTCAGCCACGCCGCAAGCCGCCGGTCGTATTCCACCAGGAGTAGTCGGCGCACCCGCCCGGCCAAAGCCTCGCTCAAAGCTCCCGTGCCGGGTCCCACCTCTACTACGAAGTCTCCCGGTTCAGGCTGCAATTGATCCACGATCCAGCGGGCGGTGTTAGGATCTGTTAGGAAGTTCTGGCCCAGTTTCTTCGACGGCACCACCTCAGCCTCTGCCAAAGCCGCCCTGACATCAGTCCCGCTCACGCCAGAAGAGTGGATCAGTGGACCGCAAGGAGCAAGGAGCGAGGGATTCTCCTGCAACCAATCGCCACTCGCCACTCGTCGCTCCTGCCTCTATGATCGATCCTACCGTGACCCCGGCCACCTATCTGACCCTCCTCCGGACCCTTCTCGTTCCGGTCTTCGCGGTCCTCGCGGTCTACTACGGGGTGAGCGTGGAAGACGGCGCCCCGGTCGAGGCCTACCACTGGTGGGCAGTCACTGTTTTCGTGGTAGCGGCCCTCACCGACCTGGCCGACGGCATTATCGCCCGCCGCTGCAACCAGCATACACATCTGGGCGCGGTCCTTGACCCCATCGCCGACAAACTCCTCATCCTCACCGCCATCATCATCCTCTCCATTTTACCCTGGGGAGACGGCTGGGCCATCCCTATTTGGTTCGTCGGACTTGTCATCGTCCGCGATGCTGTCGTATGGGGCGGCATCGCCGTGCTGCGTTTCCTCGAACACCGGGTGGAGATCCAACCCCACTGGACCGGGCAGATCTGCACCGCTCTTCTCATGGTCACAGTGGCCTGGACCGGACTAAAGATCATCCCCCTCAACCCGATTTATCCCACCACCGTGACCGCCTTCTTCCTCGTCCTCGCCACCTCCGTCAATATCCGCCAGGGCATCGAACAACTCCACCAGGGTGAATTGAAACGCACAACCGAACAGGAACATGGCCAGCCAGACCCGTAAGCCCGTGGTCGCCCTCGTGGGACGTCCCAACGTGGGCAAGTCCGCTCTCTTCAATCGCCTGGCAGGCCGCACCATCTCCATCGTGCATGATCAGCCAGGCGTCACACGCGACCGCGTCTCCGCTCCGTGCACCCTCACTGACGTACCCTGTGATCTGGTCGATACCGGGGGCATCGGAGCTCTGGTCGACGCGGACTTCGCTGAGGCCGTCAGCACTGAGGCACAGATCGCCATGGACACCGCGGAAATCATTCTTTTCCTCGTCGATGCCCGCGAGGGACTGACTCCGGTCGACGAGTCCATCGCACAGCAACTTCGCAAGGCCGCGAAAAAGGTCTGCCTCGTCCTCAACAAGGCTGACCACGAAGAACTCGACCACATTGCTGGCGACTTTGCCCGACTCGGTCTGGGTGCAGGTCTTTCCGTCTCGGCCGCGCACGGCCGCAACTTCAAGGCTCTCCTGACCGAACTGGATACCCGCCTCACCCCCTTCACTGAATCCGCCCGTGAGGCTGAGGAAGCCGCCCGGGTCACAGGTCTCAAGATCGTGGTGATCGGCAAACCCAACGCCGGCAAGTCCTCGCTCGTCAACGCCATCCTTGATGACGAGCGAACGATCGTCTCGGAAGTGGCCGGCACTACCCGGGACGCGGTGGACATTCCCTACGACCGCGCTGGAGAACGCCACACCCTTATCGATACTGCTGGTCTGCGCCAGCGCTCCCGTATGGACACTTCCGTGGAGGTCTTCTCCGCCATGCGCGCGGAACGCTCTATCCGCCGGGCAGACCTCTGCCTCCTGGTGGTCGATCTCTCTGCCGGTATCTTCGCCCAGGATCGCAAGATTGCCCGCCTCGTGCAACGCGAGCAGAAGCCCTGCATCATCATCGCCAACAAGTGGGATCTCTACCACCCGGACGCTCCCAAGCGAGCGCGCATGGAAGAAGCCGAGGAGGCCATCCGAACGGAACTCTTCTTTCTCCATTACGCTCCCTTCATCTGCGTCTCCGCCCGGGAGAAACAGGAACTTGACCGTATATTCGGCTCTATCCGCAAAGTGCGTGAGGACGCACAGAACGTCATCGGAACGGGAGAACTGAACCGCCTCCTTGCCAACGCTCTCCGCCGCAATCCTCCTCCCGCCAGCAAGCGCCATCGCAAGCGACTGAAGATTCTCTACGCCACCGCTGCCGTGAACGAGCGCTACGTTGCCATTCCGGTGCCTCGTTATATTCTCTTCGTCAATGACAAGCGCCTCCTCGCAGACTCCTACCAGTCCTACCTCGAGAATACGCTGCGCGAGGAAACCTCCTCCCTCGGCCTGCCTATCAACTTCTCGGCACGATCGCGCCGCAAGCCCGAAATGTAGCCTCCCGGAGTATTTTCAGGACTTCGCCCTGGTTCCTTCAGGACCTCCAGCGATTACCCTTCCGCCGTACCTTGATCGTTGATCCCCCAACGATCAAGGTGCAGGCTTCCCTCATGCCGCTTCTCGACGTCCGCAATCTCACCACCCGGTTTCATACGCGTACGGGAGTCGTGCACGCGGTGGAAGGCGTCTCCTTCTCCCTGGAGACCGGACAGACCATCGGGATCGTGGGTGAATCCGGATCGGGCAAGAGCGTGACCTGCTACTCGCTCCTTGGCCTCATTCCCCAACCACCGGGCAAGATCCACTCCGGGGAAGCCATCTTCGACGGGATCGATCTCCTCAAGGGCTCCGAGAGAGAGTTGCGTGGCATTCGTGGTAAACGGATCTCCATGATCTTTCAGGACCCCATGACCTCCCTGAATCCCTACCTCAAGATCTCGAAGCAACTCACCGAACCGCTCGAGATTCACGAGGGACTGAATGGGTCCGAGGCGCTCAAGCGTGCCATCGAATCGCTGGAGGAAGTCGGAATTTCCGAAGCCTCCAAGCGCATCCACTCCTACCCTCATGAGTTTTCCGGCGGCATGCGTCAACGCGTCATGATCGCGATGGCTCTCATCACCCGGCCCGAAATCCTCGTCGCCGATGAACCCTCCACCGCCCTCGACGTCACTGTCCAGAAGCAGGTTCTCGATCTCCTGCACGAGCGACAGAAGGCACTCGGACTCTCCATCATCCTGATCACTCACGATCTCGCGGTGGTTTCAGAGAGCTGCGAGGTGGTCAATGTCATGTATGCCGGACGCATCGTGGAGCAGGCGCACACCGCCGAACTCTTCACAAATCCGCTGCACGCCTACACCCGCTCACTCCTCAAGAGTATCCCCGCCACCCACCAGCGCGGAGAATCCCTCTATACCATCCCTGGCATCCCGCCCGACCTTTCCCAGGAACCCAACCACTGTTCCTTCAACCCGCGCAACACGATCGGTGATGCCACCCGCTGCCTGACCGATCGTCGGCCGGAACTGACCGAGGTCGCGAAGGGACATTTTGCCCAGGACTGCCCCGGCTGCCTCGCGAAATAACAGCTCAGTCGTGATCGCGGCAGGAGCAGCCCCGGGGGCGATCCGGCCGCCCCCCGGTTGCCCAGGGTTCCGGTTCCCGGCGAGACCTGCCTCTCTACGCCTCAATCTCCTCTCCACCAACGTAGAACCCGATCTTGCGTCTCTTCTCCGGTTCGACCTTCTGGGTATAGCACAGGATCTGGAAACTCGCCTGGTGCGAAACAAACATGCAGGATGCTCCGTCGAGAACCCCCTCCACCACCACGCTGGAATGCCCGTCTTCGCCAACTGAGCGAACTTCGATGGCGTTTCCGTTCGAGAGCAGGGCCAGGATCACGGGTTGCTCATCCTCCCCCAGACGCTCACGCCACTTCTGGACGCGGTGCGCCAGGCGTTTCACGAACTCTCCCGCCGACTCGAACCGATGCTGCTGCTCAGCCGGCATGTGCGCGAGAATCTCCCCGATATCGGGCATGCCGGTCGCTCCCGGGAGGCTGAGATACGGACGCCGCAGGGGATCCTTGTTTTCAGCTTCCTCGCTCATGAGCTCCCGCGCTTCTCGATTACCGCGTAGGCATTGTGATTATGAATGGATTCGAAAATCTCCGCCTCTATCCGGTACCATGTGATCATTCCGTGCACCTCGGAGCGCGAGGCCACATTCCGCACCAGATCTTCCACAAATACCGGATGATCGTAGGCACGCTCCGTTACCTCCTTTTCATCGGGTCGCTTGAGCAGACTGTAGAGCTCCGAACTGGCCGAACGTTCCACCAGATCCACCGCATCCTCGATCCACACTGGCTCCGAGAACCGGATCGCATAGGTCACCATCCCGCGCTGGTTGTGCGCCCCGCGCCTGCTGATTGCCTTGGAGCACGGACAGAGCGTGGTCACCGGCACCATTACGGTCAGAACGAAGTCCACCCCACCTTCCTTCTCTGCCTCAACTTCAAAGCGCACCTCGTAGTCCAGGAGTCCCTCCTTCTTCGTCACCGGTGCGCGCTTGGACCGGAAGAACGGAAACTGAAAGCTCACGTGGGCGCGCCGCGCGTCAAGACGCTCCAATAACTCCTGCGGCAGGGACGCCATGCTGCGCACATCCAGACAGTTGCCGTTCGAATTCAGAATCTCCACGAAACGGCTCATGTGGGTGCCCTTGTAGTGGTGCGGCAGGTCCACTGCCAGAGCGACCGTCGCAACCGTACTCTGCACCTCTCCGCTTTTCTCACGCACCTCCACCGGAAAACGCAGGGACTTCACACCCACCCGGTCGATCGGAAGATTGCGATCGTCCCTCTCGTTCTGTATGTCCGTCAGTTCGTCCATCGGTCCCCTAGGTCCTGCAACTCCGAGACAAAACCAGAATACCACCCAAGAACCGAATGCTCCGGGACGGGTTCAGGGCAGTAGGTTCACCGCCCGGGCCCGCTTGATCTCACGCGTGATCTTACGATGCATCTTGGCGGATACGCCGGTCACCCGACGTGGAAGGATCTTACCAGTTTCCGTGGTGAACTTGGAAAGAACCTCAGGGTTCTGATAGCTGATGCGATTCATCTCGAGGTCGAGACGCTTAGTTGGCATCCTTTTGTTGGCCTTGCGAAAGGCAATCCGCCGCTCCTTGGTTTTGGGCTCGCTCATGATCAGTCGTTAGCGGAGTTCGCGGTGAAGCGTCCGGCGCTTGAGATAGTGGTTGAACTTCACCTTCTCCAAACGGCCAGGCGTCCGCAGGCTCTTCTTGTTGCGGGTGGTCACGTAGCGGGATGGTTGCTTGCCCTCCGCTTTCGCTTCGGTGCACTCGAGGATGATGATGTCGCGCGGCATGACTTGCGAAAAGGGCCGAAAACCTAGCCAATCAGGCGCCTGCGTCAAGCGAAACTGCTGGCGTTCTGGCCGCCCCGGCGTCAAACCCGAATTGCGTCTGAACTACGGAATTTGCGGTGCGGATTCTCCTGTTCCCACTGGGACTGGCACTCCACCGTGAGGCGGGCAAAGGGGATTGCCTCCAGGCGTGCCTGCGGAATCTTCTTCCCTGAAATTCCACAAATCCCGTAAGTGCCCGCCACAATACGCTCCAAGGCAGCCTGGATCTCCTGCAGGGCATCCTGCTCCTTAGAGAGGAGATTGAGGGCGAAATCACGATCATAAGCGTCACTGCCGGCATCCCCCTGGTGCATGCCGCTCCCCGAGGCCTCGTTGCCGGAGGGCCCGTTGCGCAACGCCTCCTGTTGCACGCCATACATCGCGTCCATCAGTTGGTCCTGCAGGTCAAGGAGGCGCTGGCGCTGCTTCTTGACAAAGTTGGTGAGCTTCACCCGTTTCTTGGGGGCGGCCTTCTTGGGGGCGGCCTTCTTGGGGGCGGCCTTCTTGGGGACAGCCTTCTTGGCGGGCGCTTTCTTGGCGGCCTTCTTGGGGACAGCCTTCTTGGCGGCGGCCTTCTTGGGGACAGCCTTCTTGGGGACAGCCTTCTTGGCGGCGGCCTTCTTGGGGACAGCCTTCTTGGCGGCGGCCTTCTTGGGGACAGCCTTCTTGGCGACCTTCTTGGCGACCTTCTTGGCGACCTTCTTGGCGACCTTCTTAACT
>Ga0310342_100002270_pt1 | contig 12317 bp, 12 predicted proteins | sample S15DNA20500_MG_FD_206155 | JGI IMG/M metagenome (GOLD analysis project Ga0310342, IMG submission 206155) | Marine microbial communities from station ALOHA, North Pacific Subtropical Gyre - S1503-DNA-20-500_MG | ecosystem: Environmental > Aquatic > Marine > Oceanic | place: Pacific Ocean: North... | reverse complement strand
AGGGCCTGGGCCACGAGCGACTTCCCGGACCCGGTCGGCGTGGAGAGGACCACGTGACGGCCGAGCATCAGCTCGAGGAACGCCTCGTCTTGCTCGGCGTAGGGCTCCAGCCCGGCCTCCTGGACCCAGTCGAGGAAGCGGCTGAGGATCTCGTCCGGATCGCCGAGACCACCCTCGGGGATGCGCGTGTGTAGCGGCGCCGGCACGGCCTGGCGTCACGCGCGCCGGATCACGACGAGGTGCCCGACGAGCTCGGCGGGGGGTTGCACCTGCGGCGGCTCGATGTCGATGCGGGAGCCCACGCCCTGCACGGCACGTACACCCTCCGACGTCTCGACGAAGCCCTTCACCCGCAGCGCACCGAGCGCCGCGAGCTGTGCGCGCAAGGCGTCCGGCTGCGTGCCCGCGGGCACCGCGATCTCCTCGGCGAGGAAGCTCTCGTGCGTGTGCGGCGGCGCGGGCGCAGCGGCGGCGCGCCGGCGCGCGCGCAGCTCGCGCGGATCCGGCGGGAAGAGGAGCCCGGGATCGACGTCGCCGTGCACCGCGCGCAGGATCGGCGCCTCCGGCTCGAGCTCGCGCAGCCGTGCCTCGAGAGAATCCCAGTCGGCCTCAGGCACGCGGTCGATCTGGTTGAGCAATAGCAGGTCGGCGGAGCTCACCTGCTGCTCGAAGGTGCCTTCGATGTCGCGCCCGGCGCTGAGCTGCTCGGCATTGACGACCACCACGGCAACGTCGTCCCCGATCCACGCGCGCACCGGGTCGCGCCAGAAGTTGAGCTGCGTGTCGTAGGGAAGCGCCACACCGGAGGTCTCCACGACGATCCGGTCGGGGTCGGCCCGCTCGCGCAGCATCTGGAGCGTATCGACGAGTTGGTCCGACAGCTTGCAACACACGCAGCCGCCGCGGAGCTCCACGTAGTCTTCGTCCAGCGTCCCGAGCAGGGCCGCGTCGATACCGAGCTCTCCGAACTCGTTCGAGACGACGGCCACGCGCACCCCGTTCGCCTGGGCATCGGTGAGAAGGCTACGCACCAGCGTCGTCTTGCCAGAGCCCAGAAAGCCCGAGACGACGAGCACGGGAACCGATTCTCGGCGGCTCAAGAGAACTCGCCCTCAGTCCGCAACGGGCTCGGTGCGAAGCTCAGCGTAGACCCCGTAGTGATCCGAGGGCCACACGCCATTGGTTTCATCGTCGCACACCACACGGCAGGAGAGAATCTGCCCGAGACCGCTGCGCTGCGGAAGACCCGCGAACACGTAGTCGATGCGCCGGTCGGGCTCGCGGTCGCGGGCGGCGTAGGCGTTGGCGTTCGACCAGGTGAACCCGGGACCCCGGCCACCCGCCGTGCGCCAGGCGTCGAGGAAGCAGACGCTGCGGCCCTCGAGGCTCTGGAGGCCCTGCACGTAGCGGATCTCGGCCGAGTCGGGTTCGGCGTTGAAGTCTCCGAGCAGCAGCGGTGGGAAACCCTTGCGGGGGGCGCGCCCCAGGGCAAAATCGCAGAGCTCCGCGACCTGGCGCTCGCGCACCCAGCCGTGGTCGAGCTTCCAGTTGAGGTGGGTGACCGTGACCGAGATCGGGCCACAGGGCGCCTCGACCGTCACGGAGAGCGCAGCGCGGAGTTCCCCGTCTCCGGCGTCGGGCAGGCGCAGCTCCGCCCGCTCGAGAATCGGGAAGCGGCTCGCCAGGGCGTTGCCCACTTCGCCGACCCCAGCCTCGCGGTCTTGCTCCCAGAACGGCGACGCGGCCACGTAGTCGAAGTGGTACCCCCGGCCCTCGAGCAGCTCGGGAACCTGGTCGCGGTGCGGCTGGCGCGCCGCCTCCTGTAAGCCGATCACGTCCGGCGCGAGACGGTCGACCCATTCCTGGATGCGCCTGCCCCGATCGGGCCAGGGGTCCGACGTGTTCCAGAGGTTCAAGGTGAGGACGCGCAACACTCTCGATGAATTCCGCGCCGCCAGGCCTCGGCGACGCCTTCTACTCGTTGGAAACTTTCCGCACGCGCTAGCCGAGGTTCACGATCACGTTCTTCGTCTGGGTGTAGAGCTCGAGGGCGTGGCGACCCATCTCGCGACCGTAGCCGCTCTGCTTGTAGCCGCCGAAGGGCGCCGCCGCGTCGAAGACGTTGTGGCAGTTGATCCACACCGTGCCGGCGCGCAGGCCCGCGGCCACCTTGTGGGCCTTGCCGATGTCGCGGGTCCAGACGCTGGCGGCGAGCCCGTAGGGGGTGTCGTTGCCCCGGCGGATGACCTCGTCGAGATCGTCGAAGCTCTGGACGCAGACCACGGGGCCGAAGATCTCCTCCTGCACGATCCGCATGTCGCTCTTCACGTCGGAGAAGACCGTGGGCTGGACGAAGTGGCCGCTTTCGAGTCCGGCCGGCCGCGCCGAGCCGCCGACCAGCACCCGCGCGCCCTGCTCGGAACCCGAGTCGATGTAGCCGGCGACGCGCTCGTACTGCTCCTTCGATACGAGGGGCCCCATGTCGGTCGCCGGGTCGAAGCCGTCGCCGAGCGTCGTATTGCGCGCGATCTCGCTCACGCGCTCGACGATCTCGTCGCGCACCTTCGGGCCGGTGAACAGCCGCGAGCCGGCGCAGCAACACTGGCCGTGGTTGAAGAAGATGGCGCCGGCAACACCCGCCGCAGCGAGTTCGACGTCGGCGTCGTCGAAGACGATGGCCGGGCTCTTGCCGCCGAGCTCGAGCGAGACGCGCTTCAGGTTGCCCGCCGAGCTGCGCACGATCTCGTGTCCCACCTCGGTGCTGCCGGTGAAGGCCACCTTGTCGACGTCCGGGTGCGCGGCGAGGGCGGCGCCCGCGTCGCCGAATCCAGTGACGACATTGACGACGCCTTCTGGAAAGCCCACCTCGCAGACGAGTCGGGCGAGCAGCAGGGCCGAGAGCGGCGTCTGCTCCGCCGGCTTCAGCACCACGGTGTTGCCGCAGGCGAGCGCCGCAGCGATTTTCCACGCGGCCATGAGCAGCGGGAAGTTCCACGGGATGATCTGCCCCACCACGCCGACCGGTTCGCGAAGGGTGTAGTCCAGGTAGACGTTGCCATCGGGAGAGTTGATCGGGATCGTCTCGCCCTCGATCTTGGTGGCCCATCCCGCGTAGTAGCGGAAGTGGTCGACCGTTAGCGCCACATCGGCGGCCCGCGCCGTCGCGAGCGGCTTGCCGTTGTCGAGGCTCTCGAGCTGCGCGAACTCCTCGGTGTGGCGCTCGACGAGTTCGGCGAGCTTCCACAACAGCTGGCTGCGCTCGGTGGGATTGGTGCGGCGCCAGGGGCCTTCCTCGAAGGCGTGGCGCGCGGCCTTCACCGCCGCGTTCACGTCGGTCGCGCCCCCCTTCGCCACGTTGGCGATCGTGTTCTCGCGCGACGGGTTCTCGACCGCGAAGGTCTCGCCGCTCGCGGCGGGAACCCAGCGACCGCCGATCAGGAGCTGGTGCTCCGCTTCGAGAAAACTGGCGACGGTGTCGAGGATCTCGGGAATCGCGGCGGACATGGCGGACCTCCGTGGGTGGGAGGCATTATGCCAGCAGCGACTCGGCTTCCGTGAGGAGTTCGTGCGCGTCGTCGGTCGGCGAGTAGAACGACCAGATGCCGCGCCTGGCGAAAGTGAGCAGGCCCGCGTCTCGGAGCACCTTCAGGTGATGCGAGATCGTCGGCTGGGAAAGCTCGAAGTGATCCACGATGTCGCAGACGCAGCTGGCGTCGGGCTGGGCGGAAACGAGCCGCAGGATCTCGAGCCGCGTGGGGTCGGCCAGGGCCTTGAAGACGCCCACGAGCCGGCCCCGGCGAGCCCTCCCGAGGGGCTCGATGGGCCGCAGCGGGCAGCAACCCTCGGGACGCGCGCGAAACACCCGGGTCGAACTGGCCATGACTATATATTGACAGATCTCGATACGATGTCTAGGATCCATCGAAATCGATCGATGGGAATTCGGGAGCACCGACCATGCGACTTCAGCTCGCCCTCAACGTGAAGGACCTCGACGCGGCCGTGGACTTCTACGCGAAGATGTTCGGCGTGCCGGTGAACAAGCGGGAGCCCGGCTACGCGAACTTCGCGCTCGAGAACCCCCCACTCAAGCTCGTGCTCTTCGAGGCGCCGGACGCGCCCGAGCGTCTCAACCACCTGGGCGTCGAGGTCTTCGAGGACGAGGACGTCTCCGCCGCAACCGAGCGACTCAAAGCCGCCGGCATGGAGCACTTCGTCGAAGACGAGACCACCTGCTGCTACGCCAAGGCCAACAAAGTCTGGGCGCAGGAGCCCGATGGGGCACGCTGGGAGTGGTACCGGGTGCTCGAGGATTCTGAGACCTTCGGTCTCCCGGAGCGACACGAAACGCAGCCCGCTTCCTAGGCGAGACCCCGGAGTCGCCGCTGTTCCGTTGACGGTGCGAAGGGGCGTCGCGCGCACCGCGTGGGCGTTCAGTGGAAGGCCAGGCCCAGCGTCACCAGGTGATTCATCCGGTCCGTCCGTCTCGGATTATGGATGTACTGGTTCAAATAGCCGAACTCGATGGTCGAGCTGAGCTTCGGCGCGAGGTTCCAGGCGACACCGATGAAGAAGCGGTTCTGAGCGAATCCTTCGTAGAGGCCCCAATCGGTGTCCTTCAAGTGGAAGAAAACCTCGTCATAGGCCGCGATACTGAAGGCCGACCCCTTGTACAGCGGATGGGTCGCCCTGATCAGCTGGCGCAACCGGAGGTCGACATCCGACCTCCCGACGAGGAAGCGTTGCTCGAAACGCGTGCGCCATGAACCAGTGAATGAACCGAGCGGTTTGGACCACGTGAACTGCTCCCAGACCTGATGCACATTGGTGGACCGCACACCCGGGTTCGCCGTATGCAGCCAGCCGTAGCCGAGCCACACCGCAGCTCCGTCGAAGATTTCCCAGCCCAGGGCGGGACGGACGAGCGACTGGTTGTACCCGTCCGAGTCTTCGAGAAAACGCACCTGCGAATCGAACCAATACCTCAAGCGGGTCAGCTTGGGGGAGACCCTTTCGAAATCGCCGGTCGCGCTGACGATGATCCAGCCACCACCATCCTGCACCAGCTCGGAACGGGCGGGAAACGCCACGAGCGTCAAGAACAAGGCGGCCAGGAACACACAGGACCGGGCCGAGCGGAGTTTCATGTCGTTCGCTCCCGCTCTCATCAGCGACGCGCCTTCAGTGAGCTGGAGCATAGCCGTCCAACGGACCCCATGTCTCCGAGATCATTCCGCCCCCGGACGTTGACGAATGCGTCGAATCGCTGGCGCATTACGCAAGCCGATAGAGAATCGCCATGGGCGCGGTGTTGTTCGCTGCGAAATTGGCCAGAACGAAGCTCTTGAAGGTCTTCTTGAAGAGAAGCGCGGGCAAGATGTCCCGCAGCCGATCCCACCGGCAATGGTCGCTGATGGTGTAGTCCTGACCCTGTCCGGCGTCGGGTAACAGCAAGCCGAACTTCCCTTCGGTGCCCTGGAAACCCTGCTCCGTAGCAAAAAAACCGACCGGGTACCTTGTCGAGGGGCTGAACTGCCGGTCTCAGCCAAGTCCGGCAAGCCGGTCTAGCGACGCCTCGATGTCGGTCGGATCGACACCGGGGATTTGTGCGCGCACGATCAAGTGCGTCATGCCGAAGCGCTCGCGAAGCGCTGCGATCCGGTCGCTGACGGCCTCCGGCTCGCCCACAATGGCCCAATCGTCGACTTCGGCCGACGCCACCCGCGAACGCAGTGTCGCGGAGGGGGTCTTCGCGAGCGCGCGCATCTGGGACTCGAGCGCAGCGCTCGCCCGCGCCAGTACTGCGACACCGTCACCGATGAAGACGGTGCGCATGATCGGCACTTCGGCAGGCGGCTCGCGCCCGGTGGCGTCGCACGCTTCGCGGTAACGCGTCAGGTTCTCATCGAGCTTCGAGAGCGGCTCCATCGGCGACGCTAGGTAGGGAAGCCCAAGCCTGCCGGCCTGGGCCAGGGCCTTCGGGCCGAAGGCGGCGACCCAGATCGGCGGGTGCGGCTTCTGGACCGGTAACGGAGTCAACACGGCGGGCGGGCCCGACTCGCCGTCCTCGAAGACCACGGGCTTGCCCTCCCAGGCTTCGCGCATCGCTGCGAGCACAGCCTCGAAGCGATCGCGCTTCTCCGCTGGCGGAACGTCGAACGCCGCGAGCGTCGCCTTGCGAAAACCGCGCCCCACTCCGAGGATCACGCGCCCCTGGGACACACGGTCGAGCACCGCGACCTCGGCCGCCGCGTGAAGCGGGTGGCGCAGCGGCAACAGGTAGGAAGTGGTGCCGAGGCGAATCGTCTTCGTCCGTGCTGCCGCAGCCGCGAGCAGCAGCAACGGCGCGGGGATCGCACCCGGCGCGAAGTGGTGCTCTGGGATGAAGATCGAGTGAAAGCCCAGCGACTCGGCGCGCTCGGCCTGTGCGGCAAAACCCGCCGAGAGGTTCCCGTCGTCGAAAAGCCACGGCGTGAGTCCGATCTCGAGCGGTGTGTCCGGCACCCGCCCACTATAGGCGGCCCCGGCGAGGAAACATGTACCCCCAGCGCCCGATCCTGTAACATGCTCCACTTCTGGAGACCGGACGGCTCCGGCTCCAAGAACCACCCCCCGAGCCCCCCATGCACGTCGATTTCACGCCCGAGCAGAAGAAGCTCCGCTCGGAGATCCGCAGCTACTACCGGGATCTCTTCACCCCGGAGTTGCGCGCCGCCTTCGACGCGGAGCTCGAGCAGATGGGCGGCCCGGTCTTCCGCGAGATCGTGCAACGCATGGGCAAGGACGGCTGGCTCGGCATCGGCTGGCCCAGGGAGTACGGCGGCCAGGCGCGCTCGCCCCTCGATCAGTTCATCTTCTGGGACGAGACCTACCGGGCCCGCGCGCCACTTCACATCATCCCGGTGCTCACGATCGGGCCCGCCCTGATGCAGCACGGCAGCAAGGAGCAGAAGCAGGCCCTCCTGCCCAGGATTCTCTCGGGCGAACTCTTCTTCGGCGTAGGCTACACCGAGCCCAACGCGGGCACGGACCTCGCCAGCCTCCAGACCCGCGCGGCGCGGGACGGCGACGACTGGGTGATCAACGGGCAGAAGATCTTCACCACCTTCGCCCACACCGCGGACTACATCTGGCTCGCCGCGCGCACGGATCCGGACGTGCCGAAGCACGCCGGGATATCACTGATCCTGGTTCCCACGGATGCGCCCGGATTTTCGGTCACCCCGATCTTGACGCTGGGCAAGGAGCGAACGAACGCCACCTACTACCAGGACGTGCGCGTTCCGGTATCGAACACGGTGGGACCCGAGGGCGGCGGCTGGACGCTCATCACCTCGCAGCTCAACCACGAGCGCATCGCGCTGGCCATCCCCGGACACTGCGAGGCCATGATGGACGAAGTCTGGCGCCACGCGGGCAACACCCCGGCGCCGGGCGGCGGCAGCATGCTCGAGCAGCAGTGGGTGCAGGTGAACCTGGCACGCGTGTACGCGAAGCTGCGCGCCGTCCAGGTGCTGAACTGGCGCTCGGCTTGGTCGATGACCGAGGGCGTACCCGATATGGCCGAGGCCTCGGCGCTCAAGGTGATGGGGACCGAGTTCTTCGTCGAGGCCTACAACCTGCTGCTCGAAATCACCGGCGCCGCGGGTATAGTGCTCGAGAACGAGCCGGGGTGTCTCTTCGGCGGGCTCCTCGAGACCGCCTACCGCGGCGCGACGACACTCACCTTCGGTGGCGGCGTGAACGAAGTGCAGCGCGACATCATTGCTGCGGCCGGCCTGGGCATGCCCCGGGGCAGGGCGCGAAAGTAGGAGACTGCCGATGGACCAGGCCGCATTCGAGGCGAAGATCCACGAGTACGTCGGGAAGCAGGAAGGCCCTCCCTACACCTGCCCCGACACCGTGAACGAGCCGATGATTCGCCACTGGTGCGAGGTGATGGGCGACGAGAACCCCATCTACACGGACCCTGCCAAGGCGAAGGAATCGGTCCACGGCGCGATCGTGGCGCCGCCCAGCATGCTCCAGGTCTGGGACATGCGCGGCTACCCGATGCACGACCCCTCTCTGATCCAGAACGCGCAGCGCGAGCTGCACGCGATCTTCGACGCGGCGGGCTTCACGGGCGTCGTCGCCACCAACACCGAGCAGGAATTCCTGCGCTACCTCGAACCGGGGGACTCGGTGACTTCGGAGACGACGATCGAGTCGATCTCCGAGCAGAAGGCCACGGCGCTCGGTGTCGGCTACTTCATCGTCACACGCACGGTCTTCAAGGACCAGAAGGGCGAGGACATCGGCTGGCTCACCTTCCGGGTGCTCAAGTTCAAGCCCAACCAGCAGCCGGCTGCAGCGGGCGATGCCGCCGCGCAACCGGCCAAGCCCCGGCGCATCCGGAGCCCCGAGGGACCGGACAACGCCTGGTGGTGGCAGGGCTTCCGCGACGGAAAACTCCTGATCCAGAAGTGCAGCGACTGCGGCGTGCTGCGCCACCCGTGTCGGCCCATGTGCGGCGACTGCCAGTCGATGAACTGGGAGTCGATCGAGGCGTCCGGCAAGGGCACCGTGCACAGCTACACGATCATGCACCACCCGCCCGTACCCGGGTACGGCTTTCCGATTCCCATCGGGCTGATCGACCTGGAAGAGGGCACGCGCATCGTCTCCAACATCAAGGGCTGCGAACCCGACGACATCCACATCGGCATGAAGGTCGAGTGCCTGATCGAGCCCGCGGGCGAAGACGACGACCTGATGCTGCCCTTTTTCTACGCGGTGAAATAGTCGGACATGGACTTTCGCTTCACGGAAGAGCAGGACGCGCTCCGCGAACTGGCGCGCGAGATTCTCGAGAACGAGATCTCGCCCGAGCGGCTCAAGACAAGCGAGGCCGCGGGCGAATTTTTCGACCGCCAGGCCTGGGCGCGGCTCGCCGAGACCAACCTGCTGGGACTCGCGGTGCCCGAGGCCCAGGGGGGCATGGGCATGGGCTTCCTCGAGCTCTGCATCCTGCTCGTCGAGGTGGGGCGCACGGTGGCGCCGCTTCCGATCGTGCCGACGCTGGTCTACGGCGCGCTCCCGATTGCGCGCTTCGGCAGCGATGCCCAGCGCGACCGCTGGCTCGCGCCTGTGGCAAAGGGCGAGGTCATTCTGACGGCAGCGCTCGGCGACGGGCCACTCGTCTCGGCGCGCCGCGAAAGCAGCGAACTGGTGCTCGACGGCGTGCGCCGGGGTGTGCCCGCGGCCGAGCACGCCGAGCGCGTACTGGTACCCGCGGAACTGGACGGGGAGCAGGCTCTCGTGCTCGTCGACCCGAACCGGGGAGACGTCCGCTTCGAGAGCTACGAGACCTCGCGCCACGAGCCGCTCGCGACGCTCACACTCGAGAGCACGCGCACCGGAACCGATGCCGCGATCGTCGCCGAGGGCATCGTCGACTGGCTCAACGAGCGGGCGCTCGTGGCGGCGGCGGCGACGCAAGTCGGCGTCTGCGAACGCGCCCTCGAGATCACGGTGGGATACCTGAAGGAGCGCGAACAGTTCGGCGCGCCGCTGGCGGTGCTGCCGCCCATTCAGCACCGCTGCGCGGACTGCTACGTGGCGCTCGATTCGCTGCGCTGGCTGACGTGGCAGACGGCCTGGAAGCTCGCCGAAGAACGCCCGGCGACGCGCGACGTCTGGGCGACGAAGTTCTGGGCCGCATCGGCGGGCTCGCTCATCGGCACGGCCACGCAGCACCTTCACGGTGGCATGGGCGTCGACATGGACTACCCCATACACCGCTATTTTCTCTGGGCGAAGCAACTCGAGCTCCACCTGGGCGGGGCAACGCCCAGCCTGGTGAAGCTCGGCGCCGACATGGCCCGCACCGGGCCCCAGGAGCTGGCATGAGTCTCGAGAGCCGAAAAGTTTCCGAAGTGAACGTGGGCGACGCACTCCCCGAGCTCGCGATTCCGCTCACGACGAGCCTGATCGTCTCCGGCGCCATCGCGTCCCGGGACTTCACGCCCGTCCACCACGACAAGGCAGCGGCCCAGGCGTCTGGCGTGCCCGACGTCTTCATGAACATCCTGACCACGAACGGTCTCGTCGGCCGTTACGTCACCGACTGGGCGGGCCCGAACGCCCGGATCCGAAACGTGCAGATCAAGCTGGGCACGCCGAACACCGCCGGCGACACCATGACTTTCAACGGATCGGTCACCTCCAAGCAAGATGACGAGGTGACGGTCGAGTTGGCGGGAAAGAACGCCTGGGGCGACCACGTCACGGCTTCCGTGCGCGTGGCGCTGCCCCAGTAGAAAAGGAAAACCGCATGGACCGATCGCTCCGGGACCAGGCCGTCATCGTCGGCATCGGCAAGACCGATTTCACCAAGAACTCGGGTGTGTCCGAGATTGCGCTGGCCAGCGAGTGCGTGAAGAACGCCATCGACGATGCGGGGCTCGCGCCCGGCGACATCGACGGCATGACGAGCTTCACCCTCGACAGCAACGACGAGGTGGACGTCGCACGCAACGTGGGCTGCGGCGACATGACCTTCTTCAGCCGCGTGGGCTACGGGGGCGGCGCGGCGGTCAGCATCGTGCACCAGGCGGCGATGGCCGTCGCAACCGGCTCGGCCAACTACGTGATCGGCTGGCGCGCGTTGAACGGCCGCTCGGGCCAGCGCTACAGCGACGGTGTTTCCGGCGACATCGTGACGAGCGACCTGGTCCACTGGGGCTACTACATGCCCTTCGGCCTGCTCACGCCTGCGTCGTGGGTGGCGATGTTCACCCAGCGCTACATGCACGAGACGGGCTGCAAGACCACGGATCTCGCCGAGGTGTGCATGGCCCAGCGAAAGCACGCCGTCAACAACCCGGACGCCTTCTTCTACGAACGTCCGATGACACTCGAGGACCACCAGACGGCGCGCATGATCGCGGACCCGCTGCGCCTGTTCGACTGCTGCCAGGAGACCGACGGCGGCTGCGCCTTCGTCGTGACGACTCCCGAGCGGGCGCGCGACCTGAAGAACAAGGGCGCCGTAATCCACGGAATCGCCCAGGGCATCGGCGACGACCAGGAGCAGATGACGAGCTTCTACCGCCCGAGCATCGCGCGCGTCACCGAGATGGAACTCCTCGGCAAGAAGATGTGGGACATGGCCGGCCTGGGCCCGAACGACATGGACTGCGCCGTGATCTACGACGCCTTCAGCTCGATCGTGCTCTTCCAGCTCGAGGCCTTCGGCTTCTGCGGCTTCGGCGAGGCGGCGGACTACGTGAAGGGCGGCGCACTCGAAGTGGGTGGGCGGCTGCCCACCAACACCCACGGCGGCCAGCTCAGCGAGGCCTACATTCACGGCATCAACGGCGTGAACGAGGGCGTGCGGCTCATCCGCGGCACGTCGACGAACCAACCCGAGAAGAACGAGAAGGTTCTCGTGACCAGCGGCGTCGGGGTTCCGACGGCTGCGATGGTGCTCGGCCAACTCGACTAGAGGAGAACAACCATGCGCGAAGCAGTGATCGTCGAGGCGATTCGAACTCCCATCGCCAAGGGCAAGATGGGGCGCGGGGGACTCTCGGGCCTCCACCCGGCAAAACTTCTGGCCACGACCTTCCAGGCCGCGGTGGACCGCGCCGGCATCGAGGCCACCGACGTCGAGCAGGTGATCGGCGGCTGCGTCACCCAGGCCGGTGAACAGGCCGGCAACATCGCACGCCACTCCTGGCTCACCCGCGGTGACGGCTGGCACACCGGCGGCACCACGATCGATACCCAGTGCGGCTCGGGCCAGCAGGCCAACCACCTGATCAACGCGCTGGTGAAGGCCGGCAGCATCGACTGCGGCATCGCCGGCGGCGTGGAGGTGATGAGCCACGTCGGCCTCGGCGCCAACGTCATCAACGGCCCGGGGTTCTTTCTGCCCGAGGGATACCCCTGGGACCAGTGCCCGAGCCAGTTCGACGCGGCACAACGAATTGCCGACAAACGCGGCATCACGCGCGAGCAGGTCGACCAGTTTGCATTCGAGAGCCAGACGAAGGCAGCGAAGGCGCGGGCCGAGGGGCGCTTCAAGGACGAGATCCTGCCCATCGAGGCCCCAGCGCTCGGTGACGACGCGGCACCGACGGGCGGGACGCGCACCGTCGACCAGGACGAGGGCATCCGCGAAACGACGCTCGAGGGCCTGGCGCAGCTCAAGCCCGTCAGCGAGGGCGGCATCCACACGGCCGGAAACTCCTCGCAGATCTCGGACGGCGCAGCCGCCGTCCTGTGGATGACCGCGGACAAGGCGAAGGGTCTGGGGCTCAAGCCCCGCGCGC
>Ga0310342_100002268_pt1 | contig 12323 bp, 9 predicted proteins | sample S15DNA20500_MG_FD_206155 | JGI IMG/M metagenome (GOLD analysis project Ga0310342, IMG submission 206155) | Marine microbial communities from station ALOHA, North Pacific Subtropical Gyre - S1503-DNA-20-500_MG | ecosystem: Environmental > Aquatic > Marine > Oceanic | place: Pacific Ocean: North... | reverse complement strand
ACCCGACAAAATATCTCAATTACCGAGATCGCTTCCGCTTTGATCCGTGCTCGACGTTCGCTGCCCCGCTCGTCCTCCGCTGCCACCCTTCCCCAGGTCATTCATCAGATTGCGAATATTTCCATAGCCCTTGATGGCAACGACCAGAGACGCCAGAGTGAACACTCCAATGCCTGCAAAGAGGACGATCTCCCAGACAGTTTGCCAACTCATTCCACAGGGGTTTCGACGGACGACTGTTCGTCCGGATAGTGTAGGGTTTCGGCTTGGAAAAGGGAAGCATGGATCCTATCCCGATACCGACGAATCCGAGTGCAAAGCTATAGAGGCCGCGCTTTCCGATCGATGGGAAGAACTCTACGAGGGTGCCTGCCCATCCAATACCGAACTGGGTCAGGGGTAACGCCGCCCCCAGGGTAAAACCGAGGTACGCCCCAGCGGCAGTCGCTCGCTTCCAGTACAGTCCGCCCACCAGAACGGCGAGCGCCCCTGCATAGTAGATCGTGGTGGTCTGCACCAGGTATCGAAAGGCGGCATCTTTCAGCTCGTACCACACGCCAAACACCAGCAGAAGTGCGATCGAAAGAACCAAGAACTGGATGTAGTCGGTAATTACAACCGAAACCATCCCTCCCAACACCGTATACACCAGGACCACGATCACCAGGACCGTCATGGTGAGATTGAGGTAGGAAGGCGGAATGATGGTGGCGTGTACCAGGAAAACGGCCCCGAGCTTGAGGAACACTCCCATGTTCAACAGGCCCGCGATCAGCAGCAGGGACGCGGCCAGGACACGGACACCGCGACTGTATCGCCTTTCGAAAAACTCGGTAACCGTGAGGACGCGCAGGCGACGGATGTGGTCGATCACGAAGCCCGTCTGGCCCACCACCACATAAGCCGCCGACCAAACAATGTCGACGATGAAAACCGAGAATCCGTTCCGATAGCCCTGTTAGGCAAAGTACATCATTGTCACCAGACCTAGTTCCGTCCCCACCGGGGAGGCGATCCCCAGGTGCACTCGGGGTTGGCGTCCTGCGACCAGGAAATCGGCGACGCTGGAGACGTACTTACGAACGATGAAACCGATGCCGAAGGCGGACAGAACATAGAGGGAAACGATTACCAATCGACTGCAGTAAAGCTCATCTTGTGGTCATGCCTGCTTCTGAAGTCCGTAGATCCTGGAGTCGATCCTGCCCCCCACCAAGAGAGCCAGACTCGAGAGATAGAACCAGACAATCAGAACGATGACCGCCCCCAGGCTTCCGTAGAACATCTGATACATGCCAAAGCTGTTCACATAAAGGCGAAAGCCTAGAGATCCGAAGATCCACCCCAGTGTGGCAACAACGCTTCCAGGAGAGAAGATCCTCCAGTAAACCTGGGGCTGGGGAAGAGCGTAGTAGACAGTATGTATTCCAATGTTCAAGAGCACGAAAAGAAGTATCCAGCGAATCGCCGTATAGAGTGCTCTTATCGGGGCACTTTCGACCATGAGCGTAATCAACCAATCACCCCAGACCAGGAGAAAGGCCGATAGGATGATGAACAGGGAGACCAGTATCGTCACTCCGACCGAGAGGAAAAATTTTTGCAGGTAGGAGCGACTGTCTTCTACTCCGAAGACACGGCTGAGAGGTCGGATGGTTCCACTGAAAGCCAGAGAGGCAATCAAGAGGGTAAGAAACAGCCCAACTGACAGAATTCCGGTGTTCTGGGAGCGGGCCAGAGGGAGAACGATCTCCGTCACCACGTTCTCGTAGGTGCTCTGCGGCAGGAAGGCGTTGAGCTCGCCCAGAAACTTGCCCCATAGGTTGGGATCAACCGGAATGAAACCGATCAGCGCGCTCAGAAACAAGAGAAAAGGAAAGAAGGCCAGCAAGAAATAATAACTGACCTGGGCAGCCATCCCCCAGAAGTCGTACTCGTTGATATCGGACCAGATACCGATCCAGAATGCTCCTTTGCCCAAGCTCCGAAAGGCAAGGAGATCGATTTGCATGCGGGCGATAGTTTACCATACTCACGAAGGCCGGCTTCCGGCTCGGGAAGGCTGAACTCTCGTGGAATTCAGACTAGAGGAAATCGAGCTGCTCTTCGCTAGCTTCATCTCGCTCTCTCTGGGCCCTCTGATCTATCGAATCTCGCGCAATCGACTCCCAATGCTCTCGCTCCTGGACGGCTTCATCTTCGTCTGCATCACCGGACTCGTTGCACTCAGCATCCTTCCCGCGATCCTGGCCCGAGGTCACTGGTGGTCGCTGCTATTCGCCTTTATAGGAATGTTCGGTCCAACCTTCACAGAGAGGATCTTCAAGAAGGGGGCCGATCGAGCCCACTCGACGGCTCTCGTTCTGGGTCTGATTGGACTCTGCACCCATGCCGCGGCCGACGGTGCCGCTCTGACCGCTTCACACCTCTCGCCAGACCAAAGCCAGCACCTGCTTCCGTTTGCAGTAATCCTGCATCGCTTGCCAGTCGGACTCACCATCTGGTGGCTGGTACGCCCCATTTTCGGCATCCGGATCGGGTTGGTGGTTTTTGCGCTTGTCATCATCAGCACCACCCTGGGGTTCGGATTGGGTCCCCAACTACTTGTAAGCCTATCGAGTGAGGCCATGACCTGGTTCCAGGCCTTGGTGGCGGGCTCCCTGGCACACGTGGTCTTGCACCAACCCGGAATGAAATCTCACCTCATTGCACAGGTAGGATCTGTCAAGAAAACCGGTTGGTACGAAGGCACCGGAGCCTTGTTGGGAATTGGGCTCATGGCAGTCTTTCTGAGTGGGGAAGAATCCGTCCACGGTTCGAGCAACCTTCCCATATTTCGAACCTTTTTGGGACTCGCCTTACGCAGTGCACCCGCCCTACTTCTGGCCTATCTCGTAGCCGGCTTCATGAGCTCTTTTCTTTCTCAATCCTCAATCCGATGGATGAACAAGGGAGCAAACTGGACCCAGGCTCTGCGCGGAATGAGCCTGGGCTTGCCCTTTCCTATCTGCTCCTGTGGAGTGGTACCGCTTTACCGCACCCTGGTTCAGCGAGGAGCTCCAGCTACCGCCGCCATGGCCTTCCTGATTTCCACTCCGGAACTGGGCTTGGACGCCGTACTCATGTCCATCCCCTTACTGGGAACACAGATGACGGTGACGAGAGTCTTAGCAGCGGCAGTGGTTGCCTTTGCCGTTGGCTGGATCGTCGGAGGGCCGATGACTCGTTCCTCGAACCTCGAGTCCGAGAGTCAGGAACGTCTGCCCGTGGACGAGGGGAAGACCTGCGGCCAAAAAGTCAGCCAGGCACTGAAGGTGGGGCTGGGGGAGATAGTCGACCATACGGGCCCCTGGATCCTATTGGGATTGACTCTGGCGGCGATTGCAGAATCCTTCCTCCAACCAGGGCGGCTGAGTGCGCTGCCTTCCTCCTTCGAAGTAATTCTCTTTACCCTCTTGGGCCTGCCGACGTACGTCTGTGCCTCCAGCGCCACACCCCTCGTTGCGGTGCTACTCGCCAAGGGAGTCTCACCGGGAGCAGCCTTGGCGTTTCTGCTAACGGGACCCGCCACTAACGTGACCACCTTCGGTGTGCTGGGAAAACTGCATTCGAGAAGAATCGCCTTGAAATTCAGTCTAAGCATCGTTCTTTTATCTGCGGGCCTGGGCTACCTCACTAACGCCTTGCTCCCCCAGTTTGAGAGCGTGACCTTGAGCGGCAGGACTGTCGAGTCGGCCTCTCTGCTGGAGTTGCTCTGTCTCATCTGCCTGGCTTTCCTCTACGCCTGGTCTCTGCTGCGAAGGGGAATTCGGAAGTTCGTGGGAGAAATATCCTTCCGCGGACAACACACCTGATTCGTCTGAACGTCGCACGTCTCTGCTCGGAACATCGATCGGCGAGGGTCCCACCGGACAATGCGTAGACGCAAGAAACTTTGGCGTTCGCTGTTCGGCGTTCTGCGGTTTGTGATTTGGCCTTTCTTACTTCGGAGGAGGCAACCGATGAATGATGAACCGCAGAATATCGAAGGACCGGGACCGGTTTGCACAGGAGTTTCTTCTCGAATGATCCAGCGCCGCCAGAGACCCTACCAATTATCCGCTCGTCGGTACTCGGCAAAGCATTTGAGCAGTCCCTTTTCGCCTGGGACGGAAAGGCCGTGCTCCATGCCCAGGATGCCCCGATACCCAGTATCGTAAATCGCCTTGAACACGTTCTGCCAGTTGACCTCTCCGGTCCCGGGTTCCTTTCGGCCGGGTACATCGCCCACCTGGAAGTACCCGATGTAGGGCAGGTGCTTCCTGATGTTGTTGATCAGATTTCCTTCCGAAATCTGCTGATGGTAGATGTCGAAAAGGATCTTGACCTTGGGGCTTCCGACGGCCTCCATGATCTCGGCTGCTTCTTCGGAGTACACCAGGAAATAGCCGGCGTGGTTCACCAGCACGTTCAACGGTTCCACTACGATTGTCAACTCGGTGGGTTCCAAAATCTCGGCGGCCGCCTTCAGGCCATCAATCACATTCTGCTTCTGCTGGTTGCGTGGAATCGCCGGTTTTTCAGGACCGGTGATCACCGTGCAAAAGTTATTTCCGATGATCCGATGGTACTCGACCGCTTTGCGGAGATCGGTAAGGAAGTTGGCACGCTCTGCCGGATCGCAAAGACCGGCTGTTTCCCACCCGTTCGGATTCGCAACGAAGATACCCATTTCGATCCCTAGAGAGTCGAGTTTCTTACGCATCTCACCGACCTCGGCTCTCGGATGGCTCATCAATCCGTTGTACTCGATCGCGAAGAAGCCGTGCTGGGAGAATTTCTCCAGACGTTGGGGGATACTCAGCTCATCGGCCAGGAACTCGAGCCGAGGAGCGTATTTGAAATGCAGTCCTTCTTTTCCTCTTTCTCCCCCTTCCGCAGACACTGCCTGGGCAAGCTTGCCTGCACCTAATAAGGAAAGCCCCGCGCCCGCTGAAGACGTGAGAAATTCTCTTCTTTTCACCGGCTCCTCCTAGTGTTGTTTCAGAATTCGGTAGGTCGACCTGGAATCCGGCGTCCTTGCCTATTTCCCATAGAGCAGGTAGCAGGTCTTGCAGGCATCGGGGAAATCCTGGGTCACGAATCCCCGACGAAAGGTCTGAAAGGAATCATCTTCCCAGACATCGCGGAATGTCTGTTCCCGGATGTCGCCAAAGAACAATGCAGAGGGCGGGTAGAACTCAGACTCGAAGTATCGGCTGACATGATGACCAAAATGGCAGCAAGGGGCCACTCTCCCTTCGTAGGAAAAGTAGACCGATTCCAGTGGGGTGGCCAGGCAATGACGACCCTTCATCTCCCCAGTCATGGGAAGCTCAGAATGTATCCGCACCTCGATCCCAGACTCGTTGGCCTGCACCAACACGCCCTCAATCTGCTTCTCCAGACGTTCCATGGGACCACGGTCCTGATTTCCTGACGCCAGGCCATGCTTCAGAAAACTCCGCTCCCAATCATCGAAGTGGGAAAGAACGTTGAGTTGCTTCAAGTGCAGCACACGTGTTCCCACCATATTCATCCAGGGAACGATCAAGGGCAGATCAGACGCGTTGGCCTGCTGAATGGTGAAGGCAACCGCCAGTTCCAAAGAACTGCCGGCCTCCTGGATCAGCTGGCTCAGCTCCTTCAGATTCTTGGTGATCTGCTCGAAAGAGGCGCCCAGGCGAATGGCATCGAAGGTCTGGGGACGCATCCCATCTACAGAAACAGTCAGACGATCCATGCCCGCTGAGATCAGCGCAAGACCGTTCCTCCGGTTCAAAACGGTACCATTCGACGTCATGCTGATGACACATCCCATGTCTTTGGCGGCTCGGATCATGTGGTAGATTTGAGAGTGGAGCATCGGCTCACCCCATCCCGTGAAGTCCACCGTGTGGGCGTAGCCCATCGCCTCATTGATCCGCGAGTAGGTATCCATCGACATGTCGAGATGAGGGTCCTCGCTGGAAAAGCGGGGGCACATCTCACAACCCAGATTACAACGGAAAGTAGGCTCGAGATTGAAGGAAAGCGTGTTGTCCTGCACTTAAATCATCCAGTACAGGTCAATGATAACAGAAGCGCCCACACCTGCTCGCGGCGGGAGTCTGCTCGACCAGAAACGGTCGGCCGTAGGGAGAGTGGACAGGGACTCAAGAAGAACTGGCTAGAACCAGACCGAGGCTACGTTGGAATCCGAGCTCTTCCCGAACTGGTTGAAGGCTCGCACCTTATAAGTGAAAGCACCGGTGATATATTTTCCGACCTCGTCGGTGAAGCGAGTTGTATTAGCCCCAACCATGCCGACAACCCGAAATTCTTCGGCATTGTCGGACCGGAGAATCTCGAATCCCAGCTCGTTTCCAGACTGATCCAGCCAAGTAAGGTCAACCATGGAAACCGCTCCCTTATACTTGCTCTTGGCGTTCAGATCACCAGGATTGTCGGGTGCGATCTTATCTTCCGCTCCGAACATTATCCCGCCGGACCAGGTCATACCCACTATCAATACTGTTTGTAAGAATCGTTTCGCTAGCATTAGGCTTATCCAGATGGCGAAAGAGTGCAGGAGTTGCATTTACGTCCGACATGAGGCGCGCGGCCTCCAGATTTCGGGCCTTCGACCGGAGCCTCCCGGCTTTACATGAACGCCGGCCCTACGCTATTGTTTGCCTAGATTAATCGGAATTTGATGATGGCCGAAATGAGCTACTTTCCAGTGTTTCTCGATCTGAAGGGACGCCTTTGCCTGGTAGTCGGAGACGGCGATCTTGCCGAGGAAAAAGCGAAAGCTTTGGATCGGGCGGGGGGCCGCGTTCGGCGGTCAAGCGAATTCGTGCCCGACGAGGCCAGGGATGCCTTCCTTATCGTGGCCATCGTGGAAGACACGGCGATCGCCAAAAGAATCAAGGATTTCGCCGAAGAGCATCGGATCCTGGTCAACGTCGTCGATCAGACAGAGTACTGCAACTTCATCGCTCCTGCACTGGTCCACCGAGGGGACCTTGTGATCGCCATCTCTACCTCGGGTAGCAGTCCCGCTCTTGCCAAACGGATACGTCGGCAACTGGAGTCCCAGTTTGGACCGGAATACGGAGACCTGCTCCAGGCCTTGGGGGAGATCCGCCCTCGGGTGAAGGAACGTTTCTCTTCCTTCGATGACCGCAAAGGCTTTTTTTCCCACCTGGTGGAAGACTTGGATCTGCTTGAAGCAACCCGCCGCCAAGGTCCATCAGAGGTGCGGGCGCGCATCGAGCGGGCTCTGGAGGAGAGGTGAAGTGAGGGTCCTTTCCTCCCGAGTAGGCAGAGTCTTCCTGGTGGGCTCCGGGCCCGGTGACCCTGAATTGCTCACTCTCAAAGGCCTGCGCTGTCTCAATCGGGCTGACGTCGTCGTCTACGACCGGCTGGTTGATTCACGAGTACTGAACTTGTCGCCAGCTTCAGCCGAGAGGATTATCGTCGGCAAGAAGGGTGGACACTATAGCTTCCCTCAGGAGAAAATTAACGAGTTGCTAGCCTCCAAGGCTCAGGAGGGAAAACAGGTCGTGCGTCTCAAGGGAGGAGATCCCTTCGTCTTCGGCAGAGGAGGAGAGGAGGCCACTTTCCTGGCCGAAAGCAAGATCCCCTTTGAGATTGTTCCGGGCGTTAGCTCAGCCCTGGCTGTACCGGCGGCGGCAGGCATTCCCGTCACGCATCGAGACGTCTCCTCCTCGATTGCCATTATCACAGGTCATCAGGGCACCGATACAGAACAGCCTATTGAATGGGAGAAGTTAGCGACAGCTACCGATACCCTGGTCGTACTGATGCCCTTGGGAAACCTTCGAGGCATCGTTTCCAAGCTGGTGCTTCACGGACGCCCGCTGGACACACCGGCTGCCTTGCTCGAGGCGGGAACTCTGGAAGGTCAGCGAGAGGCCATAGGAACCCTTCGCTCCATCGTCAGGGAGACCGAACGGATTGGGATCCAGTCTCCAGCTCTACTCGTGGTCGGGCGAGTGGTGGAATTTCAACCCCTTATCGGGCAGTGGCTTCGAGAGTTGGAAACGGCTGCCTCCGCTTCCCCCGATCCCGGTCCCTCGAGACGCAGCCGCCAAGGCTGAACCGTTACCGAGCTTCAAGTTAGTGCCCCCCCGCTGCGCTGCCCCATTCGAGAAGGAAACTTGGAGTCCCGGCCGTGGCGGCGGTCTCCAGGCCGCCGTCCGAGCCAAAGGCTCGAAAGAATACTTCGGTCTGGAGGCCAAAGCTACGTTTGCCAATGAAGTTTTAGGTAAGTCCCGCCCCCAGGAAGCCCTGGCCCCATTCGGGAAAGAAAGTTCCGGCTACTGGGGATTTGTGCGCCACTGCGTGGGGAAGAGTTGTCCGGCTCTCTCCTCGGAACCTGGGCTCATTTTGCTAACGGCTCAAGTCGTTCGCGGCTCTGTTGGATCGCCGAGGGTTGATGGTGGGCGATCCTGTTCGATGGCATCGATCAGATTGGGCTCGCCGTCGGGAGTGAAATGCCAGTCATCGACCACCAGCTTTTCCCACTGCCAGGGTGGGCTTGAGTCCACCTCCGGTCGCGACATAAGCGATCAGGTCAAGGATATCTTGGGAAGAGGCGGTGCTGAGCAGACCTTCCGGCATGACTGAAATCGTCGATTCCCACCTCTCCTTGATGCTGTTCTTGGAGATCTCTACCGAATCCTCGCTTTCGAGAGGGTTGGCGACCAGGCGGACTACATGCTCATCCTCGTAGGTGACGACGCCGCTGAGGATGACACCCCTCTCCGTCGTGATGACCTGGACCCGATACTTCTCGTCCATGACAACGGAGGGCTCGACGACCTCTCTGAGCAAAGCCAGCCGGTCTAGTTCTCCGGAGGCCAACTTGTCTGAGACCAGGGTCAGGTCAGGACCCGTCTGACCTCCACCGCCGTTCATCTGATGACACTTGCTGCAGGAAAGCTCCGTGAACAAGTGGGCCCCATTCTCGAAGTTTCGGTCTGCGTCGAGACGTCCTAAAGATCCGGCTAGGTCACTTAGTTTCCAGGCTTTTACGAATTCTCTGGAGTCGATATCGGCGGGCTCGGCCGCCGCCAGAACATCTGGGGAGATTTTCTCAAGATCATCGACGACGTGCATGGTTCCGACCATGGTGCGCCAGTGGCCAGGGAAGGTGCAGACGTACGGATAGTCTCCCAATTTCCCAGGCGCCGTAAATTGGAGCTTTTCGATCTGTTGAGGTTGGAGCAGCTTGGTGGCGTAGAGGACCTTTCGCGTCTTGGGCACGAACTGCAATTCGAAGGCATCGGGACGCGTAGCCATCCGCTCGGCCGCCATACCTACCTCGACCAGTGAACCGGGGGCGGTAACCAGCAGGTTATGGGGCATGATGTCCACGTTTTCAAAGACGATCTCGACCGGCCGCCCTGCTTCGACGAAGATTTCCTTCCTGTCGTACTGCATCCGGTTCGGGAGGGGTTTGATCGCGATTATTGTGACGGCCAGATCCGACAATCGGACGGCATATTCTTTGGATTGATCCGCAGGAAGCAGGTCCGTGAGTTCCCCCCCCAGCTTGGCGGCATTCAGGGCATCCTCTGAGGTGCGTCGCCGAGGCGGAAGTGAGGCGAGGTGATCCACGATTCCTGCTACCAGGGGAAGGAGATCCTGCTTGGAGATCTTTTCCCTGGGCAGCCGCTGGACCGCTCGAATGGCCGCTACACGCATCCTGCCCGAGGAGACAAGCTCAGCCAGCAAGTGAAGCGACTCGGACTGGTAACTGGGGATCGAGGGCAGCGCCTCGATGGCAGCTGTGCGTACAACTTCGGCGGCGGACCGGGACTCTGCCGTCCTCCCAGCTAGCTGAGGGGGAAAGTTGCGGAGGAGCCCCTCCAGTTTTGGATGAGTCTGGGAACGCAATCGAGGATCCGAGATCAGAGGGATACTCTCGGCCAGGTCCTGCAGTGCTTGGACCGAGCTCGAGGACCGCTTCCACGAGCCTTCCACCCCCTGATCTGCCACGATCAGCGCGACGTTGGCAAGCCGGCGGGTTGGCGCAAGCCGGGCAGATGTTAGCAGCCCCTCCAGACCACCGCGGCTGGAATTCAGCTCCGAACCCGATCGCCTCTCCAGAATTCGGCCCAGATCGAGTAGAACCGGCTCGGCCTGGGACGAGTCTCCCCGATCGACCAATCGTATCGCCGAAAGAAGCTCCGATATCTCACCGGACTGGTTCATCTTGGCCAGACCGCTCAAAGCTTCCAGGCGGTACTGCTCTCCTATTCCAGCAGTAGAAAGCAAAGCCGTGTAGACGGACCGATTCCGTGCGGTATTCTGAAGCTCGCCAGGGCTCAGGCGCTCCAGGAGATACTCGGTCCCCTTGGGGTTGTCTGCCAAGAAGGGTTGACCCGAGGTAAGGATCGGGTGCCAATGAGGCTTGAGCGTCTGGATCGTTTCTCCCAGCGTGTAGCTGAGGTAGTCGTCCATGGGGTGTCGCATGATCTCCAAGGCCACTTCGACAGCTCGTGGGGTCTCGAAGAAGCTGGAGGCCCGGACCGCTTCCAGCCGGACTCGCGGATGCTCGTCCCCTCCCTGAACCAGGAGCAGATCGAGGGCATCCTCTATCTGTTCGCGCCAGTAAGCCAGGACTCGCGTGGCTCCCGCTCGGGCCCGGTAGTCCGATGAGCGCAGCACTTGTTTCAGCAGCCTGGTATTGACGGCGTTGTGATGCTGATGCACCCAGAGCGCCTCCAGGCGATGGTGTTCGTAGCCCTCGTTCCTTGGGTCGAGGTCCCCAATCCACGCTTCTAGCTCTGCAACTACTGCGTCCCTTTCGCGTTCTCTCAACTCCAATCTCACCCGGTAGCGTGTCCGGTCTTCATAGTTTTTGAGAAGCTCCAGAAGGGCCCCGATTGGCTGGCCCGCGATCTTGGCCGGTTCCAACAGGGGCCGGCTGGGATAGGTAATTCTCCAGACCCGACCATGAGTCGTATCCCGCTTGGGGTCTCGCAGGTTGTGCTGCATGTGGCCGACCAGCGGATTGAACCAGTCAACCACGTAAAGCGCCCCATCTGGCCCGAACTGCAAATCGGTGGGGCGAAAGTTTCGGTCGGAGGAGAACAGGAGTGGCTCGATCTCGATTCCCACAAAGCCGGACACTTCCTCCTTGACCCGGTGTTGCAGAATCCCTTGGAAACCGATGACGTTGTTCAGCAAGAAGTTCCCCTGAGCCGAAGGAGGAAAGTGGCGGCTGGAGACAAACTCGCACCCAGCGGTGGGACGGACTCGCTTGACGATGAACTGTTTCATCTCGGAACGATAGGTGTATTTGAAGGGCCCGAAGTCAGGCTGGCCTGTAAACGGGGGAGCCTTTCCGGAGAAGGCCGTGCCGAAGTAGTTGCGCCCGCCCGAAGCGTCGGCCACGAAATTCTGTCCCCAGGCATCGAAGGCGTGTCCCCAGGGATTGGCGAAGTTATAGGTGACGAAGGTCTCGAAGTTCTGTGTCGTAGGGTCGTACCGATAGACGCCGCCATGAGCGTTACGCACCGGCCCCGAGTGGGTTTCGACCGAGGTATGGTGGAAAGTGCCTTCGTGCATGTAGAGACCGCCGCCCGGCCCCCAGGTGAAAGCGCCGATGGAATGATGCGAGTCGGCCGAGTCGAAACCATGAAGGATCAGCTTCCGGACATCGGCCCTGTCGTCGCCATCGGTATCCTGCAGGAACATGAGGTTGGGTTGTTGTGCGATGTAAACGCCCCCGTCCCCGAACTCGAATCCGGTGGGGACGTGCAGGCCGTCCGCGAAGACGGTGAGCTCGTCTGCGCGACCGTCATGGTCGCTGTCCTCCAGGATGAGCAGCCGGTCGTTGGGTTTGTTGGGGGGCTGGAACATCGGGTAGTCGGGCATGGTCAGAATCCAGAGTCGGCCTCTGCTGTCGAAGTTGAGCTGGACCGGATTCTTGAGCTCCGGGAACTCCATCTCGCTGGCAAAGAGATTGGCAGCGTATCCGGGAGCCAGTTTGAAATACTTGCGGGCCTGCTCCGGCGCTAGGATCCCGATTTCCTCTTTGAAATTGGTGGGGACATCGTACAAAGGCCTGGTTCCGCCGTCATCGATTTCGGTGCTTACGGGCAGTCCCTGGGCAACTTTCCAGACGCGCTCGTCCCTGACATGAACCATATCGTCCAGCTTGTCTCGCTCATTCTCGAGCACATAGGCATCGGTGAAGGGGGGATTGCCGTGATCTCTCTGGGATCGGCCCCCGTAGATGTAGTAGCCGTTGACGGCTCGGTAGCGGTGAAAAAAGAAGAGATTCTTCT
>Ga0310342_100002267_pt1 | contig 12325 bp, 8 predicted proteins | sample S15DNA20500_MG_FD_206155 | JGI IMG/M metagenome (GOLD analysis project Ga0310342, IMG submission 206155) | Marine microbial communities from station ALOHA, North Pacific Subtropical Gyre - S1503-DNA-20-500_MG | ecosystem: Environmental > Aquatic > Marine > Oceanic | place: Pacific Ocean: North... | reverse complement strand
TGAGATCATCGATGTTTTCGAAGGTGCCTACGGATTCCAGTCCAGAGCCGAGTTCGCGCGGGCCCGCACGCTGATCAAACAGACGGCCGCCGAGTTGTCGGCCGATCCCGTACGGTACCGGAAGATGATCCGCGTCGGTTTTGGCTTGTTCATTCACGGTGGCGGTGGTGAAAACTCTTTGCAGGCTGATTTCACCAAGAACACTCAGACGCCCGAGCAGTTGTACAACACGCTGAGGTTCGCCGCGGAATTCAGTGATGGGTATGTCTGGCTGTACAGCCTGCCCTGGCTGAAACTCCCGCCGGCGTATCTGCAGGCCATCGAGGAATTTCGCAGGCAAAAGGCAAGTTTGTCCGCCCGCTGGGTTTTCCAGGCCAAACGGATGGAGATCTCGAATTCCTCTTCCACGAGTGTTTCCGGAGCCGGTCAGCAGAACTGGTTTTTTTCCGGTGACTATGTGTCACTCTCGACCGTACCCCAGGGGGGACCTCTCAACAGTAAGGGGTCGGTAGCATTTTGGTCTCGTTCTGATCGGAAGTTGCCCGCTGGCGTCTACGAGGTTCTGGTGGACCTTATCCACGCCAATGTCAAGAAGCACAACGCGGGTTCACCTCCCGGTGACCGCAACGGATCGTTCTCGTACCGTGTGTCGTTGCGGCCGGGAACTGCGGGCCGCTTGTCGTTCCAGCGCGGTTCGCGAGATGGGTTCATCCCGTATCACCCGGTCGATGCCGACAACTGCAATCCGGGCGGCGTCGGTCCGGTGGCGTTGACGAACTTTGTCGCCTACGGATACCATGCGCCGGGAGGGTCGACGGGTCCCATCGAGCTATCTGACGCGAAGCTCTCGGACATCCGGTTCGAGTTCCGTGACGACGAATTCCTGAACTATGGGACCGTGGGGGTCCGCTCGATCACGCTGGTGCCGCTGAAGTTCCAGCGTCCAGGAGAATCGGAGTGATTATTGTCCAAAACAGATTGATAGAGAGGGGTTGGCTGCAGCCGACAACCTGCCGCGTGTGGATCCAGTTTCAGGAATGATTCCATGAAGAGGAACAACAGGCTGAGAGAGTGGATCGGGTTACTGTTGTTGAGTGTGGGACCATTGCAGTGGGTTGCCGCCGCGGAGCCACTGCGACCGCTTGTCCATTATCCGGTACTTGCTGAGACGTTCCCGTTTGGTTTTTGGTATGCGCAGGCCCCCCTGGACGAGCGACTGGCGGGTGCCTTCCAGGAGACCTATCAACAGCGGCGTGTGAAACTGTTTCATCACCTTGCGCAGCACTCTACCAACGTGTTGAATGCTGCAGTTGTGATGTGGTAAACGGTCGACTCTCGTCGTCCTATCTGCGGGCAAAGAACAGCCAATCGGTTTGCTGCTGGTCGATCAGGAAGTTGTCATGGGTGACCGATTCGACTCGGACTTGCTCGAAGACTTCGCGAAGTGCATCCACAAACGGTGAACTTTCAGCGTAGGACCACACCCCCAAGATACCGTCGGCCGCCAGATGTCGCCGGGCGGACAATAAACCTTGCGTGGTATAGAACAAGGCGCTCTCCTCGGCTAAACGCTCCTCCGGCGAATGGTCGACGTCAATCAAGATCACATCGAACCGATCGTCTGGCGCACCGGCAAGTTGTCGATAAACGTCGCCCTCGGTAAGGACCAACCGCTGCTCGTTGCACAACTCAGGCGAGAGTGGTATCAACCCACGCCGGAGCCAATCGATCACTTGGGGCAGTAACTCCACCACTTCGACTTTCGCGACGTTCTCCGACAGGAGCGCTTCGCGCGCCGTATAGCCCAATCCAAGTCCGCCGACCAACACCCGCAAATCATCTCCCGCATGCATCTCCAACGCGGTTCGCGCCAAGGCCCGCTCGGAATCGGTATAGAGGCTGCTCATCAGAAACTCGTGATTCAGTGTCACCTCAGTCACGATCGTGCCGGGTTGCGAGAGCAGTTCCCGCCGCCGCAGACACAAGAGTCCCAGCGGACTCTCTTCGTAGGCTAGAATCTCGAGATTCAGTTTGGACATGTACCAGTAACCTGGTGAACAACAGCAGGTGTTTATTTATTTTTCTTTTCTTTTTTTAATTTTCGTTTTTCCTTGGGAGTGAGCAGGGCTTTTTTCTGTTTTTCCCGTTTGCCTTTATCTTTACTTCCCTTGTCAGCCATCACAGTTTCTCCGTTTGAAAAGGAATTGTTCTCTCAGTTTCATCCGACCGATTGTCCGTTTTGGGCACCTGGCCCTTGCAGTGCAGATCCAGCCGTGTCGGACACTCGCCGTTCCGCTTGGAGTTCATCTTAGTTTACCCCTGGTAGCCTTGACGAGTAAAAAAAAGCCTTTGTTGTCCCCCCGCATCGATACATCCAAAGCTTCCTTTGCTTTCCAATTTTGCCGCGGAGGTGTCATTTACGGGAATCGGCACGTTGGTACTGGCCACTGCAACCACTATTTTGTATCGTCAGTCAAAAGCAGTCCATAGCACATGAAGAACACTTTCGCTCGCTGAAGGAGAGGTTCGGCATCATCAGCCCGGCCTGCGGTGATTCTACGGATGATTATCCCATGTCCATGATTCGAACCGATTGGAAATTTCCTGAAACAGATCGCGAGTTTTTTCGCCAGCAGGGCTATTGCACTTACGATCGCTTTCTCACCGACGAGGCTTTGGCCTTGTGCCAGCGCGAAATCGACCTGATGTTGTCGGAACTCCAGCCCGGACGGGATCCGGCAGATATCATTTCACCACACCTCATCAAACGCTGGATTTGGGATCTGGCCAACGAGCCACGTATTCTCGACATGATGGAATCCCAGATTGGCGAAAACCTTGTCTTGTGGTCGACGCATATGCTCTGTAAGCCGCCAGGTTCCGGTATGCCGATCCCCTGGCACCAGGACGCACCCTACTGGAATGTCGGAGGGCCGTTTCCGGCCGGGTTGTGGATCGCTTTTGATGCGATGGACGAGGACAATGGGGCCATGGCGGTCTTGCCCGGTTGGCATCAGAAAGGCACTTTGCCGATCGACACGCGGGAGAACGTTTTGTTCAATCAGATGATCGACCCGCAGAGACTGCCGCCTGATGTGGACAGTGTAAAACATCAATATCGCATGCCCGCCGGAGGCATGGCGATGCATGATACGATGATTCCCCACAGCTCGACGGCGAATCAATCACAGCGTTGGCGAAGGGTTTTGGTTTTACGTTACATGTCCGCCACAGCCGAGATGGGCGAAAAGATGTATGAAGACTATCGCGACGGCTCGCCAATGCCCCGGGAATTCTTTCTCGTACGGGGAGAGGATATCGACCAGCGCGGTTTGCCAAGGGTGCCTGCAGCGTTTGGTTGATAACGGGCCGCCTGAAGTGGCTGCCAGGGTTGCACCGGAATCGCAGAGAGACAGGCTTCGGGAACGATTGTCTTGATGACCAACACCCGGCTGGCGGGTGTTGGAAATCATCAAGATCGCCGTGCAAAGCGATGGGGAATTTACATGGGAAGGGGCAAAACGGATCATCACTGCGCGCCGCGTCTGGGGCCAACGGATATGAATTGTCGGGGTATGAAATCACAGCCAGTGCCAGTGGGTGGACAGGACAGCAGGGCTAGTCATCCAGCGGGGCGTGGTTTATTCTCAAGCCACAGGCATTCGCTACCCAGGGTTAAGTGAAATGGACCAAGCCAGGATCTGGCAGATGTGGCGGGCGGCATGCTTTGCCGTTTTTGGCAAACCGACGTATTGAGAACAAGCCACCGTATTAAAAAACAGTCGTATTAAGAAACCGTCGAACCATCATCGAGCGCCCTATCATGAAGACATTTTGTTTTTCGAACAGCGTGAAACTGGCAATTCTACTGCTCACCTTGATCTCCCTGGTTGGCAGCAGCTGGGCAACCCCATGGAAGAAACATGTCGTGCATCAAGGTGTGTCAACGGTCAACGCCGTGGCCGCCGATTTTAGCGGTGATGGCCGGATGGACATCATCGCTAACAGTGACGGCAAGACTCGTTTATTCGTGGCACCGGACTGGCAGGAGACGGTGATCGAGTCAGAGTCGGCGCACAGCTGCATTCACGCAGAAGTCATGGACGTTGACCGTGACGGGGATCCGGATTGGCTTGGTGCCCGATACCAGCCGGGACTCGTTTACTGGCTGGAACGTCCCGTACGTCCGCTGCAGCAACCTTGGAAATACCACCTCATCAATGACCAGGTCAACGGCGTGCATGGGCTGTTGAAGGGAGATGTCGATGGAGACGGTCACCCCGATCTGTTGGCCAACAGTGCTCAACCGCACGGCCGTTACCCCAACTCCCTCGTGTGGTTGAAGGTGCCCCGCCAGCCACAGGATGCCGACCGGTGGCATTGCCATGTTTTTGCCGCCGGGGATGCCCCGGGGCTTTCGCATTACCTGGGTTTTGGTGATGTCAACGGTGATGGGCGTCCCGACGCCGCCAGCGGTGCCAAGGGAGGACCCTCGGACACGACAAAAATGGGCGACTGGTTTGCCTGGTGGGAGGCTCCCCAGGATCCAACGATGGCCTGGGCCAAGCATCTCCTGGCCAACGATCAGCCTGGCGCGACGAATATCCATCCGGCCGACGTGAACGGGGATGACAAGATCGATTTCGTTGCCTCCCGCGGGCATGGTAAGGGTGTGATTTGGTTTGAGGCACCGGTGTGGAAAGTCCACGACATTCACCCGACGCTCAAGGAACCTCACTGCCTGGTGGTTACCGATATGGATGGCGATGGCGATCAGGATGCGGCAACCTGCGGGTACGGCAGTAAGGAAGTCTGGTGGTTCGAGAACGACGGGAAAGGGAATTTCAACAACCACCTGGTGGGGAGCAACCAGGAATCCTACGACATCCGCGCCGTTGATATCGATGGGGACGGTGACCTCGACATTTTGATTGCCGGGCGCGGCAGTCAAAACGTGGTGTGGTACGAGAACCCCTGGAAATGAGCGCTCACTGTTTTAGCCGCTCAACCGAGTTGTGGCGGAAAGCTCAGAGAGCTACTTGAATGATCTGATGGACACGGACCAGCGTGTGGAGGTTTCCATTTCCACGGAAGAGGAGACATGACACGAGATTAACAAAGAAACTTTTCCTGCTAACGCTCTTTTGTTGCCGAGCGTCGAGTCGACGTTGAAATCTGCTTCTGTTCAGTAACCATGTCCATGCCGCAGATCAGTGGCTCGCCCGAGTTGGGAATGAATGTGACCGTCAGTTGGTCACTCACTTCGATTCCCTTGAATTCTCGAATGATCGTCCGCTTGGTACCGCCCGTTTCCCTGGCGATGTCAAAGTCACTCAATACCGTTTGACCTTGCAGCGCCACACTGAAGACCCGCTCACCCGGGCCGACCTGATCGGGCTCAGCAAAGAGTAATCGCACCGTGTATTGGCGGCGTTCATCCGTATCGACGACCAGCGGGATGGTCATTGTACGAACGCCTGTCATTCCCGAAGCAGCGATCCAATTCAATCGGTCACCCTGCATCTGAGCAGCATGATTGCGAAATGAGGTTGGGCCGATATCCGCCTCCACCACGACTCCGATTTCGGGCGATGGTCCGCCGACGCTCGGATAATCCACCCAGAGGGTGCCGTCAGCATCGCGGCGATCTCCGCGGGCTCCGAAGTTGAGGCCGATACGCTCGACTGACACATCCGAGGATTTTTCCAGCAGGTTGTAGGTCCACAGCTCTGATTTCGGTTGGTGTACCAATGCCAGCGAAGTAAAGATTGAGTAATTACAAATACAACCACTGGAAAAATTGGGCGCATTCAACACGCCGTTGGCAGGAATGAGACTATTACGACAGCCCGATCGAAATCCCATCAAGTGGCCCGTTCCACCACTGTGCATGTCAAAGAAAGCGGCCGAGCGCCCCCGGAATGTCAGGAGATGTTCACTGGCAATCGCATAACTGCAGAAATGTCCCCCTTTAGTGAAGCCCCATGTCCAGGGTTGCCCCGTAACTGGATTGGGTAGCGTGATCGGCTCCCCAGTTCGCAGATTGTAAGCTCGTCCCGGACCACGCTGATCGATCACACGATCGTGCCAAAGGATGATCCGGTCCATCATTGTTTCAGGATGCCCATAACCAAGTTGAGTTCCATAGATCTTAGGAAGCTGGCCCGGGAAACCGAGCGCCTTGGTCTCTTTGTGCCAGAGCTGCTCGCCATCGTGACCTTGGAACGCCATTATTCCTTCACCATTGGACACCACCACCACATCATACTGGTCGGAGTACGCGATCCAGGTGACCACGAAATCGATGGAATGACTCCACAACGTGTCTCCGGTTTGAGCGTCGAGTGCCAAAAGTGATTTCTGTTCGCTGCTCTCCGGCAAGCGATACCTTGGCGCCGTTGGTGCCCAGGGTCCGCGCCGGCGATAATCATTTCCGTATAGCTCCCACACATGGGCATCGAAACAGAAGACCTTGCCGCTGCCCGCAGCCAATACCGGAAAACTGTGTGTCGCTGCTTTGGACCATTGAATGTTTCCACTGTGTCGTTCCATCGCAACCAGTTCGACAGGCAATTTTTCACGGTCTTTCACCATGCGGAACACCGGTACGATCAGTAAATCATCCAGTAAACGGATCTGCCCCCACTGGCTTTCAGGGGAGGCCGGAAGTTGGAATTCTGCAATCTGTTTTCCCGTGGTCGGATTGAGCCGCAAGCAAGATTGGGGATAGGCCAAATACAAGGCGTCGTGTGCGGCAACGAAGTGGTAGCCGATCGGATCCTCCAAACCGCGTCGCCCGGGACTCAACCCATCGGTCAGCTCGGTCTGCCACAAAATCCGACCCGTATAAACATCCACGGCCGTCATTTTTCCCGGTCCCTGGATAAACATCCGGCCATCAATTGCCTGCATGCTGGGTGGAAAACTATGCCGGTCATAGAATAACTCGTCGCTACCTGCCGGACCGCCATACCACAGCACACCCAGTGGCGGCCTTACAAGCGCATCGGCTGACATCAACGTATTGGATGGGTTGCCGTATTCATGAGTCCAGTCAGCCGAACCTGGCAACGCGCCCACTCGTTGCATATGGGTCCATGAGCCAGCGCGTTTGATTTCCATGCCGTAGAGATTGCGCTGTTGGGCCTGCGCCAAAAAGTCGTCGTGTTGTTCGGGGTCCAGCTGAAAACAGGCAGCGCCGCCGTAGGGCCGTAACGATCGAAACGAAGTTTGCACAAGTGCGTTGCCCCGTTGGAGGCCGGCCGTTTCCAGGTCCTCTGAAACGATCAGGTTTGCCAGGTAGGGAGGCAGACCAAAATCGAGCGGGTCGCCCAGATGAACGGCCACCCGATCGCCATACAAGCCAGCCTGGTCGAAGTGCCGCCGTGCGGCTGCGACCTTTTGACGGTCTGAATCGATGGCAATCAGTCGCAGGGACGACTGGGCCACCAGCTCTTCCAATAATCGTCCCGAACCGAGCCCCAGTACCAAGGCGTAGCCCTCATCCACGCCCGTATCGTGCAGCATTCCACTTACCTTTTCGGTCCAATTGTCGTTGAGCGAGCTCAACTGCACGCCTTGGTCGAGATGCCGCCGGACTGCTGTTTTTTGTTTTCCAAAGCAGTAGATTTCCCCCTGGCCGGTTACCACGAAGAGTTTGTTGTCCGCCGCCAGCATCGTCGCAGGAGTTCCGTCCAGCTCGGCCAGCCACGACACGTGGGCCGGACGGTCCTTGGCGGGTAAGTCGAGAGCAAAGATGATTTTGCCGCGGTGGCCGTACAAACGATCACCCGCCTTGATATCGATCTTCAGAGGGTTGGCTTGAAGCCAGGCTTCCAGATTTTCTTCATTTTTCAACACCGCCGCCGGGAGGCGAACCGTTTGTCGCCAATTCTCGCCAATGGACAGCCGTTCAACCCGCTTCCCTCGCCGGTCAACGCTAACAACCATCTGAGGATGCGCCAAATCCAGTGCCAGCACTGCATCGTCACTGGCAGTGTAGATCGCCTGTTGGGTGACCACCGGGCGATAAGCCTCGACTTTGAGTGTCGTTTCTCGGGAGCGGTGATAGATTTTGCCACCCTGAAAAACCCAGGGTCCGGTCCCCACAACGTGATAGTCTGTCTGGCCCCGGGAGGAAAACTTGAGATCCTGGGTTTGATTTGTCTCGGGGTCAAGACAGAGTGGCCGGTTGCGCCCGCGCGGAATTAGCAGTTTGCCGTCGGTTGCAGCAAGATAGCCCTGGGGCGCGGATGGCGGCAAAGAAGTGACCTGGTAGGCCGGAGGATTCCCAGGTTCATCCGACCGTGGATGGCTGTCTGAGCCCACGTCGACGGCGTAGAGAAACGTGCCTTCAAATGGCCAGATCCCCCGAGTGAAATAGAGCCGATCGTCCACCAGCACGGGACCACCGCGTACCGGCCAAACCGAAATCAGCTGATCATTGCCTAACACTTTGCGATTGGTTAGATCTTTCAACTTCCACTTCAGTCGCCCGTCGATCGCATCGAGCTGGTAAAAGTTGCCGCCATCACAACCAAAAAAAACAGATCCCTGGTGTGCAACCGGGGCGAAACGGACCGGTCCGTCCGCGTAGAACCGCCAGCGAATTTGACCCGTATCGGTGTTGATTGCAGTCACACTGTGGCTGCGCGAGGAGGCCAGAAACATCGATTTTCCCGCGACGATCGGTTCCTGCGACGCATCGAACCCGAGACGCGAATCTTCAGGCCAGGCTTGAGCTGAGGGCCTGCCGATTCGGACCCATTGAAGATGCAGCTCGTCCGGGAGTTCGTGCGAAGAAGCGGCGCTGCGTTGGGCGTCATATCGCCATGTTGGCCAGTCGGCTCCGTTGGCAAATGAGGAAAGTAAAACCAACCACCCCAGGTAGAATTGCAATGCAGCACGTAACGTCGAAGAGGTCATGCCCTTATTCTCCGTAATTCAATCGAAACGTGACCTGCTTGTTACTTTGACCAGTGACCGCCACGTTGATCGGTCCGGTACGAATCAGCCGGCTCGCTGGACGCGGCCGACAAATTGCAGTGTATACCGAAAGGGAACTTGCTACCACACAAAATACTGCCCAAATAAAATCATTCTGGGGAATTTCATTCGGCTGCCAGCTGGCCGAGACGAACCCTCGCCAGTTGCAAGGTCGGCTCGACAACTCTGGGAGTGATTCCCGCTGGTCATCAGCTAGCCAGTCGGGCAATCTCCTGGCGATTGAGGGCGCGGTGGTAAAGACGGACATCTTTCATCTTGCCGTTGAAATAGTCGTGTTCGCCAAAGCCGATTTTCAGTGGTTGCCCAGGTGAGAGCTTGAATTGTTCGGGCTGCAGGTTGCTGCTTTCGGAGACGAGCTTCCCGTTGAGATAGATTTTCAAACGGTTCGTGGTGCGCACGGCGGCCAGGTGTTGCCAGCCCGCCGGCAAGGCATGGTCATAGGTGACACTCTTGCCCGCTTCTAACGAGAGGATATGCCCGGAAGGAAGCACCCCGCAAAAGAGCTTCCCGGCGAAGACCGCCATCACCCATGCTCGCCGGTAACGGACGTCTGGCGTGTGATCCAGACGTCCCGTGGTCACCCATTGGGTTCCTCCCTCGTAACGATAAACATCGGCAAAGGGGAGAGTACCGGCATAGAGCTTGCCATTGTAGACGGACATGCCCATCACTTCCTTTTCCTGGCCCAGGCGGCCCCGGTGGGTCCACTGCTGCGGTCCATCAAACTGGTAGACCGAACCCGTTGGCCAGGTGCCCACATGAAGGCGGCCCTGGTAGATGGCCATCGAATAGGCCTGTGTGCTGGCGGGAATAGGACCGAGCTGAGTCCAGTCGGTACCGCCGTCGTAACGGAAAAATCCCCCTGCGTCGTAGCTCATCGCCAGCAGGTCGCCGTTGTAGACGCCGAGGTGAACCACCCGTAGGTCCGGGCAGCCGCAGGATGTCCACTTCCCTACTCCGTCATAGCGATACATGCCCCGGGTGCGTGGAGTGTCACGCCAGGCGCCAGTGGTTCCCGTGCCGGCATACAGTTTGCCATTAAAGACCGTCAGTCCACTGATGCTGCGGACATCGGCAACTTTGCCCACGTTGGTCCACTGACGCTCCCCTTCGTAACGAAAGACACTTCCCCCATGGTTGTTGTTTGGTGAAACCGGTAGGGATGATCCGGCTCCACTGTAGAGTTCCGAACCGGCATACAGCTTCCCCTGGTAGACCGCCAACGCTGTGATCGCGTTGGCTGTATCCGGGGCCCCGCAGTCGATCCACCGCTTACCCCCTGCATACTTGTAGACGTGGCCGGCGGCGCCAGCCTCCGGCTCCCAAGTGGCCGCGAAGAGATTTCCCTGGTAAACGGCAAGCGCCTTGATGTGGTGGTTGTTGCCCGGTCGTCCCCGGTCTGTCCAGCGGGCGTCCACCCGGCCCGCATCGATTCCAAAGAAAATGTTGCGCCAGTTCGACTGGGCGGAGGTTACCCCGGCGTAATTCATCAGGCTCAGCGTAAAGCCGTTGCGACGCTGTGGGTCGTAGCAGGTCATCACGTCACCCAGGACATCGTCCAGCAGATGGTCGGTATGAATCCAACTGGCAATCGAAAAATTATCCGTCTCCAGGGCGGGAAACTGGCGGCTGGGGACTTCCAGCCAGGCCTGCCGACCGTCGAAGGTGGCATGTCCATTGGCATCCCACGTAACACCATGGTTCAGCGCATGCCGATCATGCCCCGAACAATCGCGCGTGTCGCCGGCCAGTTTCCAGTGGCCGATCAGGCCGTCTGCCGAAAATACTGGCAGGGCGAGACTTAGCAACAGGAGCGTTGCCAGCGACTTGAAGATCAGCGGTTTCATGCAGCGAGATTCATCGGGTTGAGTCTGTGATCGGGTAGCGAACCAGTATAGACCGGCAAGCAGGGCAAGGACAACGGTCCGGCTGGCCACAAAAACCGGGAGGCCGTTTTACAATCAGCGTGTCAAAAGTGTGCCGCCAGGTGGACCTTTGCAACTTGTCATCACCTGCAACGAGCTCGCTGTACTTGGATTGAAACCTGCCATTTACAGGACGCTGGCATTTCGCGCTTGTCGCCGGTAGAACATGCCAACAAAAATTTCAAGGTTGCTGCTTGATTCAAATTATAGGATGGAGCGGAGTAGATGCTCAGTTGCCACGGGGTCAATGGTGTGGGCGTTGTTCTGCATGTCCTGGCGTTCCATGCAATCTGCAAGGATTTCCCCGAGCTGTCCTTCCTGGACGCCGATCGACGCTAGTTTCGCGGGGATGCCGACCTGGTCGGCAAGCCACGTGATCATTTCTGCGGCGTTCTCTAGGTCAGCGGCTTCCGGGATCTCATCACGCAGCACTTGCTCGATGGCCGCAAACCTCTCTGGTACGGCGGAGAAGTTGTAGTGCATCACGGGAGGAAGTAGGGTGGCGATAGCTCGGCCGTGTGGCACGTTGTACAAACCGCCAATGCTCATGCCAATGCCATGCGCAGCACCGACACCGCAGTGCGTGATCACGATGCCAGCCAGTGCACTGGCAAGGGCCATGTCTTCACGCGCTGCCAGATCTTGACCATCGTGAACAGACGTTCTCAGTGAACGGGCAATCAATCGTACCGCACCCAGTGCCAGCGAGTCACAAACCGGGTTCTTTGCCTGGGCGGTCAAGCCTTCGACGGCATGAGCCAGGGCGTCCATGCCGGTTTCAGCCGATAGCCGAGGTGGCAACGTACGGTAAACTTCGGCATCGAGAATCGAAAGTTGCGGGAAGAAAAAGGGGCTGTAAATACCGTCTTTGCGGCGCGACTCGGCTCGAGTGAAAACGGCAAACGGGGTCGTTTCACTGCCGGTTCCCGCAGTCGTGGGTACGGTCACCAGGGGGGTGATAGGACCGGGCACCAGGTCGTCTCCGACATATTCCCAAATCGAGCCCCCATGGACTGCCACGGCTGCGATTGCCTTGGCGCTGTCCAGGGTGCTGCCACCGCCGATCGCAACAACGACATCCGTATCGTGTGCCCGGCAGACTTCGGCGCCCGCCGATATGGTTTCGACCCGGGGATTCGGCTCAATCTGGTCAAATACCTGGCAAGTCAAACTGGCGGTTGTCAGGTTAGAGATGGCAGTTTCAACAGCTGCCGATGCCGACGCAACGTTCGGGTCAAGCACGAGCAACGGGCGACAGCCGATTTTCATCACCTCTTCAGTCAGCGAGGCAAGCTGCCCATGGCCGATCCGCAGCTGCGTGGGACAGTGGAATTTAAAATGCATCTTAGGTTACCTTCGTGACGATCAGGGGTACAACGCAAAAAATTTTCAAT
>Ga0310342_100002266_pt1 | contig 12330 bp, 17 predicted proteins | sample S15DNA20500_MG_FD_206155 | JGI IMG/M metagenome (GOLD analysis project Ga0310342, IMG submission 206155) | Marine microbial communities from station ALOHA, North Pacific Subtropical Gyre - S1503-DNA-20-500_MG | ecosystem: Environmental > Aquatic > Marine > Oceanic | place: Pacific Ocean: North... | reverse complement strand
GCGCCAGGGGTTGGTAGGTACATATTTCCTTACAATCGGCATTCTAGGCGGCTTTTCGGCCGACGGCCTCCCCTCTAGCGTTTGGCCTGGGTCTGCGTCCGCGATGGGCTCCCCAGGGGCGCCGCAGACCGGGCAGTCTGTCGCGTCCGCTGAATGCCAGATCAAAGGGCACTCTATACAGGCTCTCATCATCTCACCCCTCACATGAATAAGCGTGGACAGGGAAGCAATCACCCCGAGCAACGCGCTACCGTGGTGAATCATACCATATTCTAGTGTAATATATCCCACAGAATTCGGCACCCTTAAGGCTTCACATTAAGAATCCAGCGCCCAGATGACACCAGATGACAGCCAAATGACACCAAATGACAACCTAATACCAATGGGTTGTCATCCGATTTACCACCCTTGAACCTCACCTATCAGCAGATTCGGACACCAATCCCCATATTTTTGTCATGGAGGAAGTAAATCAATATGTACTTATTAACACACATTGCGGACACGTCATGCGTTCAGCCGCCTGGGCGCGTGGATGCGTGTACTCACACACGCGAGAAAAACGTGGCACATTGTCACAAACTCCATTTAACAGGCTTGGAACCACCTATATCAGCGCCACCCCCATTGGTATTAGATTGGTATTTGACTGTCATCTGGTGTCATCGATGAAATTCGTAGGGGTTGACCCCGGATACTCAACCGGTGGAATCGTCATCCTCGATGATGGTTGCACTGACCCCACCGAGTGGACCCCCAACTCACACTGGCCATCGACGGACACCGCTGCATGTTGGGTGAAGCTGAACCGCAAATCAGGCCCAGTCTGGCGCGTGGATGTGGAGCGGTTCGCCAGCCCCCTTGTCATGGAGCGCCGGTACTTCGGGACCTTCTGGGAGATCATCGATGCCCTCTGGGGTAGCCTCTCCAGGGGACCTTATCATCTAGCTGTGGAGCAACCATTTATACCCAGACGCGCCGTAAACGGGTTGGTGCGCATGATAGAGGCAACCGGGGGTCTGATGGCTGTATGGGCGCCTGGGGCCCTCACAGTGCACAGACCTCGCCCAAACGAGTGGCGGGCTGATATATTGAACCTGGGGCATCGCACCAAGGCCGCGCAAGCGGAAGCGGAGGCGATTGAGTGGGCAAAGAAGAACGTGACTCTGGGGAAGCTTCAGACCAACGGGCATGTAGCGGAGGCTGCGGTGATAGCGCGGTGGTGTCAAAACACTGTCCTATCGCGTACGCCAACCCGGGATGGCCAGTGAAGATCTGCATCGGGTCCAAATGCGCCCTGTGGGAGACAGACAAAACACAGCGCCGCAAGGGCCAGGGCTTGGGCCGATGCGGGCTGGGTGGTGATGTGTTCAAGGATCCTTGCGGCTAGCCAGCGTCTGGGTCAACCAAATCATGGAGCGCCCTGGCCTTCTGCAACAGGGCGATCATATTGTCCAGATCGTCCCCGTATATCTCCACGTCGATGGAGGTATCCAATCCCTCGATTTTAAGGCCCCAGATCTCACCCTGTCCGGGCACGCAATACAGGGTCACCTGTGTACTGTCAGCCAGCCGTAGGCTGACCTCCCCGCATTGAAACGGGCTCTGCCGAAGCAATACGCCTCGCTCTAGATCACTAATTTCTTGGCGTTTCTGCCAGTATTCATTGGCGGTTCGAAACCGATCATCGTTTGCAGCCCAGTGCTCGATGGCTTTCTGGACTGTCGTGTCCTTCTCAAGCCCCAGATGTGCGTCAATCGCCCTGCATTGCTCCGCAGTCATTTTCACCGATGGGTTCTTGGTTCTAATCTTGTTGGCCACCCAGGCACGATTTTCAGCGCCGCAAGCAAGCGCCAACGAATGATAGGTTGCGCCGGAATTTTTGATTGCCCCCGAAAGCCACTCTTGAAAGTTATCTGCCACATTGTCCTCCTAGCCCCCCGAAGGGGGCGATTAATTTAGCTATCGTCTAATTCTAGAACCAACTCGTCTAGATCTTTAGAGGTCCTCACAAAGAGGCTCCGGTGTCCCCCCCAGTGCCCTACACCTAAATCGGTGAGCGCCTCCGCGACTTCTGTCAGGGCACCCTTTAGGGTGCTTCTGGTTGCGGCTTCCGTGTCAAAGAAACCGTCGGTATCGTCCAACAGTTCAACGAGTCTAGATGATGCTGAATTCAGCTTTTGCGCTGCGCTAACAATTCTAGCGTTTCGGGTCATATCTGCCACATGTCCTCCTAGCCCCCCGAAGGGGGCGGTTAGTTGTTAGTATGTGTATTCTTTAATCCACTTGATCAGGCCCTTAACGTGGACGTGCGAACCGCTTTCCATGCGGTATTCGCAACCCGAGTCGCGGCTTGTGGCCCGCGCCCCGCCCTTCCAAACCAACAGGGTCACCCATTCTGATTTGAACGTCACGTTGCCACCGAGGTGATCTTCATGCCTTTTGAATCCAAACGGGGTCAGAACTTCCGCATTGAGGGTTTGAAAGAAATTACTGGTTAAAAGATCGCTGCCCATTCTATTCTCCAATTCATCGGGGCTCCATCGCCCTACACCAATAGGTATACTCGTTTGAATTGGTGGCGCCACAAATACTTTCACAATAACCGACGATTGCCGATCAGCGTACGCTTTTACGGCGCCACTTTATCTAGAGGCGGGCTTCTTCGAATAGCCAATAGCGTTCCCACCGGGGTTGGTCTTTCCGCTTCCAGGCGTCAACGAATTCGTTTAGGCCCTGCCCGGAAGGGGGGCGGTCCTTTACGTCAAGCCATCCCGGGTGCTCGCCATCGGTGAGATCCAGATATTGGCATGCCCGCATCAGGTTAAAGGCGGAGCCGTACCAAATAACCGTGACCTTTCTTGGCTCCGCATACCCCACATATTCGCGGAGTTCTTCGAAGTCCATGGAGCCGCATCCGTTGGTGGGCTCCTTCAGGTATCGCTGACCCATCGCCGGGTCATCCCCTCGGTATCCTCGTTCGCGCCCAGCCTCGACCAAGGCACCCTCAACGGCTCGTCGGTACGCTTTGACAGCGTCTCGTTTCAACTCAAACCTTTGATGACAGGGGTCCCCGTCTGTACGCAGGTCTGACAAGACCCAGTAAGTCAATGTGTGCTTTTTTCCCATGCTGTCCTCCTATCGGAGCCTTTTGGCTCGTTTTTTTGTGTACTCCAGGGGGTCTCCCTGGATGATCTGGTCTGTTTCTTCACATCGCCATCGCTGTTGGGGGCACATCTCCCCCAGGTAGTTAGGGGCTCCGTCTGTGCTCTGAACAATATAAATCCGTTGGATTTTCTTCTTCGTTTTTCCGCCGAGTGCGCCCGGGCTGTGCTTCCAGTAGTTCCATGTTCTGTCTGCAATCCTGTAGGTGACCACAACCACGCCATCGTCAATTTTGAAGGATGCTCTGATCCCATTGTCTTTCAGGGAATCACAAAGCGCTTTTGCCCATTTCCGTTTTCTTGATGCGTTTGGCTGGTTCATCGATTGGTCCTTTTCTGTTTAGAGCATGGGGGTGTCAGGGACTCTGCCGGTTCCTGTCTGCGCGGCTGCGCTGCTCCGTCTTACACAGACAGTTTTAGCCGTTTGAATTTATGGCACCACATTTATTTTTCTAATCACCGACGATTGTCGATCAGTACGCTCTTTTTACGGCGCCAATATTACGAAAGCGGTCAGGGTCGCAACCGTTGCGCCGTAAACCACCCCCACCAGAACACCGAAGGAGAACATTGAAATGCCCTTGAACCACCTCATTCGCTCTGGGGCTCCTCATCGAGCAGGACCCGCATGTAGTTTATCTGCTTCAGCATATCCTGGGCCAGATGCTTGTCCCTGACCACGATGACGATTGAGCCCTCATCGTCCACCCAGTAGCCAACATTCCCATCTGGGATCATCTTAATCAGCAATTCCCCTAGCGTACGCGGGTCAAACATCCCCATATTTGTCACGAATCCTTTTGAGTCCCCAGGTTTCCAGATCGAAATCTCCGTCTTTGACGTTCCGCAGGAGGCACAAGCCCCGCCACCATTGAGCATTGGCCGTGGATGCGTACTCTTCATGATGCTCGAAGTAGCACCCTACCACCAACCCATGGCAGCGCTCTCCGTTCAGCCCTGCCTTGGTGTACCAGTGTAGCTGATGACTGTGACCACATACGAGCGTTTTACCCATCCCCTCCCGGACCAAGGCCGCGGCGTGGTACATGCCCGACAATGCCCGCGGTGACCCCGGGCGGGTGAAGTAGTGGCAATAGGTCACCCCGTCAATCTCAACGGGCTCGCGGAATGGGTAGGTCTCCCATCCCCAGGCCTCCCAGTCCATCAGGTCATAATCCAAGATGCCCTGGAGGTGTGGATGGCTCTGGGCCTCTCTTATGATCCGATAGTCATGGTTGCCCAGCGTCACCACTAGCCTGGGCTCATACACGTCATGGGGAAACGCCCGGTTATGTGCCTGGATGCGCTCACCGAATATTTGCAGGGCCCTGTTGCCTGCCTCGAGGTCTTTCAACAGTCTCTGACCTTCGGCCTCGGCCTTGGAATGGTGGAAGCACAGGCTATCCAGGCCGAACCAGTCACCGATACTGACCACCACGTCTGGACGCATCTCCAAACAGAACTGGGCCAGCCACTCAAACCGTCTCAAGTCCTGCCCAGGCGCCGCGTGAGCGTCACCTATCACCAAGTGCGTCTGTGATACCTTAGGACGCACCAAGGCGGGTCTAAGGACCTCCAGGGTGGGCTCTGGGTGTTCTGGTATCTCTCCATCCTTCGGGGGTCCGTGAACGCGGACGTGATAAACCAGTCTCCGCGCTGAATTTAGGTTCAGATCGAACATCGTGCTAACTCGATGATGGCCTAGTCGCTTCCCATGAATCATATGCCCGTGCTCTAGATATATTGACCACCAGTCGCGGTCAGTCATCAGTCTCCCTGAAAATTATCCCCCCCAAAATCGTCCCCTTGAAAACTGTCCCCCTGGAAACTAGGCGCTGCGCCCCCTCCTGCCGCCGCAATGATTGCATCAGCGTCCGTGTTGACGGTCGCTGGAGGGACCGCGTCAGATACAGCCAGATTTGCGGTGTAGGTACCGGCAATGTCTGGGGTAAAGGTAAATTCAGAATTGCCTTGGTTTTGAAGCGCATACATAGCAGCGACCTCAACCCCCGAGACCGCCCGCGACCAGATAGCTACCTCATCGATGGTGACCGCTCCGCCCGTCTCACTCCCCAGCTTATTTACTTGAAAGGCGTTGCCCAGGCCAGTCAATGCAGCACTATAGGCCACCTGGGACGCCTGCACCCCGTTGAGGTACCCGGTGATGTTCACACCGTCGTAAGTCATGACGATGTGATTCCATTCTGTGATGTCACCCGGTGTGATATCCGCATACGTGCCAGCGTAGCTGCCGACAAAACACCGGAGGGTGGTTGCACCCTGCCAGAAGATTCCGAAGCCTTCAGACCAAGAGCTTCCGTTAGATGCCCCCAGAACGCTCTTCCAAGTGCTTGGCGTCCAGGCTGCGTCAGCCTTAATCCAGAAGGCGATAGAGAAGTCCGCAGACACGAAGACAGATGCCGCCGCGAATTCGATTCGGTAGTTTGCATGGGCGGCAAACTCAAGCGCGAACGCGCCCACCTTCCCCGTAACTTTGGTTGCTTGGTTGATCTTTCCATTGCGACCGTGTCCCGAAGAGTCAGCGTCTGTCCCGTCAAGGTGCCATAGCCCTTCATTGTCCGTCATATCTATAGGGGTTGCCGCCTGATTATCGGGGAAGGGGACTGCTCCAGTTATTTTGGGTACGGGAAAACTCTGTGCAGTATAGATGCTGGCAACCTCTGCCGCAGAAAGGACCCGCGCCCATACGGCGGCCTCGTCGATCTTACAGTCGGTATATTGGGCGGGTGATGGCGCAATCGTTGAGGCCCCCAGACTTAGCACGGTGGCGAGTCCTGTAGTCGTCAGTTCCGGTATGACCCGGCTGCCCACTTTGGCACCGTTAAGGTAGACCACCACCACTTGATCCGCCGGGTCAGTAGTGTCCCAACTGAACGCCACATGGTACCACTGGCCAGGGTAGAGGGTGGGCATCTGTGTGGGCGGGACTTGGTTCTCATGTATGTCCGCACCATAGCCAAAGAACGCCAATCTTGCGCCCCATCCATCCGCAGCGCCCAAATAAGCACTGGGATATGTGGCTACTACCCGCCACTTGCCTTGAGAGGCGGGCCAAGACCCGAACTCTGTGGGCCCAATCCCGAGAATGTTGTCCGCTTCGTCAAAGGCATCAAAGTACACCCAGGCCGCCATCGTGCCAACCGTGGTTGGCGAGTCTCCAGCCAAGTCAACGTGGAAGTACTGGTTTGATCCGTTTAGGTCTGCCGCCTGGGCGCCTACCTTCCCTGTCACATAAGTGGGGACGTTGACCGCTGTGAGGTTGTTTCCTCTTGAGCTGCTGTCTGTCCCCGCGCCCTCCATGTGATACAACGCCACGTTGCCCGTCATATCAATCGGCGTGGCGGCCTGGGCATCCGGGAAGGGTATCGGCGCAGTCTGGACAGTGCTGCCCCCTGGCACGGACACCCATGACCAATGGTAATAGGCTGGGTTTGTGCTGGCGGACCCGTCGAAAGTCGCTGGCACTAATACCGGCCCCGCAATATCAGGCACAACCGCAGTAGGGAGAAGGGTGGCGAAGTTTCCGCGGCCTGCAGTGTGGATAGCCGCGACCTCTACAGCAGTGATGGCCCTGTCCCATAGAGCTACCTCATCAAGGCTGCCATCAAAGAAGTCCAAAACACCGGGGGTTGGTGGCGCCGTTCCATCGTAGTCAACCGCGCCAAACATCAGGTCTGTTGTTGTTGTCACATCAGGAGTTGCCCCGGCGGCCACCGTATGTACAGCAGAGCCGTTAACGTACAAAATCATATTTGTACCGGAGCGAACTATGGCAAAGTGAAACCAAGTCGACAACCCTGGGATGGTTGTCTGCGCTGGCCCATAGCCGGTCCCCCCACTGTAGAGGTGGAACATTATCTTATCGGTTACCGTGTCGTCATACAGGCTGACCGCCCAGCCGGTGAAGTTCGCGCCCGCCCATGTGAATTTGATGACAACACGATTGGTGGTTGCTGGTCCCGCAACCGATACCGCATAAATCCACCCCGCGACACTGAAGTCCGATGTGCCAAAATTAAGTACATCTCCCATCGTCGTATAGGAACTGGCGCCATTATATACAGCACTCCCTGCCGCGTGTGTTACGTATGTGTTTACTCCGTCCTTATTGCTCCAGTCGTCAATGCAAATGTCGCGCTGGATCGCATAAATGTTTGCAACCTCTGCCGCGCTTAGTACACGCGACCAGATAGCGGTCTCGTCCACTTGCCCATCCAAATAATAACTACCATCTACCGTTCTTCCAGCAATAGAAAACGTGGTTTCTGGTGTGTTTAGGGTGACGGTCTGGGACGCAACCGACACCCCGTCAAGGTAGACAACTACATCGTTGTTTTCCCATGTTATTACAACGTGGTACCACTGCCCGGTGGATAATGCCACAATGTCCCGGATATCCGATGCCGCACTGTACCCGAAGAAAGCCAGCATGCCCGTGTTGTATACGGCGATGGCTCGCCAGATACCGACTCCAGCAGCACTTGTGACCCCAAGCCCGGCTATGATCCGAAGGGCTGCGGTGCTGTCCAATTTGAACCAGCATGAGATACTGCCATGGGTTGTTGGTGCATCCCCTGCCAGATCAACGTCGAAGTATTGGTTCGTGCCGTTGAACTCCGCCGCATATGCACCGACCTTCCCCGGTGGGTAGCTGGGAGCATTATGAGCCGTTAGTGTATTCCCGTTCCCAGAGGAGTCCGCTGTCGAGTTTTCGAGGTGCCAGAGTCCCTCGTTGCCCGTCATATTAATGGGCGATGTCTCCCCGCTATCAGGGAACGGCACTGCCGCCGTCTCTGTATCCAGCGGATAAAACGCCTGGAGATTGGTTTCGATGCCCATCTACTCGTCCCGGCGGAATAGGTAGACCTCACCCCTGGAAGCAGTTGCAGAGTCCATCCAGACGATAGCGCTGAAATACCGTTCCTTGCATGGGAATGATACCACTATCTGGCCGATGGCGCTAACCGCCACCTCTGCTTGGTACATCGTTATCGTGGCGATCCCCGTCGCCGTGTCCAACTCTTCAGTGTTCAGCGTGGCCCAGTCAGTGGCCACCGTAACATCAGGAGAAGCCGCGGAGGCCACCCGCCCGACGATAAAGACTTTGGTCACCGGGCCAGATCCCAGATTGGACAGGGACACGATCACGTCCACCTCGTCCGCCACCTGACAGTCTAGCAGCGCTGTCTGTGCTGTGGCATCCACCACCGCCGCCGCATAATTTGCCGCGGCGCTGAAGTCAGTCGCGGAATGGTCAAGCACTAGCTGCCTGACGTTGTCAACTTGTTGCATCGGGTACACTCCAAAGGATAAAACGTGGTACGTCCAGCGGTTACGGCGCGACTCGGTGCGGTGTCGGGGTCAATATATCACATTGGCCCTGGATGTGAAAGGGCGAGTTGAGTCGGCCTTTTCTTCGGTGACGTTCGCATGATCGGGATAATGCACGACCTCGGCATAGCCGCGATCACGCCCCCTCAATAGCCCGCAGGGTCCGCTGGTTGGCGTCCTGCACTTCAAGGGTCAACGGGTCATCCTCGGCCACATGAGCGGTCACCCTGTCAATCTCTGGACCCATCACCATCCCGGTCACCATCTCATCAGATAGAGGGATCAACCCGCTGCTAAACAACGCCCGGAGAGCGGATTTCCTGGCCATAGCCTCGAAATCTTCTTTCCAGGGCCCGGTCTTTCCGCCGCCCATCGCTCTGGCGCGGCGCTTCTCAAGGTCAGACAGCGTCAGGATAATCTGGACGCGCTGCCCACCCACTAGCTCCGCGATAGCATACGCGCCAACCACCGTCTTGGTTTCGATCCCAATCGCGCACCCGTGCTGTATTGCCGGGGGCTCATGTGATGCCTGGAACAGACCCGCGTCAATCTCTTCCTGATAAAAGACGGAGCCCCTAAGGCCTTTGATCCGTCCGCTACGCATCCCCAACTCGATCAGACCCTTGTAACCCACAGTAACCGTAACGTTTCCCCCGCGGGGTATCAGATAGACGTGTCCTTTATTTGCCCCGGGCTCCAGTCCCAGGCGAGCGCATTCCATCAGGGCCGTGGCGAATGAGGTCTTAGAGCACTGCGCCAGCTTCGGGTTAGCCTGCACCTCTGACAGAATGACAGAAGCCAGCCGCGAACACTCCACGCCCCTGGGGACGATCTCCTGCATTCGGGGCGCTAATTGCTCAACTACCCCTCTGAAATCTTTCTTACTCATTGGGTTCTCCTTAGATGTGCCTCTAGACAGATGTCAATCACGTCCATGGCGTCAGGTTGTTCTGATATGATCCGCTCGCCGGTCACCAGATTGATGATCGTAGGTGACCCCTGGTAGGGGGTGTCGATGCTGGCGATCTGCTCAACGCTTAGCAGGCGCTTCTGAAGCACCAGAGAGCCGCATTCCGGGCATGACTTTATTTTTTGCACTTCTTCTCCTTCGGGATGATCACCCGTGCCGCCCGCGATGGCTCTCCCGTGGTGGAGAACTCGTCCCAGAGCGCTGGATGGGCCTCTTTAAGCTTCTTCGAGTCCAGGCGGGTCACTGCCTTCCGTTGATCCCACCGCACGCCGCCACCGGTCCCCTGGATACCCTGGTGTTCCCCCACATCCGATATTAGGGTGTTGATTATCTCCCTCTTTCGAGCGCCTGACGCCTTCAGCAACAGGTTCAGATCAACCAACTCCCCCAGCAACGCGTCCTGCGCCTCATTAGCCGTCAACACCTTGTGAACCTTGACCTCTGGGTAAATTTTGAACAGGGCATCCGTGCAGGACTTTGAGCCATCCACCTCGGGTTGCTCCCCCTTGATCACATGTCGCTCCCACCATTCATGTGTCCGCTCTAGTACCGCGGCCTCAAGCTCTGCATTCCGCTCTATGAGCCAATTACCGCGCCGCCTGTTCATCGGAAGGAACGCTCCCACATGCCAGACCTGGGTGTCCGTGCACATCATACACCAGAGCGCCTGGAGAAGAACGTAAGGGGGCACCCCATCGGCCCAATGGGCGGACTTGAAAGACACTTTGCACTCTAGCCCCTCCGGTGCTGAATCGCCCCCGGTCAGCCAGAAGTCTGGTGTACACCGCATCCACCCCTGTGAGCCTTGGACCGGGTCTGCCTCTGTGACCGTCCGCCCCAAATGCGTCCCCACCCAGTCAGCTATTGGGCGCTCCAGCCAGTTCCCAATGGCCTGGGCCTCCGTCGCTTCATCGATGCCGATCGTCTGGGTCTTTGACAGCCACACATCCCAGGGTCCGCCATATGGCCGATCCTCTGGGCCAAGCAGAACCTGCATCACGTCCGACCCGCCCAAGCCTCCCTGGCGCCACAGCAACCAGTCCAGACGCGCCTGTGCCTCTTTCGTTAGATTCATCTTATTTTGTCCTCTGTTCGCAACCGGTCGCCAATGTGTCGACAAAAGCCACCTACAAGTCTATTGCAAAAATTAGCAAGATGCTATACAACAGGGCTGGAGGCCAGAATGCCAAACGTCACAACGGTTAATATCCCTATCACAACCCCCGGTCAATTATTGTCCGCCTATCGGATCAAAGCCAATGTAACACAGGCCGAACTGGCGGAAGCCATAGATGCTAGCGCACAATCAGTCCACAATATCGAGAATGACAAGCAGACCCCCGGCGCAAATTTATGGGCGGCCATCGTCAGCGCCTTGAACATACCCGCCGCGCAAGCGTTGCAGATCTGGGTCACCTATGCTCAAGCGGAACAGATTCGACGCCACTATGAGGACAGATAACATGCTGGCATCCGGGGCTCTTTACTTTACGCCGGGAGAAGAGGCACTGGCCCGAGAATACGCGGGCAGCACCACCAAGACGAACCCAAAGTTGCACCAGTGGCTCAAAGCACGCGCCCGGGGTGAGCACTACGGAGAGAAGCCGCCCGACACCGTCAAATGCGCAGGCCGCATACCTCACGGGTTTCCAGTGTCCGAGTATGCGGGCGGGTATTGGGTCGCACGGTGGGCTCCCGGTCAATCAGCGGGCCCCGTGACCAGTAAAACGTCGCTCCCAGCGGCGTGTCCGTCCCAGACTGCCTTTAGCCTGCGGCCATATCAACGGGCCGCGCTCAACGGGTGGTATCAACGGGACCATCGAGCCGGGGGTGTCATGGTTCAACCATGCGGGGCCGGGAAAACAATGCTGGGCATCCACATTGCAGCGCATACGCCCTCCCCCGTGTTGGTTCTTGTCAATTCGGACGACTTGCGCCGCCAGTGGGCTGAACGCTTCGCCACCAACACAGACGCGCAAGTGGTCATCTGGGACAACTCAAAGCAGGTCACCGGGCGCGTAACCATCGCCACGCTCCAAGCCCTCCACCGCCTCTCATGGGGCGAGCGTTGGAAGATGGGCGCCGCTCATGGCCTCATCATCGCGGACGAGTGCCACCGAATCCCAGCGGTGACGTTCGCGGAGGTCATGGCATCGCTGCCCTGCCGCGGACGCCTGGGCCTGACTGCGACACCCACCCGCCAGGATGGGTTGGGGGACTGGATCAACTATATATGTGGACCCACCGCCTGGGTAACCGCCGCCGCAGATATTGAACAAGCCGGGGCGATACTCAAGCCCAAGATCCGACGCGTGGAGACTCAATTCCAGCCCACCGGGAGCAACTGGACCAAAATCATCAGTTCAATCTGTCAGAGCGACACAAGGAACGCCCACATCAGAGCGCTCGCATCGCAACGCGTTACCCGCGGAGGGTCCGTTCTGATTCTCACCGATCGAGTATCGCACGCCCAGCGCTTGGCCGAGATGATCCCGGATGGCGTGCCCTTCGTTGGGTCAATGGCAAAGAAGCGCCGCCGCGAAGTCCTCAAGTCATTGGAGACCGGCGCGGCCCGGGTCATGTGTGCCACCACCGTGGCCGATGAAGGGCTCGATCTGCCCCGGTTGGATACCGTGATTCTCACCTGCCCATCAAAAGACGTTCAAAAGCTAGAACAAAGGATAGGCCGCATCCTGCGCCCCCACCCGGAGAAGCTGGACCCTCTGGTGTTGGACCTCGTTGACGATTGGGGCCCCGCTAAAGGGTGGGCCCGGACTCGCCATAATTTCTACCGTCGAAAGGGGTGGGCTTAAAGCCCGGGACAGTTTTCCGCCCACCTCT
>Ga0310342_100002265_pt1 | contig 12331 bp, 7 predicted proteins | sample S15DNA20500_MG_FD_206155 | JGI IMG/M metagenome (GOLD analysis project Ga0310342, IMG submission 206155) | Marine microbial communities from station ALOHA, North Pacific Subtropical Gyre - S1503-DNA-20-500_MG | ecosystem: Environmental > Aquatic > Marine > Oceanic | place: Pacific Ocean: North... | reverse complement strand
TCTGTACCTGGCGGATATGCATCGGGAAGTGATCGAGACCGCCCTGGCCATGCCACCGGAAATGATAAAACATTTGACGCCAGGGCATGGAGTTGAACTCGGGAGAATTTACCGAGTGGTGCACACCGATTCACTGGCACGAAAGCTGCCACGACTGGGAGAACTGGGGACCGCCGACCTGGTGGGCCTGCTGGATCATCGCAATGGCTGGCATCGTGACACGGCGGCGCGGCTGCTGCACGAGCGACAGGATCCGGCGGCCGTCGCTCTGCTAGAAAAGATGGCTACCGGTGGCCGCTTGGCGGAGGGCCGGCTGGTCGCATTGCACGCATTGCAGAATCGCAACACATTGTCGGAAAGAAGTGTATTAGCGGCGCTGGCAGATGCATCTCCGAGAGTGCGCCAGCAGGCCATCGAATTGGCGGAGAAATTCCTGGAAGACGCGCCGGCCGTGCAATCCCGGCTGCTTACCATGGCCGAGGATCCCGTCCGCGAGGTGAGGTACCAGCTGGCCTTCACGCTCGGTGAAGTCCAGTCCACGGCCAGGTTGCAGGCGCTGGAGACCCTGGTGCTTAAGGATGCGAACGATCCGTGGTTGAGGATGGCCGTTCTAAGTTCGCTGGCACGGGATGGAGGGCAGATCTTCGAGGCCCTGGCAGCCAAACCGCGTTTTCGACGGTCGGCGGCAGGCGGGGAGTTCTTGGAAACATTGGCCCGGCAGGTGGGGGCCGCAAACCAGCAAGGAGAGGTGGCCGGAATTCTGCAGGGGATCAACCGGCTCGAGGAACAGGAAAAAGATACTGCTGTAAAATGGGTCCAGGAACTTGCCAGCAAACAGAAAGGGACCGCCAGGAAAGTGCTGCTGGCAGCCGCTGGCGGTAAGGCGGCCGAGTTGCTGGCGGGCCTGATAGCGGACGCGTCGCGAGTAGCCACGGATCCAGACCGGAAGGTCGAGCAACGGGCAGAGGCGATTCGTACGCTACGCCTGGGGGAGTTCTCCCAGCTTCGGACCCTCGCACCACAGATGCTCGATTGGCAGCAACCGGCGCCGCTGCAGGCCGCCATGATCGATACGCTCTCCAGCTTTCAGGATGAGACCATTGCGGAGATTGCCCTGGACGCATGGCCGGGACTGAGCCCCGCGCTGCGAAAACGAACGACCGAGTTGCTCCTCTCGCGTCCGGCGTGGATGGGCGCGTTTCTGGATGCTATCGAGAAAGACGTGGTGGGAAGAGGGGAGCTGGATCCCGCCCGCGTGGAATTACTTAAGCAGCATCCGGATCCTCAGGTGGCAAAACGGGTGCGTGAGTTGTTCCCGATCAGTTCACTGGGAGACCGGGCGGCGGTGGTAGCCCGGTACCAGGGATCGCTGGCTCTGAAAGGTGACCGTGGTAGGGGCAAGATGTTGTTTAAGAAGAACTGCTCTGCCTGCCACCAGTTGGAGGGAGTGGGTACTCGCGTGGGTGCAGACCTTAACGGGGTTCGGAACCAGGGGGCTGCCACGGTGCTGCTCAACGTTCTCGATCCGAACCGGGCCGTGAAGCCGAAATTCCTTAGCTATGTCGTTCAAACGCGGGACGGTCGCGTACTGTCGGGCATGGTCCGGGGCGAATCGGCCAATACGATTACCGTCAGGCAGCCAGACGGCAAGGAAATTGTTTTGCAGCGTGTCGAGATTGAGGCTATGCGGGGTACGCGGCTGTCTTTCATGCCACAGGGGCTGGAAAAAGAACTCGACCTGCAGGGCATGGCTGACCTGCTGGAGTATTTGGTGCCTGGCGTGACTGAGTAATACCTTTGTGCAAGGAAACGTGGGATGACGAATCGATGGCTGGCTGGATTGTTGTTGGTGTTGGTCTTGTGCCCGGGCGGGATGTCCGTCACGGCGGCAACGTTATCGGTGAGATCCTTTGAAGTCCAGATTACGCCACCGATTGGAAAACCGATTGGGATGGGCTTCGTGGAGTACGCCAAGAGTATTGAACATCCGTTGTTGGCTAAGGGTGTGGTGATCCGCGATGAGGGTGGTACCTATGTTCTCTGTACGCTTGATTTGATGGAGATACACAATGAAACCTATGACGTGTTACGGCAAATGATTGCCAAGGCGGCGGGGACAAGCGAAGGCCGCGTCGCGCTGCATGTTCTTCATCAGCACACGGCTCCTGCCCTCGACGAAACGGCACAGCGGCTCCAATTGCCAAAGGACCATCCGCGATTAATTGCCTCGGTCCAATACACTCGTTCGATCGGCAAAAAGATCGTTACTGCTATCTCTAAGTCACGGGGGAAGTGGCAGTCGATCGCTGGACTGGGTATCAGTCAGGCCAAGGTGGACCGAGTCGCTTCGAATCGGCGGGTGCGGCAAAGTGACGGAACGATCATCTCCCGGTCGAGCAGCACCAAGGACCCTAAATTGCATGCCGCGCCGGTGGGTCTGATCGATCCGTACCTTAAGACTGTTTCGTTGCTGAACAAGCAAGGGAAACCCCTGGTGCAAATCCATTACTACGCCACCCATCCGCAGAGTTTTTATCGTGATGGCAGGATCAGTTATGACGTGCCGGGTATTGCGAGGGAGAAACTCCAAACAGAGAGCGGCGTATTCCAGATCTATTTCACCGGTTGCGGTGGTGATGTGGCGATGGGGAAATACAATGATGGGACACTGGCAGCTCGGACTGCACTCACCAAGCGACTCCATGCTGCCATGGAGAAAACTGCGGCCAGTTTTGAATTCCGGCCGGTTACCGAGATTACCTGGCGGGAAGAGATGGTCGATTTACTGGTCCGGACCAAACCCGAATTTCTGGCCAAGCAAAATCAGCAAATCCTCGATAGCCCCAAAACCAGTTTTCGTGAAAAACTCAAGGCCGGGTTCAATCTTGCCTGGGTGCAGCGCCAGCAGCGGGGTGAACTGGTTCAGTTAAGCAGTTTAACCATTGGCGAAATATGCCTGGTTCATCTTTGCGGCGAGCCGTTTGTCCAGTACCAGTTGGCCGCGCAGAAGATGGCGCCCGGAAAATTCGTCTGCGTGGCGGGGTACGGGGACTGCGCGATGAGCTACATCGGGGGTGACCAGATTCTGCGAGACGTGGGTGGCTACGAGCAAACGTATGCGTTTGGTGGGGCGTGCGAGGAAATTCTTTTGAAAGCGATCTCGCGATTGCTCGGTAAGGATAGGAAATGACTTTCCGGGGCACACGATTGTGGGGGTGGGTGAGCCTAGGGCTACTGACCCTTTCGGCGTTGTCGGGATGTCAGCCAGAATCACGGCGGTCGGACAGAAACTCCCGACGGCCGGCATGGGATGTGACAGTCGCTATATTCCGCTGTTTCACACGAACGATGGGATGATTGATCTTGTCTACATGAGCTATCCCCGGATTACGATCTTGTCAGGTCCTTGAGCGACGCTGGGCCACCTTGCGGCGACCGGTTGAGATGCTCTACTAATCTGACACCAGGGAACCGCTGTGGAGAATCAGTATGGGAAGATTAGACGGTAAGGTTGCGGTAATTACAGGAGCTGGGGGCGGTATCGGGCGACAGCATGCACTGTTGTTTGCTGCTGAGGGTGCTCGGGTCCTGGTCAACGATCCCGGAACGAACCGGGATGGAACCGGGGGCAGTGACGCCGCGGATGGTGTGGTCCAGGAAATCCTGGCTGCGGGTGGTGAGGCAGTTGCCAACAAGCTGGCTGTAGGAACAGCGGAAACAGCGGCTGAGATCATGCAGGCCGCGATTGATGAATTCGGGCAGCTTGATGTGCTGGTCAATAATGCAGGAATCCTCCGCGACCGTACGATCCTGAAGATGAGTAGCGACGAGTGGGAGGATGTGATTCGGGTGCATCTGACCGGGACTTTCACCTGCCTGCAGGCTGCCGCACGCATCATGAAGGAGCAGGGTACCGGAGGACGAATCATTAATACTTCGTCCACGTCGGGACTGCTCGGTAACTTTGGCCAAGCTAATTACGGAGCTGCCAAGGCTGGTATTTACGGACTCACACGGGTGGCCGCAATTGAATTTGCTAAATACGACATCACGGTTAACGCGATCGCCCCGATGGCGATGACGCGAATGCTTGAGTCACTTCCGGGGATTGACGAGGAAGTGGTCAGTAAGTCGCTGGCTCCGGAACGAATTTCACCAATCGTGGCCTTTCTGGCTACCGAGAGCGCTGCCCATATCAGCGGGATGACCTTCGGAGTCGAGGGGAATGAACTTTTCACCTATCGCATGCTGACGAGCCATGGTGTCACACGCCAGGAAACTAGCCGTTGGACGATTGATGCGATTGAAGAATCCCTGGAAGAAATCATTAACTGGTAGAGGGCGGAGTGAATCGCGATGGGTAACGAACAGGGGAGTGGGAGTTTAGCAGGGAAGAGGATCCTGGTCACTGGGGCCAGTCGCGGAATCGGCAAAGCAATCGCGTTGCGAGCGGCCCGCGACGGTGCACGGATTTCCGTGGTGGCCAAAACGGTTGAACCGCATCCCAAGCTGCCGGGAACAATTCATACAGCGGTCGAAGAGATTGAGGCCGCCGGTGGAGAAGGGCTCGCCTGTGTGGCCGACATCCGGTTTGAAGATCAAGTCGAAGCGGCGGTCGATAAGGCGGTAGAGCAATTCGGCGGCCTTGATATCCTGGTGAATAATGCCAGTGCTATCTTCCTGGCGGGTACGGAAGAAACCCCAATGAAGCGGTTTGACTTGATGCATGCCGTCAATGTGCGGGGAACGTTCCTGGTCTCTCAGAAATGTATCCCGCATCTTTCGCAGGGAGACAATCCCCATATTCTTAATATTGCTCCACCCCTGAATATGCAGGACCACTGGTTCGCGCATCACGCAGCTTACACGATGTCAAAGTATGGCATGAGCATGTGCGTTTTGGGCATGGCAGAAGAGCTACGGGGGCAGGGGATTGGTGTCAACGCACTCTGGCCCAAGACGGTCATCGGCACGGCAGCAGTGCAGAATCTTCTCGGAGGGGACGAAGCGATGCGTTGTACGCGACAGCCTGCCATCATGGGAGATGCTGCCCACGCGATTCTTGTTCGTAACAGTGGAGATTGCAGCGGCAACTTCTTTATCGATGAAGAGGTCCTTACCGAAGCAGGTGAGACTGATCTTGACCGCTATGCGAGTGTGCCGGGAGCCGAGCTTCTTCCCGACATTTTCCTCTAAACGAGCCACCACTGGCTAGTTGCTCTGCTGACGGTCGTAGTCGGAAAAGGTGCTGTGATTTTCCGCCAGTTCAAGCAGCAATGGTGCCGGTTCCCACCAAAAGCCCTGCGAAGCGTGGTATTCCTTGACCCGTTCACAAACAACGGGTAATCCTACCATGTCAGCATATTTCATCGGTCCACCGCGCCAGGCAGGAAAGCCGTAGCCGTTGAGGTAAGCGATGTCGATGTCAACCGATCGCAGAGCGATCCCCTCTTGCAGTAACCGGGCGCCTTCGTTGACTAGCGTATAAATGGTCCGTTCCAGAATCTCCTGGTCTGCTATGGACCGCCGTTGAATGCTGGCGGCTGTTGCTGTTTCCTGGACCAGAGCGTCGACGTCGGCGTCCGGTACGGCTGTGCGACCATCTTCATATCGGTACCAGCCAGCACCGGTCTTTTGTCCGTAGCGACCAGCCTCGTAAAGTTTCGTGGTAACCAGGGGCCGTCGCATCCCATCCGGTAAACTGTCCTTGACTTCTTGTTCAATACGCCAGCCCACATCGATCCCAGCCAGGTCGGCAACAGCCAAGGGCCCCATTGCCATGCCGAAATCGTAGAGGACCTTGTCGACTTGAGCGATGGCGGCACCCTCCTCGACGAGGAATTCCGCTTCGCCCAGGTAGGGCATAAACATACGGTTGCCCAGGAAACCAAAGCAGTTGCCGACCAGGACGCCGACCTTCCGTAGCCTTTTAGCAAGATCCATCGAAGTGGCAATGACGTCATCGGCCGTCGCCTGGCCACGAACTATTTCTAGCAATTTCATGACGTTCGCCGGACTGAAGAAATGGTGACCAATCACGCGTTCCGGACGTGCCGTGGCTGCGGCGATCTGGTCGATGTCGAGGGTCGAGGTGTTGCTGGCCAGGATCGCTGTTGGTTTCGCGACGCCATCTAACTCGGTAAAGACTTGTTTTTTAAGGTCGAGTGATTCGAATACTGCCTCGACAATGATGTCTGCCGAGGTCAGTTGCTGGTAGTCCAGCGTGGGAGTGATTAGAGCCATGCGGTCTTCAACGTCTTGCTCTGTGAAACGACCACGTTTCACAGATCGCATGTAATTGTCCCGAATGCGATCGAGTCCCTGGTCGAGGTTCTGCTGATCAATTTCTTTGAGGATCACCGGGATGCCAACATTGATATAGGACATGGTGATGCCACCTCCCATCGTGCCCGCTCCAACGACGGCGGCTTGCTCGATTTGCTGACGGGGAGTATCCGGGGTGATGCCCGGTATTTTGCTGACGGTCCGGTGCCCGAAGAAGGCGTGGATGAGTCCCTCGCACTGCGGCGAGGAAATGCACTGCTGAAAAATCTCCCGTTCGCGGGCGACGGCGGCATCGAACGGAAGGGTAGCAGCCAGTTGGACGGCTTCGATCGCCTTGCCTGGGGCAATCTGGCCACGTGTTTTTCGTTCGATGCTCTCGCTCAGCGTTGTTAAGGCGGACTGAAGGTCCGGGTCGGCGCCGAGCAGGTCATTGAGTTCGGACGTCTTGCGTGGGCCGGCGGGAACGGCCGAGTTGCGGGTGTACTGGAGAGCGCCGAGGAGCAAATCATCCTCGATCAAGCTGTCGATGATCCCTAGCTCAAGTGCTTCCGGGGCGGAAATGCTGTTACCCACGGCGCACAGTTGGGCCGCCTTCACGATTCCGCAGAGCCGAGGCAGACGTTGGGTTCCGTGAGCACCTGGGATCAAGCCGATCTTCACTTCCGGTTGACCGAGTTTGGCATCTGAGACGGCTACCCGGTAATGGCAGGCGAGGGCCAACTCCATGCCTCCTCCCAGGCAGTTTCCGTGAATGGCAACCACGACTGGTTTTTCGCTGGCTTCAATCTGCGTCAACAAGGTTGGCAACTCGTCGCTCATGTCAGCCTTGCCAGACGCCACCTGGCCCAGTTCCTTGATGTCAGCTCCGGCTACAAAGGTGCGACCTGCACCGTTCAAGATAATTGCACGAACGGAATCGTCCGCGTTCGCACCAGCAATGGCGGCGGCGATGGCTGCGGGAATGCCCCGTTTGAGTGCATTTACCGGGGGATTGTCGATCGTGATGATGGTAATGTCATCATCGGTTTGGCAGTTGACGTGATCGCTCATGGTGGCCCAGGTTTTATCTAAGGGTTGAGGTGCGATGCGTGACGTGTTTGCGGCGGTCGCCGTTGCAAACAGGTCATGATAGAATCAGAGACGGTTTGAGCCCTGATGGCAAGGGGTTTGCCGGGTCCGAGACAGCACCTTAAGGGATTCACCATGAGTTCACGATTTTCACTCGCCGGCAAACATGCATTAATAACTGGTGGCACGCGCGGTATTGGTCTGGCGATCGCCCAGGGATTCTTAGAGGCTGGAGCGCAAGTGACGGTGTGCGGTCGCAAACAGGAAGGTGTGGATGCCGCCCTGAAGTCGCTCTCGGGCCACGAAGAAAAGCTGCTAGGTGTAGCAGCGCACGTTGGCAGGCAGGAAGACTTGGAGCAGCTACTGGCAACGGCCACGGACCGTTTTGGAACGATCAATGTGTTGGTCAACAATGCGGGTACCAACCCCTTCGCGGGCCCGATTATCGAATCGGAAGATTGGGCCTGGGACAAGACGATGGACGTCAATTTGCGGGCACCGTACGTGTTGTCTCGCGAGGTAGCCCGGGCCATGGTGGCGGCTGGAGGCGGTTCGATTATCAACATGGCATCGGTAGCCGGCTTGACGGCTTCTCCGCTGCAGGCGATTTACTCGGTTTCGAAGGCGGGTTTAATTATGCTGACCAAGGTGATGGCCAGCGAGTTGGGAAAGCAAGGCATACGGGTTAATTGTATTTGCCCGGGGCTGATCAAGACGCAGTTGAGCGAAGCGCTCTGGTCGAATCCCGAGTTAGAGAAAACGATTACCGAGCAGAAAGCGTTAGGGCGGATCGGGACGGTGGACGAGTTAGCCGGGGCGGCAATTTATTTAGCTTCCGATGCCAGTTCCTTTACAACCGGCGCGATCCTGCAAGTGGACGGCGGGATGGTGATCTAGGAATGGCGGCTCAGGGGTATCGCGGCTAGAAATTTCGGGGGTCCATGAGAAAATGGGGAAACCAGGTGATTCGATGCGAATGGTGAAACGGACGCGAAAATTATCGATTGGTCGCTGTGGTCAATGGCTCCTGGTGGTCAGCATGGGCCTGGCAGGGGCGACTGAAGCCGACGAGACGAGTGCCTGGCCCCAGGCGGCAGGACCGCATGGCAACTGGATCGTGGAGAGTGACCAGGGGCCGACCCGGTGGAGTGTCACGCGCGGTGAAAACGTCGTTTGGCGCACGCCCTTGCTGGAAGGGGGCCAAAGTACGGTAGTTGTCTGGAAGGATCGGCTCTTCGTCACCACGAACGCTCCCTGGCCGAAGAATTCCACGAAGAAAGCCAATGGTCGCGACGTTGTCGGTTATTGCCTGGACGCCTTCAGTGGCAAAATTCTTTGGAATGTAAAGTTACCGGGTATTCGCGATATGAAGTACGCCGGCATCTTTAGTGACTCGACGTCGCCTTCTCCAGTGACCGACGGGAAACATGTCTGGTTCTTCAATGCCAGTGGTTATATGGGATGCTGGGACTACCAGGGGAAAAAGGTCTGGACGCGCGAATGGCAACCGCGGCAACGACATCACTCCCGGCAATTCGAACCTTACCTGGTTGGCGATACGATTCTCAATGTCGAGGTTTTGGATAAAGTGGCAGCACGGGCCACGGCCATGCACAAGGAGTTGCCCACGGGTGTCGAACCCAAAAGCCTCTGGACGTACCTGCACGGCATCGACAAACGGACCGGTAAGGTGTTGTGGGTCGCAGAAGCTGGCACGGCAATTCATAACACACCTGAGTTTGGGAGTCTGGCTGACGGAACGGCGGCAATCTTTCATGGTCGGGGTGGCGGGCATCAGCCTCCGGAAAAACCGTACGGCTGGGCGCTAACGAGCCTGGCTCCCGGCCAGGCCGGCAAAACCCTCTGGTCGGTCGATGTTCCCGGTGCCGGATCTCACTACACTTCGCAGTGGAACGGCGAAATCGCTGTCTGGATGCACGGCGCAGAACATGTCGTGGCTGATGCGGCTACGGGCAGAGTGCTGCGCAAACAACAACTCGAAGCGAATGTGACGCTGACAAGCTATTCGCAGGCCGAGAAGAAATACAAAACCGAGAAGGGGGCCAGTATCAAGATCAGTAAACGGGGTGGCCTTTCAACCCGGATTACGAACCAGGCAAATATACTTTTTGGGAATCATCACTATTTTCTGAGCTGGCAGAAACACCTGGTGGGGCGAGTTAACGTGGACAACGGACAGGTCGAATACCTGCAGGTACCGGTCCTGGTTGATCGCCGTGGCCGCGAGGATGCGGTGACTTGGGAAAAAGCACCAGCTAACGACACTCGCAACTCTCGGGGAGTGGATATTGGCGTGGTCGACAAACGTTCCAAGGGAGATGGCTGGGGCCATGTGTCGGCGGCCTCTCCGGTAGCGATTGGTAGTCGCATCTATTTTCCGACCATGCTGGGAATGGTTTACGTCATCGATGCCCAGGCCAAACAACTGGACGAATCGGCGCTATTGTCGATCAACGACGTTGGACCTGCGACGGAGACATGGAGCTTGTCTTCACTTACCTTTGCCAACGGACGCATCTATCATCGCAGTATGAAAGAAGTTATTTGCCTCGGGAAAACATTTGTCCCCTAAGTTGAAAGCGCACCCAGGTCGATAAAAGCCCTAAAAGTTCCATTGGCAATTAGGCCTTCAATCGCCGACAATAGAAGAGATGAATCAACCGCCTTCTCCACATCAGCCTGGTCATCTCAATCGACGTGATGCGCTGCAGATCGGCGGTACGACAGCCTTTGGTTTATCGCTGGGCAGTTTGCTGGCTTGTCAGGAAACAGCTGACGCTGCAACCGGTCTAGCCGCCTCCTTCGGCAAAGCCAAGTCGGTGATCATCCTGTTTCTTCTTGGCGGGCCACCACAACACGAGACCTGGGACCCGAAGCCGGATGCCCCAGAAAATATACGCGGTGACCTGAAGCCGATTGCATCCGCTCAGCCCGGCTTTCAAGTGGGCGAGTTGATGCCCAAGACGGCCAAGCTAGTGAATGAACTGGCAGTCATCCGTTCCATGTCGACCGACGATAATGCCCATTCTGCTAGCGGCTATTGGATGCTGACCGGAGTACCTCATACCCCAAGGAATAAAGAGACAGACGGCAAAGGTGGAGCTCCGAACGATTGGCCCTGCCTGGGAGCCCAGGTGCGTCATGTGTTGGGCGACCGGGGACGGCTGCCTGGTGCCGTAACCCTGCCGGAAAATATCTGGAACACCGGAATGATCAACTGGTCCGGTCAGAATGCCGGCTGGTTGGGAGCGCAGGCGGACCCTTGGATGCTGATGTGCGACCCGAATGCGGATGATTTTCAAGTACCGGACTTGGCCCTGCGGCAAGGGGATACACCGCTGAGGATCAAGTATCGCGGTGACTTGTTGCGAGAGTTTAACGGCAAGATCGACCAGTTGCAGCGTAGCGGCGTGGTGGAGCGATGGACGCGGTACCAGCAGCGGGCCCTCGAGATGCTGAGCTCTCCCGCCGCCCAAAAGGCCTTTGCGATTGACCAGGAGGATGCCAAGCTGCGGGAAGCATATGGACGCAATCGCTTTGGGCAGAGTGTTTTGCTGGCCCGGCGGATGGTGGAAGCGGGCGTCCGGTTGGTTCAGGTCAACTGGACACGCTGGAAACACGATACGGCCGTGGCGCCGGCTTGGGATACCCATGCGGGCAATACGCCCCGGTTAAAGAAAGACCTGATGCCGCAAATGGACGCGGCCTATTCAACGTTACTCACCGATCTTCAGCAGCGGGGGTTGCTGGACGAGACACTGGTCGTCTGGATGGGTGAGTTTGGACGGACGCCGAAAATCAACGCCCGCGGCGGTCGTGACCATTGGGGCCACGTCTATTCGCTGGCCTTGGCCGGAGCCGGCATCAAGAAGGGGGTTCTTTACGGCGCCTCGGATGCGATTGGCGGCTACCCGACGCGGGATCGCCACGAGCCCCAGGATCTGACTGCGACGATCTTCCATTGCTTGGGAGTTTCGCCCAGTACGGAGATTCGAGATCGCGAGGGACGTCCGACGGTGCTCAGTCGTGGCGAACCGATCGAGGCTGTCTTGGCGTGAGGCAGTGACCTGTTCCTGAGAGACGGGCAGGAAGCTTGAGCCACCTTCTTTTAGGCCAGCAATTGAGGCACCACCTTGGCATCGGTGACGACCACATCGGTGAGGGTGTCATCGCGCCCTTCGTGGTGGAAGGTAAGCCGTTGATGGTCGAGGCCGAGAGCATGGAGCAGGGTGGCATGAAGATCATGGACCCCCACGACATCCTGGTTAGCCTTGTAGCCAAAATCGTCAGTCGCGCCGTGAATATAGCCCTGCTTAAAGCCGCCGCCGGCGACCCAGAGTGAAAATGCGTGCCGGTTATGATCTCGCCCATCGGGCCCCTGGGAAACGGGCAAGCGACCGAACTCTCCCGTCCAGATAACAATGGTATCTTCCAGCAGGCCACGTCGCTTCAGATCGGTGACTAGCGCGGCACTGGGCTGGTCAGTCCGTTTGCATAGACCGCGGAGGTTGGCAGCGTTCTTGCTGTGGGTATCCCACGGTTGCGAGTTGAGGTAGACGCTGACAAATCGGACACCCTGTTCCACCAATCGACGGGCCAGTAGGCAACGGCCTCCATAGTCGGCAGTCTCTTTCTGATCCAATCCGTAGAGTGCACGAGTTTCCTTGGTCTCCCCCGATAGATCGATCACACCTGGCACGGCAGTCTGCATGCGGGCTGCCAGTTCGAAGTTGTCGATACGAGTTTGCAGTTCGTTGTTTGCCGGGTGCCGAGTGCGATGGGCCGTGTTGAGCTGTTTGAGGAAATGCAATTGATTCAGCCGAGCGTCTTTGCTGAGCGTCTGGGGAGAGTTTAGATGGACGACCGCCTGTCCGGTCGCACGAAATTGGGTTCCCTGGTAGGTTGCTGGCAGGAAAGCCGAATTCCAATTGTTCACACCATCGATGGGCATGCCGCC
>Ga0310342_100002264_pt1 | contig 12332 bp, 8 predicted proteins | sample S15DNA20500_MG_FD_206155 | JGI IMG/M metagenome (GOLD analysis project Ga0310342, IMG submission 206155) | Marine microbial communities from station ALOHA, North Pacific Subtropical Gyre - S1503-DNA-20-500_MG | ecosystem: Environmental > Aquatic > Marine > Oceanic | place: Pacific Ocean: North... | reverse complement strand
TGGTTTGTCTGTGCCGGGTACAGTCGTCCCCACTCCCCTTTTACAACACCTGGTCGATATTTCCATCGATATCGAAATAGAGTTCCAACAGTCCAACACTCATTAGATTTTGAAGATTCCCTTGAACCCTTCGCCCTTCAGAAATATAAAGATCATTATAGCCAACTAACTTCACAAGAAACTCAGCTAGGTAGAGAGGCCTATTATGCTTGTGTAGATTTTGTAGATGATTGTATTGGAGAACTTTTACTGACCCTAGAGGAAAATGGGTTACTAGAGAACACAATCGTCATTTACACCAGTGATCATGGAGAGATGGCTGGCCACCATGGACTTTGGGGAAAGGGTCTCTATTATGAAGAATCTATCGGTGTGCCTCTTCTTATAAAAGGTCCCGGTATTAAATCAGGCTATTTTTCTATTTCAGATGTCATTTCTCTAATTGATTTATTTCCAACCTGCTGTGGGCTGACTGGACTACCCATTCCTGAAAGACTGGATGGAATCGACTTTAGTGTATTTTTATCAAATCCTTCTGAACTCAAGTCTCCACGAGAATTCACAACTAGTCAACACTGCGATTGGGGTACCCGAATCAAGAGTCAAGCTCTTCCTATTGGCCAACCCCATCGAGCTTGGAGAGCCATTAGGACACAAAAGTGGAAATATGTTGACATTCAAGGAGGCAAACCACTGCTCTTCGACTTGATCAATGATAGTCAGGAAATGAATAATTTAGCTCGCAGGGATGAAAATGTTGCGGTCTGCAGAAAACTACAGGATCAATTGTCTGAAGGGTTCTGTTGGGAAAATGTTGTGGCTCAACTTCTTTCGGATCGTGAACGAGTGCCTAGTTTGTTATCAGGTGTTAAGCCAAGTACTCCTAATCAATACCGGTTACCTGATGGACGACTTTTTGATGCAGAAGGATCCCTTTATGAAGCACGCTGGCTAAGAACTGATGATGCTGTATCAGGCGGCATCATTCCACAGCAATTTGGTTAGTATTCAATTTATTTCTGAGTACTTAATCAAATTAGGATTTGTAAATAACAACAGAAAAACTAAAAGAAAATTACTATGCCTCAAAGACAACTTGTTGGAATCACTGTTATGCCAGAATATATCCAGAGTGAAACTATTAATGGAGTGCTCGACAACCTCCAGAATAAAGCTCGAGTCACAGCAGTATCTATCTCACCATATGTAATGGGAGAAATTGACAAGGACAAAGGATCTAGAGAACCTCCCATAGATGCTGGAGCTGGAGCAGTTCGATTACTAGACCGGTCTTTGTGGGGTAAACGTGAACTCTGGGTTCAAACAGCTCCAAGCTTCCAACCTGATCTCAATTACTATCAAGGATTACGCTATCAACCCCCACCTGTTACAAACCTTACAGAAAAATCGGGGCACCTTGTCCAGGGATTTATTAGAGCTGCTCAGAATCGTGGATTAAAAGTCTACATGCAAATCCAAGCTGCTATTCCACCAGGCTACCGTGTACAGTTTGGTCAACCTGATCCAGATGATTGCCCTTGTTTGCCAGATGGACAGATCCCCAAAAAACGATTATCAGCTAATGGTAGTCTGGCTAGTCCACATATTATTAAATATACACAAGCGTTGATTCGAGATCTTTGTTCCCAATACCCTAGTCTACAAGGTATTCGATTTGATTGGCCTGAATATCCACCATATCTTCTCGACTGTGCTTTTGTCGATTTTAGTAATCATGCCATGAAAGCAGCCAATCGGCTTGGTTTCAACTTTAATCGCATGAAGAATGCTGCTATTAGACTTTACCAAAAACTACATGGAAATCTTAAAGACTCCGATTTAATTGCTTGGAACGAATCGAATAAGGGTTTTAATTATATTCAGGGTCTTCGTCAAGAAAACAGTGGACTAGGCGAATGGGTTCGATTTAAAGCTAAATTAGTTGAAGAATTACATTCTGTGTTCAGACAAACAATGAATCAAGCAGGAGCAAACAAAATGGAACTGTTGTCAAACGCCTTTCCACCTCCCTGGACAATTTTTTCAGGGATGGATTATGAATGTGTTGGCCGTTATAGTTCTGCCATTTGCGTTAAACTTTATACAATGCATTGGCCCATGATGTTGCAATTCTATGGACAACAATTACTAAAAGCTAATCATCAATTATCTGAAAAACTTCTCGTAAAAACCTTAGTTAATGGGCTTGATATTACAGATAATAAATTTTTAAACCAGCTAGAAAATTTCCATTATCCAACACCAAAAGAAGCACACTTAGTAGGAAAACAGGCTCAACATCGAAAAATCATCCAAGCGCAAAAAGAGGCGGGGGAAACACCAGTTTATGCAGTGGTTCATGCATATGGCCCTCTAGAAGATTTTCGACAACGATTACAGACAGCACAAGCTGCAAGTTCCCATGGTATTTGGATAAATCGTTATGGGCATTTAAGTGATGAAAAGTTAGAAATTATTGGTGAGTTAGATCGTCGGTAAGATTAGCATAGCTTGCTTTTTCCCAAATCTTATGACTGGCAATGTTTAAAATTAAAGTTTCTATTCCAACATACCCTCTTCAGCTAGCATTTTTAGAGTGTTTTCAAAAGCTTCGGCTGTTTTTGCTAGATCTTCTTGAGTATGTATCCCCGAGACTAGTCCTCCAGGCCAAGGCATAATATCTACCCCACCACAAAGAAAACCAAGCCGTATCTTATGCTGAAGATCTATAGAAGTTGATGATCGTAACTTCCAAGAATCTATTCTCCCTTCCATAATATCTTCAGGGCCAATTAATTCATGATCAGGATTTGCAAATAGATGAAAAGCAGAAAAATCGCCATAAACACACCAATCACAACCCAACTGTCTAATTATTGAATTCATTTCTTGACGAAGTATTGCTCCATTACGGTTAGCTGTTTCAATTGTATCAGTAGAACGAAGAAAATTTAATGTTGCAATACCAGCACTCGCCGAAACGGGACCGCCATTATAAGTACCATAGTGGGTAACTAGTGGAGGAACTGTACCCGTCTTCTTCTTTTGATAGTCCATCACATTCATGACTTCAGCGCGTCCTACCAAAGCTGCTCCGGGATAACCCCCTCCTAAGATTTTGGCTAAAGTAGTTAAGTCAGGAGTCACATCATAAACAGCTTGCGCCCCTCCCAATGCGCAACGGAACCCAGAAATCACCTCATCAAAAATCAAAACAATACCTCGTTGAGAAGTCCACTCTCTAACATCTGACAGGAATTGAGGAAGCAACGGAACTTTACCAAAAGTAGCTCCAGTTGGTTCCAAAATAATTGCAGCCACATCATCACGATTCTCACAAAGCCTAGTCAACTGGGATATGTCTCCTGGAGGACAGACTAAGATGTTATCAACAATTTCCTGTAGAATGCCTGGGGGTGGATTTTTCGATACAGAATCCTTGCCAAAAGCTACATGATCATGCCAGCCATGAAAGTGGGTAGCTAATCGAACAACCTTAGCTTTACCCGTATAAGCTCTGGCTACTCGCAAAGCCAAATGGGTTGCTTCAGTTCCAGTTACCGTGAACCGAACTTTTTCGGCAGAAGGAATTACAGATTTAACTAACTCAGCCCATTCTAATTCCAACTCGTGAGAGGCACCATAGTGAACACCTCGGGATACTTGTTCCCTGACTGCTTCCTGGACCACTGGATGATTATGACCAAGAATTAAAGCTCCATGCCCACCAAAATAATCTACATATTTTCGTCCGTCTACATCCCATTTATGAGATCCTTCAGCCCTATTAACGAAGATAGGATGGGGTTTAAGATCTCTTGATTGGTGTGTAACTCCCAAAGGAAAGATCGTTTGAGACCGCTGATAAAGTTTTGCTGAAGTGGGAGTTTCTGCAGAATAAATCTTAAAAATTTTTGATTCAGAAGTCGATGTTTTTACATTCATTAGGATGTCCCCAAATATTAATTTTAATTCTGAATATCACATAAAGTTCAGCTAACTGTATATCTAAACCATTTTGGCCAAAACAACCAGTTAACAACTAAGTTTCTGTAAGAGTAGCTTACTACTATCTATTATTGCGAAACCTTCTTAAACGGTCAATCTTTGTAGTAACTCTAATAGTGACTTAACAAAAAAGGCGGTAAAACCAGATTCTGACGAGCCCTTTGCTTATTCTGACATGATATTATTAGAGTAATGGAGTCGTTCTGTTACTTACGAATGATAATTCAGATAACTAAATTAGGTCTAGCAAGACTAAATTTGATTGCCCATAGCATAAAAATCAGAGTTGAATTCCTAATGCACCCTACGGATTTTAAAGCCCTTCAGGCCAGTGAATATTTGTTTAAAAAGATTGGATTAACTAAATCTACCCAGATAGATTCAGGCATCATTTTAGGGTCAGGACTAAGTGCAGTTACTGCGATCTTAACATCAAAACAGAAGATTTCTTTTCAATCCATTCCTTACTTCCCTGAATCGACTGTACCAGGGCACCCAGGCCAGTTTGTTTTTGGGAAAATAGAGGATCAGCATATTTGTGTCATCCAGGGACGTTTGCATTACTATGAAGGTCACGATATGCAGACGGTTACGCTACCCGTTCGAATATTAGGTGCTCTTGGTATTAAGAATCTCATTATAACGAACGCAGCAGGTGCACTGAATGAAGGGTTTAATCCGGGAGATTTTGTACTAATTAAGGATCATATTGGACTCTTTTTACCAAATCCTCTCATTGGTTATAACAAAAACAACCTAGAAACTCGATTCCCTGACCTCACAGATGCCTACTCTAGGAGACTTCGTCAGATTGCTATGAAGTGCGGAGAAAGATTGGGCTTGGAAATGAAGGAAGGTATTTATGTTGCTGTCTCTGGACCAAGTTATGAAACTCCTTCAGAAATTGCACTATTAAAAAGTTTGGGTGCAGATATGGTAGGAATGTCAACAGTGCCAGAAGTCATTGTGGCAAACCACCTTTCAATGAACTGCTTAGGAATTTCTGTTATTACTAATCTGGCAGCAGGGTTAAGTCAATCCTCACTTCATCATGAAGAAGTAATAACAGTCAGCAACAAAATTCAAAAACCTATAGGGCAGTTCTTAAGTATATTGTGCAGAAATCTGTAGAACTTATACTTTAAAATACTATCTTTGCTAGTCCTCTAATTAACTGAGTCATTGTTTTCCCTCAACTGAAAAAACTAAGTGTAAAAAGATACATTCAACGGATCTTAAAGAAAAATCTTTAAGTTATCAGAAAGTAGTTAGTATTTAGAATGAGGTAATCATTTAATTTTCCAGTTTAAATATGAACTCTTCCCTACTATTATTTTTAATTGTTTGTGAAGAAAATTTGGTATTTTTTGATTGAGTTTTTTAGTACTCCTCTATGAATATTAAAGCTTCAAATAGACCTTTCATAATTGGTATTGCTGGAGGAACTGGTTCAGGTAAAACAACATTGGCGCAAAAACTAAAAAAATCCATACTACTTAGTCTTACTCTTTCTCAAGATAATTATTACAAAAATCATGAACATCTTTCTCTGAAGGATCGATCTAATCTCAATTTTGACCATCCGGATGCCATAGATTTCTTGCTTCTAAAAAGGCATCTTTGCCAACTTTGTTGGGGTAAAGATATACAAATCCCACAATACGACTTCAGCCAACACAGGAGACTGGAAAAATCAGAAACAGTAAAGGCCGGCAGATATACATATATTATTGTTGAGGGCACCTTAATTCTTTCGCAAATACGTGGTTTAGATTTTAAAATATTTGTTGACACTGCCTCCGATATTCGATTAATCCGCCGATTAAAAAGGGATATTCAAGAGCGGGGAAGGACAACAGCGTCTATCATCCAACAGTATCTAAACACCACTCGTCCTATGCACTGTCGTTTCGTTGAGCCAACAAAAAATCAGGCCGACATAGTAATACCTGGTGCAGCTCCTTCTAATGATCAGTTTAAGAGACTGGTAAAAAAAATTAAGGATACGGAGAAAAAACTTTAAATTAGGATCACGATTGAGACTATTCAAGTTTTTTTATAGGTACAGTTAAGTTTCCCAATATAGAAAGGGCTAGATCATGAAAGTCCAAATCAACAAACATGAGTTAGAATATGCAGGATTTATCAAGATTGAAAAAAGTCGCCTACGATTTGAAAAGTTCAATGGAACCATGAGTGAGGAGGTAACACGCTACCGGCACTATCGTGGGGATGCTGTTGCTGTCATAATTTTTGACAACGTTTGCAATCAAGTACTTCTTATCAAACAGTTTCGCTATGCTGTTCACGCTAGGACTAGTAACGGTTGGTTAGTCGAATGTGTGGCTGGGATGCAAGAAAAAGAAGAAAACCTAGAGGATGTTGCCCACCGTGAGGTTTACGAAGAAACCGGTTTAAAATTAACTAGTTTAAATCTGATGACAGAATACTTTTTTAGTCCAGGGAGTTGTTCTGACAAAGTTTATATTTTCCTTGGCACAGTGGAGAACCCTGAACAAACAACTGAGATACATGGCTTAAGCCATGAAGGAGAAGACATAAAAGTTTGGTGGGTCCCCCTAAAAACTGCACTGGCCATGTGTGATGCTAGTGAGATCCAAGATGCAAAAACAATTGTTGGACTGAATCTATTGGCAAGGCGTATTCAAATCAATTAAGAGACAAATAGTAAATTACAATTTAGGGTAAGTTAGTAACACCAATTTTCAAGCAATGCATTTCCAAAGTGCAGATTGAACAACAAGGTCTGCGGGCGGAACAAACTCTACGACCATGGTTAATAAGGCGATGAGAAAAGTTAATCCATTCTTTTCGGGGAATAATTTTCATCAGGTCCTGTTCGACTTTTTCTGGATTTTTCCCAGCGGTTAGTCCTAATCGATGAGAAATTCTAAATACATGTGTATCGACGACAATCCCAGAAATCAGACCATAACTGTTTCCAAGCACAACGTTAGCTGTTTTTCTAGCAACACCAGGAAGACTCAGTAGATCCTCCATAGATTTTGGAACTTCTCCATCAAAATAGTGCACAATTCGTCGACAAGCCTCTTTAATATTCTTAGCTTTATTTCGATAAAACCCAGTTGAGTGAATCAGCTTCTGTATATTAGCCAACGATGCTCGACTAAATTCCTTGGCTGAAGGATAACGTCTAAAAAGAGCTGGTGTAACCATATTGACTCGTACATCAGTGCACTGGGCGGAAAGAATAGTAGCAATTAACAATTGAAGAGGAGAACTGTGATCCAAGGCACATTTAGCATCAGGATATGTTCTCTTTATAATTTTGAGAATTTTTTCTACTTGGTTTTTTGAAAGTTGCATAGTGTTTAAAAAGTAGAAATATTAGTATGATTCACTAAGTATTTTCCTTAAACCACAATAATGAAAAATTATAGGGTTGGATTCTGGAAACCCCTATAAGGCAAATGTTCGCCATTTGTGAAAGTATAACTCTAGATTTCTTTTCTTTCTTTATAATTTTTCTTTCTCAAAAATCACTATCTTATTCAAAAAAGATATTTTCTTTTTCTTTAAAAAGACCTATTTTTCATGAACTTCTTGAAATTTTTTAGTCTTAAGCTCAAGATAACATTCTAAGGCAGTCCCTTAGCGAGGTGTATAAAGATGTTGGATCAAAACTCTTCATTAATCACAACTTTTTTGATAATTATTTCGGCTATACTAGCCCAATTCCTATTCAACAAAATACAACAGCGTTTAAGACAACTTATTCAAGAAAAACATCCCCTTGGTCCACTATTTCGTGGAGGATTACATTGGATCTATTTATTCTTTAGTTCTGTTATTTGGCTAGGTACTTTTTTCGGAGTTTTAGGAACATATCCCGAAACCAGATTTATATCTGTACACTTGCTGACTATCTTCCTGGGAGGGCTCTCATCTCTACAACAATTTTTCTTCACACCAATAATACCTGGCATTACTAAAATTACTGCTTTTCAATTTTTCAAGGCAATCATTTTTATTATTTTTATTGGTCTATTTGCAAGAGGAGCTCGAAAACTACTACTAAATCATATCCTCAATAAAACTCCAATGGATCTTAGTATCCGGCATGTAGTCGCTACCTTTACCCAATACCTAGTGATTCTTATAGGGTTTCTTATCTTACTTCAAACAGCTGGAATTGACTTGAGCGCTCTAGGGTTAGTCTCTGCAGCTATAGGTGTTGGTGTTGGATTTGGTCTTCAAAACATCGCCCATAATTTGTTAAGCGGTGTTTTTATTCTTTTTGAAAGACCCATCAAAGTAGGCGACAGAATTGAAGTGGGCGAGGTTAATGGGGATGTTGTTCGAATTGCAGCTCGGGGAACCACAGTTAGGACTAATGACAATATTGACATTATCGTCCCAAATTCAAGTTTTACATCTTTTAATGTAATTAACTGGAGCCACGGGGATCACAAAGTTCGCTTTCGGGTTCCTGTACCAGTAGCTTATAACTCCGATGTCCAGTTAGTAGAGAAACTCCTGTTAGAGGTCTCTGATGAAAACGAGAATATTTTAAAAAATCCTGTTCCGAGAGTAATCTTCCAAGCGTTTGGTGATCATTCAATAAAATTTGAACTTCGGATATGGACTTCCAAAATGCTTCATAGAAGAGGTGTTTTGTTTAGCCAGATTAATTTTTCCATCTATGAAAAATTTCAAAAACACCGTATTCAAATTCCATTTCCTCAGAGAGATCTTCATCTCAAAGAACTCCCTAAAAACTGGCAAACTATTTTAGATAATACAGTTAAATCTGAGGACTCACTGCCCAAAGCAGATGAACAAAAACCTTGAGTCATCGCGATACTTTTCTTATCGGGCTTAATTGAGTTGCTGTAGGATTTTCCCTAGCTGCTTAGTTTCTTCTCCATATCTTGCCCAATCACCTAGTCGTAAAGCCTCCTGAGCACGCTTATATGTTTCTGTTGCTCTCTGAATCAGGTATGTACTGGTTGTTACTCCTTTACTAGATTCTTTCTTTCCTCTTGACTGACTAACAGCCAAACTTGGTCCAACACCAAAGATACGACCTAGGGAAAGTTCGAGTGTTTCTTCCATGGCAATCTGATTTCCAAAAGCCACAATTACTCGCTTAAGCTCTGGTAGACTTCTTTCAGTGGATGCTGCTAAATAAAGAGGTTGTATGTAGAGAATTGAATCTTCAACAGGAATTACAAGAAGACTTCCTCTAATGACAGAGGATCCACCTTGTCCCCAAAGGGTAAGCTGTTTAGAAATTTCAGCATCCTGATTTATACGACCTACAATCTGAGAAGGACCATAAATCAACCGCTGTTTAGGAAAATTGTAAACAACCAGTTTCCCATAATTAGGTGCATCACAGCGTGCAGCCATCCAGGCGATCATATTTTCACGACGAGCAGGAGTAAATGGAATCATAAGGATGAATTCTTCACGAGCTGCCTCAGCACCTAGTTTCATAATTGTATAATATGGTTCTAAGGAAGTTCCTCCTGCTTCCTGTGAAAGAGTTGGTATTCGCCACAAATCTTCCTTGTTGTAAAACACTTGGGGGTCAGTCATATGATAGGTTCCATAAAGACTTGCTTGAATTCGAAAAAGGTCAACTGGATATCTAAGATGCGACCTGAGATCTTGTGGCATAGTATCAATAGACTGAAAAACACCTGGGAAAATATTAGAATACACTTTTATCAAAATATCATCTGGATCATTCACGTAAAGCTTCACACTACCATTATAGGCATCAATTGTAATTTTGACTGAGTTGCGGATATAGTTCCCTAAGCCCCTAGAGGGTTGAGAATATGGAAAACGATTGCTGACCGTATACCCATCCATTATCCAAAATAAACGTCCTTTTTCAGAGATTACTATATAGGGGTCTTTATCATAGCGCAGGAAAGGCAAAAGTTTTCGAAGACGAACTGAAACGGATCGATCAAACATTAGTCGGCTGTCAGTCTGAATGTCACTAGACATCAAAATCTTCAGTTCCTTAAAATGGAGACCGAAAAGTAATTTTCTAAGAAAACCTTTGACTGGAATGCCTCCACTACCTGAATATTCAGTGTAGACATTTTCGTCTCCAGATGGATAGTCGAACTCTTTTGCTTTAGTATTTACAAAGCAGTAGGAGGTTGACAATTCACCGTAATAAATTGCTGGTTGACTCACCTCAATATTGGTTGAACTAACAGGTGGAATATCTTTAATCATAAAGGTTGGCAAACCTTCTTTGGTATGGTGATTCACTGGACCCATACAAATTCCATAACCATGAGTGTAGGTTAGATGTTCATTAATCCAAGTATCGCTAGGTAGACTTTCAGAAGAAAGTTCCCTAGGAGAAAGACTCACCTGTCGGTATTTTCCATCAATCCAGTAGCGGTCATTGTCCACATCGATAAAGTCATAATAGGTACGGATAACTTGCAGTTGACCGTACGTTTGTAAAAGAGGGCGGTGATCCCATAATCGGATATTTTGAACAGTTTGTTCATTATTAGCTACAGCCTGCTGATCAAGAGTCTCTAAAGCTGGAAATCCTTTTTCTTCTACATTTTCAATTCCGTAAGCCATTCGCGTAAACTCGGAATGCCACTTAATGAAAGGACTCTCCTTACTAATCTCATTAGGTGCAACTTCGAAACGCTGAATTATGCCAGGATAAAGTTGATTTCCTAAAACTCCGCCAGCAACTAAAATTCCAATACCTATTAACGCCAAAGTATATTTCTTACGGAAGGCACTAAGCACAACAAGAACTGCTGCAATTACACTTAAGATAACCATTAACTTCAACATAGGTAATTGTGCATTAATATCAGTAAAGGTTGCACCAAATACAATCCCTCTTTCAGAAAATAACAGATTATATTTTTCTAGATGATAGTGAAAACCCAACCATCCCAAAAATAAACCACCTAGAACAGATAAATGGAGACGAGTTGCCGAAATCATTTGTACACCGCGACGAGTAATGTGAATGCCTCCTTGAAAAACATAAACGATTGCAGCAACAACAAGAGAAAAGATCAAAAGAGCAGACCCAAAATTATAAATAAACTGATAAAAAGGAAGACTAAAGAAGTAGAATCCTAGGTCATGTAAATAAAGTGGATCTGTAATTCCATAGGGAACAGCATTATAAAAAGCAAGGTAAATATCCCACTTTGTTCCAGCCCAACTACCCACTATATAGGAAATAAAAATGGTGGCTCCAACTAAAACCTTCCGAAATACTTTATCTATGCCTGCAGGAAGCTCAATAAGGTTATCGGGGACAAAACGTGTTTCATTACTAGCTAGTTTACTTGCTATTCTATAGTTAACATAAACACCTATGAGGAACAAAAGCCCCAAAATCAGTGTCAGTGACCATTGAGTAATTATTTGCTTTGTAAACAGAATGGAATAGCCTGTTTCTTCAAACCAAAGCCAATCCATCCAGAGACTAATAGCACCGTTAAAAAGACCAAGGGAAAACAAAACCAACACAAAAATAATTAGTCCCAAGTTTTTTTTCATAAACAATCTCCTTCACTTCTTAAATTATCTGATTTAGTTTGATTTTTCTTCCAAATGACTGCTTTTAAAAATCTTGTTGAGAATTTTGAATATTTCTTTGGTAATGCCAAGAAACTAGGCTCCATGGTGATAAAGTATAGGTCTTTTTAATTTTAATAGGATTTAAATCCAAGGGTTGATTTACTCCTCCACTTTCCTTAATAAGGTTTTTAAGAAACTGGTCTTGCCAACGGCGATAGGTCTGAACATCACCCTCTGAGTTCAAAATGGCGTAGAGAACAGGACCATGCCGTTGTGTTACGGCCAGTCCAGCTAAAGAACTAACTCCTCCATCTTTTGATGAATTAGTTCCAGTTTTACCAACGAGTCCACCCCGATAACTAGGACTTCGAAATCGTAATCTCAAAGTTCCACGGTCAACACCAGCTACAGGTAAAATATCACGCATTTTCATCTGGTTATTTTTCAGTTGGCGATGAAGCGCACGTAAAACTTGAATTACAGCTCGCGCTGTCATTCGGTTGTACTCCAGACCAGAAGGTTTTTCAACATAAATATCGGCATGGTTCAAATCATATTCTCTAATGAGAAATTCTTGAATCTCTCCTGCGCCTCCTAAAGAACGGCCCAAACGATCTGCAACATCATTGATGCTAAAAGCATTCTGCCTCCACAGTATTTTAACTAAAGGATCAGAATGGTGGGTTAGAAATTTTACCTTGGATTGCTCTTGAAAATCTGATTTTAAACGTAAATACGTTTTCCCTTTGATA
>Ga0310342_100002260_pt1 | contig 12342 bp, 7 predicted proteins | sample S15DNA20500_MG_FD_206155 | JGI IMG/M metagenome (GOLD analysis project Ga0310342, IMG submission 206155) | Marine microbial communities from station ALOHA, North Pacific Subtropical Gyre - S1503-DNA-20-500_MG | ecosystem: Environmental > Aquatic > Marine > Oceanic | place: Pacific Ocean: North... | reverse complement strand
TCTCGCTTGAACATGGAACCGGCCCCAGCGCCATACTGCTTTCAAGACAGGGGCTGCCGATCTATGACGACACCCGCATCGGCCAAGGCTCCGAGAGAGGCGCCTACGTCCTCGACAGGGAAGAAGGCGACAATGGACCCGACATTATTCTCCTTGCCTCCGGCTCCGAGGTAGCCACCACACGAGAGGCCGCGGGGCTCCTCAGGGAGCAAGGAATCCAGGCACGGGTGGTCAGCATGCCGTGCTGGGAAGTTTTCGAAACGCAGGCTGATGACTACAGGGAATCGGTGCTGCCCCGGGCGGCGACCGCGCGCGTAGCGGTCGAGGCCGGCTCTCCCTTCGGCTGGGAACGCTACGTCGGCACAGACGGAGTCGTTGTCGGGATGAACCGCTTCGGAGCGTCCGCGCCGATCAAGGCTCTCGCCGAGAACTTCGGCTTCACCGCCGAGAACGTCGCCACGCAGGCCAGGACCCTGCTGGGGAGCTGAGAGAGACCTCAGGCCCGCCAGCCGGAACCCTTGCCATCGGGAAGGAACCGGAATTCTGACTTCGTGTTGCTGGAGCGCAGTCGCTGCCGTGTCGTCTCATCCAGCTGGGCGTACTCCTTGAGGAACTCGTGCAGGCTCTGCGCCGTCTCGGCAGAGATCCCGTGTTCCATCTGGCAGGTATCGGCCTCGGCTATGCCCTCGTCCACGCCCAATACCTCGGTGAGGAAATAAACCAGGTCGCTATGCCGGTGGACCAGGGCCCCGGCCAGCTTTTGCCCCATGGGAGTGAGGGTGATGCCACGGCCATCATCCCGCTCGACCAGGCCGAGCTTCTCGAGGCTCTGCACCGCCCGGGTCACCGCCGGCATCCTCACACCCAGCCGTTCGGCTATGTCGGTCACCCGCACCCTCTCCATGCCGGAGGCGAGATTGAAGATGGTCTCGATGTAGTCCTCCTGGGCCGTGGAGAGAACGCCACGGGTCTCTGTCGATTTGTCTTCCTGCTTACCCGCCATCTCACACTCCACTCACTCGGAAATCCGCGCACAAGAGGCAAGGTATTTTCCACTGTAGAAGCCTGCCTGGCAAGACGCCAGCTGACAGCTCCACCAAGTGTCTTTTCTGTATCCCCTCCACAGACGGTCGAGTACTATTCAGCGGGTAAATTTCCCGCCAGCCTCGAGCTGGAGAAATTTCCCGGTCGATAACCAATTTCCCGGATCATGAGACACCATTTCCTCCTCCAGGCGACCCTTGTCCTCACGCTCTCCCTGCCGGCCACGGCGGAAGAGAATAACGCTGAGGCGATCATCGAGAAAATCGAGAAGGGCGGCGATGCTTCCCGCCTGAGCAGGGAGCTGGCGAAGCTCGGCCCCGACGCGCTCGGGACAATCCGTGCCAGGCTGAAATCAGGCGCCGGCTCCATCACCAGGGTCCTCGAGTTGGCCCGCAACAACATCGTCGCGAAGCAGGTGTCGCAGGTCCTCGAGCGCGGCATTAAATCCCAGCTCTCTTTCGATGGTCAATACAATGAACTGGCTTCGAATAGGGCTGAGAACATCGAGGCCCTGTTCCACCTGCTCAACGATGAATCGAGCCCCCTGGGCATTCGCCTCAGCAGCTGCCGGGCGCTGGCGGACATAGGGGACAAGAATCTCATCCCCCGGCTTCGACAACTCTATTGGGACCTGCTCCTCGACGCCCGGCTTCGAGAAGAGCTGGGAATCATCCTCGCAGTATTCGGAGACACGCAATCGGTAGAGAAAGAGCTGGCCCGGTATACCAAGTTTGTCGACCACCAGCGAACCCTGGTGAGGCTGAGCGCGAACGTCCAGCTCTCCAATCTCTACTACCGAATCCGCAATTACGCAAAGGCGGTAGAGGCCTACGAGAAGATCCTCGAGCTCTCCGAGAGAATCTACAAGGCTGAACGCCAGGCCGGAATGCCCAAGGAGATTCTGCGGGCAAGGGAAGACCAGCTCAACCTCCACTATTACAACGCCGCCTGTTCCAACAGCCTCAACGGCAGCCTCGAGCGCGCCAGGAAATACCTGCTGAAGGCCGTCCAGGGAAATCCGGAGCACTACGGAAATATCGGCAAGGATGGCGACCTGCTGAAGCTGAGGAAGGATCCGGGCTTCCCCGCCTTCATGAAAAAGCTCGGCAGGCTCTTTGAGGACGAAGAGATCTAGACCCGCCCAGGGTGGCACGGCCCTCTACCTCTCCTCCTCCTTCGCGCCTTTCTCCTTTTCCTTCGCGCGCAGCTTCTCCAGGAGACCATCGGGTATCTTCGGGAGATTCCTCCTGCCCGGCGTGGGATCTTTCCAGGCCCTGAAGGAGCGGCTTCCATCCTGCTTTCTTCCCCAGGAGTTTCCCAGCGGAACACCCCTGAAGGCGCAGCCATGAACCAGGAGGCTCCCCTCCTCCGGCGGCGTGTAGAGACCGATAAACTCTCCGGAATTGGACAGCTTGAAGCTCGTATGCCGACCCCGGTTCTGACCATCTCCATAGAAAACCACGTAGCCGCCCGGCTTGACGACAATATCCTCATCGATACGCCACTTCGCCTTTCTTCGCCTGTCGTCGGAAAGATAGAGGCCCTTGAGAGACAGCTCACCATCAGACCCGTTGAAGATCTCGATGAACTCACCCGGGCCATCCGCGCCCCCTCCGGGACGGGGACAGACCTCGTTGATAAACAGCGGCGGCAGGACAGGCAGTGCCAGCGAAAGAGCCGGGGCACCAAGGGGATAGGCCCGCTCCAGCCCGTTCGCCCCCCTGGCCCGATAGTAGTACTCGGTCCGGGGACGATCAGCTTCCTTCTCGAGGGTAAGCAGGTAACGATGTCTCTCATCATCCCAGCTCATCGGGACGCTGCGGTATTCCTTCTCTGTCACGGGACGGTACATCAGCTCGATCTCGGGCCTCTCGCCCCCGCCCGTGCCAAGCGGAGCCTGGAACCTGAAGGAGAGCAGGAGATCCTTGTTGTCCTGGCGAGTGACCCCATGAGAGAAAAAAGGGCTCGGGCACTCTCCCTTCCTCTCCTCACCGGAGACAAAGATCCATCCCCCACCGGCGCCCGGATCCTTTTTCTGAACAATGCCGCGAACCTGGTGACCATGAAAAAAAAAGTCCGAAACGACCAGGCTTCCGGCCAACCCGCGCCGCCAGAGCGCCAGGAGTCCTCCAGCCGCGCGTCGCGATGCCGCCGCCCCGCCCGGCAGCTCGATCCGGAAGCTCGCTCCGGGAGCGAGAACTTCCCGCAGGGAGACAAGGCCGGGATTCTCCGAGAAACCCTCGGAGAACCGGTAGCTCGCCAGGCGCACAGGCTCTCCGGAACGATTGGTCAATTCCACCCAGGCCGCGCCGATGGAGGGATGAAGGGACCAGGCTGAGAAACACACCGGCTCCGTCGGCCGCGCCCTGACCTCGGCGATAAATCCCTTGAGAGCCAGGGACCGCCTGCGATGCGCGGATTTGATCTTCTCGACGGAGCTCTCCAGGGTCACGCCCTCGTCGTATGGCCAGATCAACCTCCAGTCTTCCAGGGAAGAGGCCACCTTGGCGGCGGTCCTGTCGACCAGGACATCGAATCGCCCGGGAGACAGCTCCTCACGCAAGAGGGCCTCCACCCTCTGGAGATAGAGCTCACGAAAAGCCGGCACCTTGAAAAACCGGGTGAAGAGAACCAGCCAGGCTTCCCGCCTGGGCGCTCCAGCTCTCTGGCAGAGAGGAAAGAGCGCCCGCTCCAGCTCTCCCGACGTGAGCTCCCGGATCTCTTTTTCAAGATCACGGATCCCCCAGTCACTGTTGCGATAATCCTCCCTGAACATCTCCCACTTTCCATTCCGAGAATCTCGCAGCAGAAAAAAATCTGTGGGCGCCGGATCCAGCTCTCCACGAACCGCCGAGAACGCCAGGCGATCGATAAATTTCTGCAGGTAGAAGCGGCTCCTGAAAAAGCTCTCGACCTCCCCGGGATGGAGGCGGTTGACCTGCCTGACAAGTTCGTTCACCGACAACAGGTCGCCACTCTTGCCGATCCTGCGCCCTCTCAGGCTCCAATCCGAACGCCAGTGGTCATCGCCGTTGAGCCGGCTCAGGGGGCCGGTCCTGTCAAGCAGGACACGTTTTCGAAACTTGCTGTCGATTCTCTCGATATCGTAACGCAAGCCGAAAAACTGACCGTTGATGAGCACCACGACCGGTTCAGCCATTGCGGCCGGGAGCCCGATGGATTCAGCCGCCAGGGCAGTGAGGCAGTGGCGCATCCGGGTAAAATCCAGCTCCTGCGTACTGAGCAGCAGCACGTCTCTCTTGCGAAAAACCCTGAAGCTGTCCCTGGTCATATCCACCACCAGGCTCTTATGTGCCAGCCACTTTCCGGGCCTCGAATCAAAACCGAGCTCCACGGGAAAACGGTCTTTCATGTAGAGAAGCTCGGCGGGAACCATTTCGCGCGAACCGGCAGGGGTCGCCATGTGCTGAAGATCAGCCTGGCTGATCCGGAAATCGTAGAGTTTCGGATGTCCTTCACCATGGACGGAGGCCTCGACGACAACCGCCGCGGATGGAGGACTCCTGGTTCCATCGATATCCTGGCTCTCCACCCTGTAGTAATAGGTTTCCCCCGGGACCAGGTCCCGGTCCGTGACGAAGGGAACCCTCAGGAGCCTGTCATTCAGGGGCGCGAAGGGACCAGCCGGATCCTCACCGCGGTAGACGTTGAAACCCGCGAGCGGAGCCGTCCCCCAGCTTTTTCCCCCTGAGGGCTGCCAGGAGAGGGTGTTGTGAAACAGCCCCGCCCTGCCTGTGAGCAGCGGCTTTACCAGCGAAAGCTCTGCCGGCTTACCGGGAGGTGCCCGCTCTACGGAGATCCTGGACACCCGGGGACCGCGGTCCCCGGTAACGGCCGCGAAGCGCAGATCGAGCCATCCATCATAGACACCGACGCGAAAGACCCTCTGGAGCAGGCTGAAATCACCCGCCTCGTCAAAAATATCGACCCCCTCGACTGCGGTCTTCCCCTCAGCCTCGACATCAAACACTCTCAAGCCCGCCGCGGCGACCTCGGTTTCCACCAGATCGATGGTCACCAGGTAGTCTCCCCTCTCCAGCTTGAATACGTATTTTGTCTCCCCTGAACGCCAGGAGACTGGAGCCCCCGGCCGCCAGCCCCGAACCGTGCCCGCCTTGAGCGCTCCCGAGGAGCCACCGATAAATCCGTAACCCCTGGAAACATTGAAGGGCAGGTCCGGCAGGCTCCTGCTCTCCCCCTCGACCTCCCGCGAAACGGTCATTCCGCAGCGAACCGAAAGGGGCTGGCTCCAGGCATCGGCCGAACTGAGCAGTAAAAACGCCAGCAGCCCCGGCAGGAGCTTCCCCGGGCTGAAGCCCGGGAGGCGGGACGGTCTCCGCCCGAGCCGCGTGGCGACCGGAGAGCGGGAGTTCGGACAACAGCCCTCTTGATTCACAACCATCCGATCGGCCTCATCCCGGAATCTCAAAAATCAGGAAGATGATCCCCCACCCGTTGAGCCGGCCGGCTTCTTTTTATCTGGAGAAGAATCCGACCCGGGCTCCAGGCTCCCCCGCAGGAAATCCTGGAGGTTCTTGCGCTCGTCATCGTCCAGGCTGCCATCGCCATTCTTGTCGAATCTCTCCATAACCCCCTTGAGACCATCGAGGGATCCTGAAGAGCCGGTGTCCTTATCCGGGGTTTTTTCCGGGGCGCTTCCTTTTCCCGATCCCTTCCCTGTCTCAGACCTGGGCGTTTCATTGGCGCTTCCCTTGCCCTTTTCTACGGAAGAATCCAGCTTCTTGAGCTCCCGCTCCGCGATGCTCTTGGCGAGACCGGCGGCCCATTCTTTCGAGATCTGGCCCCTGATCTCCAGGGAGGAGAAATAGACGGTGCTGTTATTGGTAAAGAGAGTCAGCGATCCGGCGTGAGGAATCTTCTCACCCAGCCGGGCCGCCGCCCGGCTGGTCTTGTAGTTGAGGGTCTTGTTGTTGATCTTCCACCTCAGATCGCTGTTCTCCATCGAAATGGAGAAACGCACCCCCCCTGAGCGCATTACGTTACCCACGGGCTGCTCCCAGATTTTCTCATCCCTGCGCCGATGCAGGGTAGCGTTGTGATCACCCGAGAGAAGCACGAAAGAAGTCTCTCTGAAATAGCCGGGGAGCACGTTGGTCAACAGACCGGCCAGACGTCCGAGGCGTCCTCCAGGAAGAAGATCGGTGGAGATGTTTATTTCGGGTTTGTATCCCATTCCGAGCGCGAAGTAATCCGCCGGGGGATCCCCGCCATCACCACCGCTTTCACGCCAGGAGTTGTACTCAAAACGTCCGCCATCGAGACCCAGGGTTACGTGATCATTCTCTTCAGTCCACAGGGCGACGTTGATATTCGGAGCGGGGGAATGGTAGCCACCGGAAGGAACGACACCGTTGACAGCGATCCTGGATTCGAAGGGGTTAGCCGCAAGGAAACGGGCCTCTCCCTTGAGCTTGAAAAACCGTTTCTTCTCGATCCATTCCAGCGAGGAGACGCCCTTGCCCACCGGGTAGAAATCCTTCAGCTGATCCATCGATGAAAAATCGTAGGACAGGGTGGTCTGACCATCGCGTTCCTGTTTGACCGTCTTGGCGTTGAATGCTCCCTCCACCGAGGCGCCCGCCAGGGACGCGATCCGGGTACGGAGAAATAATTCATGCAGAGTAGGGCGATGCTTAGCGTAGTCGGGCCTGGTTTTCCAGGAGGTGATCAGAAAGCCCGTGTCGTTCGCGATGAAGTTCCACAGCTCGGAGGACACCGGCTGCTTGCCAGCTGAAAGTTTGCTCTCGAGTTTCTGGAGAGAATACAAGCGTACCTCCCGCCAGGTTTCGACGTACTTGGCAAGGATCCTCTCATTATCCTTCCTGGCGGCTACGGGAATTTTCTCGGACAGGAGCATGGAACGCGCCCGGGCGGGGCCATCTCTCAGCAGCAGAAGCGTTCCGAGTCCCTGGAACACCTCCGCCTCCTTGAGGCCCGATGCTCCCGGCTGCCCGACCAGCCTGACAAGACTGCCTGTATCAAGTCCCAGGATACGATAGGCCACCGGGGCTGGCGCCTTGGAGCCGGACTCCTGGACCCTCACCGCGTGCCCTTCGAGACCAAGAACCTTGTACCGCAGCTCCTTGTCATCCTTGGCGACCGGGAGAAACCTGACCTTCACTACTGACTTGGACTTTTCCGACTTCGAAAAAAATGATTGGAGCTCCTCCCAGCTCTTCCGGCTCGCGGACAATTGGTTGCCAAGAAGTTCCAGGAGAGCCTTGGCCTCCTTATTAACCGCCTCGGCGCCACCGAGCTTGCCGATGATGCCATCAAGATGCTTGCGGGCGCCGGCAAAATCGAAATCGGCCAGCATCGTGTAGAGGCCGGCCCGATTGTCTTCAATGAACTTCAGGCTGTTGGCCCGTCGGCTCTCAACCAGGCCGATCTCCGCTTCCATGGACTGGATACGCGCGCTTTCGCTTGAGGGCATCCGCGCTTTCAGGGCGGTGATCTCCGCGCGAGCTTTCTCGAAGTCGCCGCTGGAGGACAGCTGCCTCACCAGCTTGCCGGCCGCATCCATTCCCGAGCGAACGATGCCGCCGAGCTTCGCCTGGTACGGGGAGACCATCCCGGCACCGAGATCGGAATACCCCGCGAGAAAAGCCGCTATGGAATCAGCGGCCTTGCGCAATTCGTTCTTCTCGATGAGAACATCGATGGAAGCCAGCGCGGCGGTGGCCTGCTTCTTGCGATTCCTGGCCGCCTCCTTCTTCGCCAACTCCGCCTTGGAGCCAAGCTCTTTCAGGAGCTTCTCAGCGCTGAGCGCGATCCGCGGATTGTCCGCGAGAAGGTTCTCCAACTGCAGGAGCGCCGCCGAGGCATCGAGCTTCCCCCCGGAATAGAGCTCCTGGATCTTCTCGAGTCGCTTGAGGGCGAGCTTCGACTGATTCCTCTCAAGACCCGGATTGTCCTCCCTATGCTCCTCCGGAGGCTTTGAGGTGGAAGTGACTGGCTCATTCGACTTGCCCCTGTCGGGGCTCTGCTCTCCATCATTCCTGAAGTTTGAGACGAGAACGAGTACGAGAATCAGCGCGACGACCCCTATTATCGAGCCGACAACAAGATTTGATTGCGACCCCTGGGCCGGGCGGCGAGGATGCCTGGTGCCTCCGCGCCCCGCCGCCGGACGGGCGCCCTGGCTCGCCACGGCAACCCGGGCGGCGCGCGCCTTTCCCTTGGCTGAAATACTCTTTCTGTACTGGGATGGTTCCAGGGCCGAGTAGACCTGGGCCGCGTTCTCGTACCGGCTGTCGGGATTGCGCGCGAGCATCTTCTGTACGACGGCGGAAAGCCCTCCGGGAATCTCCGGGTTCAGCTTCCGCAGAGGCGTCGGATCATTATCCAGCTTGGCCCTGATGATCTCCTTGACGCTCGACCCATCGAAGGGGGCTACCCCGGCGATCATCCTGTAGAGCGTCGCCCCAAGGCCATAAATATCAGCGCGGTGATCCAGCGCCTCGCCCCGGGCCTGCTCAGGAGCCATATAGCGGGGCGAGCCTGCCGCGGGAACATTGCCCCCGCCTCCCCCACTCGCGGACTGGCTGAGGTCGGCAGCGATACCGAGATCTCCGACCTTTACCGTCCCATCGAGAGTGAGCATGAGATTGGCAGGCTTGATGTCACGGTGGACAATTTGATTCTGCTGGGCGAACTGGAGGGCCTGGGCGGCATCCCTGGCCGCATTGACGGCACGGATAATATCAAGGCGCCCTTCCCGCTCGAGAAGCTCCTCGAGGCTACCGCCCTCGAGGTATTCCATCGACATATAGTGATAGTCGCCCTCGTTGCCCGCATCGTAGACCTGGACTACATTTGGATGGTTCAGACTGCCAGCGGACCGCGCCTCCTTCAGAAAGCTCTGGATGAAATCCTCGTCCTTGGAAAACCGGGGAGCCAGGATTTTCAGGGCGACCTGCCGATCGAGGGAAAGCTGGCAAGCCAGGTAGACAGTACCCATCGCGCCGCGGCCCAGACGCTTCTCGATCTTGTAACCGGCCAGGGTGCTGCCGATGAGCGGATCCTCATCGGTGGTGGCGAGCGACATGAGGGTGTCACCAATCGCGATCGTATCCCCTGGAATGAGGGTGTGCTCATGCACCGGGATATCGTTTACCTGGATGCCGTTGGTGCTCCCGGAATCTTCGATAACCCACTTGCCCGGCTCGCAGCGCACCACACAATGCTCCCGTGAGGCCATCTGGTCCTCGATGCAAAAGGAGCAGCTCTCGTCCCTGCCGATCGAGAAGCTTCCTGACTCGGGAAGCTTGAACTGCTTCCCTCTCTGAGAGCCGGATTCAACGGTTAACTTGGCCATAGCCTGCCTAATGTAAAATCAACACTGGATGGCGACAAGAGTGCGATTGTCAAAGTTTGTCGCCACAGTGACTTCCAACACGAAACACCCCCCGGGAAACCGAACGGTGAAGGTATATTTTAACCTTTTTTACGCATGGGTAAAAGGACCACACAAACCACCGACAGCTCAAAACTGAAATAGCAGCCAACCGGCGATGGAAGATGCCGGAATAAGCCACAAGGGGCTCAATTTGAAGACCGAGAGCAGAACGGCTGCCAGCGCGGCCAGGACCCAGCTCCGCCATTCGAGCAGGGTGTTTTCCACGAGCGTGAAGGTCACAGCCGCCATCAATCCTACGGAGCTGACATTTACCGCGTCGAGAAACGCTCCCATCCGCGCCGAAGCGCGAAGCCTCCAGATAATCTTCGCCAATAAAACGACAAAGATAAACGACGGCAGGAAGATGCCCGCGGTCGCTACGGCGGCGCCCGGCAGATCGCCCAGCAGGTAGCCGATGAAGGAGGCTGTCGAGAGAATAGGGCCGGGAGTGAGATTACCCGCCGCCACAGCGTCCAGGAGCTGCTCATGGGTAAGCCCGAATTCCGGGTTTACCAGCTCTCGCTCGAGGTAGGCGACCAGGACGTAACCCGTCCCGAACAGGACCGAGCCGATCTTGAGAAATACGAGACCGAGTTCCACCAGCGTCGCCTTCATGACTTCCGCCGCGCCGAGCGCGACCAGCGTGCCACCACCCACCCCGGACAGCCCGCAGCAGCAGCCGACGGCGACAGCCGGGCCTTTGCCGGGCGGAGAGCCCGTGGACGTCTTTGCCAGCGCCAGCCCCACCAGTCCACCGCCAAGAAGAGCGAGAACCGGATCGGCTTTCATGAATACGGCCGCCGCCACCGCGGCCCCGATCACCGCCAGCAGGGGACTCTTGACCGCGGTCCGGCCGAGCCTCCAGACCGCCATGGCTATCAACACGGGAACGACCGACTGGATGCCCTTGAGGAAAAGCGCGACATCCGGCTTGAGCGCAAAGCGTCCATTCTCGTCGACCAGGCCTCCGTAGCCCACGTAGAGCCAGGCCAGAACCGTAACGATCGCCACCGCCGGCAGGATGAAGCAGGTTCCGGCAACCAGCAGGCCCAACCAGCCGGCCCTGAGAAAGCCGACGTGAAGCACCATCTCGGTGGAGTTCGGACCTGGAATCAGGTTGGTCGCTCCCATCATATCGAGAAAACGTTCCGGGGTGATCCACTCCCGGCGCTTCACGACCTCGTCCTCGAGCATGGCGATGTGCGCCGCCGGCCCGCCGAAGCCGAGAACTCCCAACCTGAAGCTGACCGACGCCAGTTCACCAATACGCGACATGCGAATTCACAATCTCCAGCAAGGTCCCGGGCGACAGCCGGGAGCCCGGTTGATTCCTACCAGGGGCTCATCCCGCCGTTGACGCAGATCGTCTGCCCGGTGACAAAGCCGGCCTCCTCGCTGGCGTAGTAAGCGACGGCCCCGGCGACATCATCGGGAACGCCCCAGCGGTCCATCGGGATCATCTCCCTGTAACCATCCTTCTGCTCCTGCGAATCGTTTTCATGCCGCTCCACGGGAATCCAACCCGGCGCTACGAGATTCACGGTAATATTGAACGGCGCCAATTCGGTCGCCATGCTGCGGGTGAAACCAATCTGCCCGCCCTTGGCGGACACATAGGCGCTGAAGTTGCCGATGCTGCGCTGAAAAACCTCGCTGGTTATATTGATGATCCTGCCCCATCGGTTTTTCTTCATATGCGGCAGCACCGCGCGGGTCAGCAGATAGGGGCTCTTGATGAAGAAATCAATCATCGTCTGGAAATGCTCCCAGGTGAACTCCTCGATGGGCATCTGGGGCTGGTCCGGAGTCGCGTTGACGACGAGAATGTCTATCTCGCCGAGCTTTTCGACGACCTCTCCACAGAGCGCGTTCACCGCGGACTCATCGGAAACGTCTCCGCGGAGCATGACACCCTCGAGCCCCTCAGCCTGGAACTCACCCAAGGTCTCAGCTGCGCGCTCCTCGTTGTTAAAATAGTTCAAGGCCACCCTGGCTCCCGAGCGGGCCAGGCTAAAAGCGACCGCCTTGCCGAGGCCTGTTGAGCTGCCGGTGACCAGGGCCACCCGGCCATCGAGGGAAAATGGCATGTCGTTATCCATCCGCTGGAATCATTGATAAAAACGGGATCAGCCTTACCCGTGCAAAGGAGAGCAGCATGATGGGCTCCCCCACCCCGCCAGTCAAGCCAAGAGGAATGCCCGGACAAAAGAGCGGACGCCGGGGGTTCAGGGCTTCAGCTCTGTATTCCAATAGGCTTCGCTGACGAAGTGATCCCAGCTCGCCTTGCGGCGCGTGACATGAAGAGTGAAGGCCGACTGGGCCGGAGGCTCGCCAGGCTCACGAAGCAGCCGCATACCCACCTGCTTGATGGTCCGGCCGCCCTTGCGGGCATTGCAGGCCAGGCAGGCGACCACGCAATTGGTCCAGCTGCTGATCCCTCCAGCGCACCTGGGAATCACGTGGTCGATCGAGAGATTCTCCGTCGTGCATCTCTTGCCGCAGTACTGGCAGCTGTTTCGATCCCTGCGGAAGAGATTTCGCCGGGTGAAAACGACACGCGGCCGATTGAACCGGTCGCAATTTTGAAGAACGATAACCTCCGGGACGCGAATCCGGTCACCGACACCCTGCACAAACGGTTCGCCCCTGGGGATGGCCAGGTCCGACCAGCTCTCGAAATCATAGAGAGAAAAGTCGTCCGGTTCGACAACACGGGCCAGGTCCTTGAAGAGCATAGTGAAAGCCCTTCGCACTGTGCATACCTGGATCGGCAACCAGTTCTTATTCAGGACCAGGGTCGGATCTGCAAGACAGGTGGCGTGCATTGTTCCTCGATTATTCCATCCCGGGCGGACCAT
>Ga0310342_100002258_pt1 | contig 12343 bp, 12 predicted proteins | sample S15DNA20500_MG_FD_206155 | JGI IMG/M metagenome (GOLD analysis project Ga0310342, IMG submission 206155) | Marine microbial communities from station ALOHA, North Pacific Subtropical Gyre - S1503-DNA-20-500_MG | ecosystem: Environmental > Aquatic > Marine > Oceanic | place: Pacific Ocean: North... | reverse complement strand
AACTGGCCTCGTGATGGCCGGATTCGCGGCTGCTTACATGTCGACGATCTCCACGCAGCTCAACTGGGGCGCTAGCTACCTCGTCAACGACTTGTACCATCGCTTCGTACGCCCGGACTTGGGGGAGCGGGAGCTCGTTACCGCTGCCCGCGTCAGCACCGGTGTGTTGATGGTCACATCGCTCGTGGTGACGTACTTCCTCACCAGCATCGAGGGCACCTGGCGCTTCCTGTTAGCCATCGGCGCAGGTACCGGCCTCGTGCTCATCCTCCGATGGTATTGGTGGCGCATCAATGCGTGGTCGGAGATCAGCGCGATGATCGCCTCGCTCGTCGTCAGCGTGGTGCTCTGGTTCGGCGTCGACCCCGACGATCCCGTTCAGTGGGCGTGGATCATGCTGGCAACGGTGGGCGCGTCCACCGTCGTGTGGCTCGTCGTCACGTTCGCGACTCGGCCTGAAGAAGACGAGGTCCTGCGCGCCTTCTATCTGCGCGTGCGACCCGGCGGTCGTGGCTGGCGGCCGATCGCCGAGACAGTCGGTCTGCCCGGTGAGCCGATCGACGGTGGCCCGCTCAATTGGACGAATTGGGTCGCTGGAGTCGTCTCGGTCTACGCGACTCTGTTCGGCGTGGGGCAGCTCATTTTCGGCGCTACCAGTCGGGGCGTGCTAATGCTCTTCGTTGCCGTCGTTTGCTTCTGGTGGATCGGCAGGAACCTGCGACCGTCCGGCACCTCCATGGGTCCTGTGCCCGGAGTCGCTTCGTGACCGAGTTCACCACACTCGACGTTCTGGTCCTCGTCGTGTACCTCGTCGGTATCACTGCCTGGGGCGCATGGCTCGGACGAGGCCAGACAGGCGCCACCGACTACTTCCTGGGTAGTCGCTCGCTTCCGTGGGTCGCGGTGATGCTTTCGGTCGTCGCCACCGAGACGAGCACGCTCACGTTCTTGAGCGTCCCTGGCGTGTCCTACGCGGGCAGTCTCGTCTTCGTGCAGCTCACCTTAGGATACCTGGCAGGCCGAATGGCGGTGTCGGCTATCTTCCTGCCGGCTTACTATCGCGGCGAGTTGTCTACCGCCTACGCACTGCTCGAAGACCGCTTCGGTCTGGGCGCGAGGCGAGTGACTTCGGCGATCTTCATGGTCACCCGACTGCTGGCCGATTCGGTGCGCCTCTTCGCCACGGCGATCCCGCTGGCTCTGATCACTGGATGGCCGTACCCGGTCTCGATTGCGGTGATCGGCGTGCTCACCGTCACCTACACCTATTTCGGTGGCATCAAGGCGGTTGTCTGGGTCGACGTGGTGCAGATGGGCCTTTACCTGCTCGGGGCCGTGGTCGCGATCGTCGCGATCCAGTTCGCGCTGCCGGACGGCTGGTCGGGCGTCTTCTCGAGCGCCGGCGCGGACGGGAAATTGCAGGTCGTCGACTTCACGTGGAACCTGACGACCACGTACACCATCTGGGCGGGTGTCATCGGTGGCGCGGTGTTTGCGATGGCGTCGCACGGCACGGATCAGCTCATCGTGCAGCGGCTGCTCACGTGCACCGATCAGCGCTCCGCGCAGAAAGCGCTCGTCGGCAGCGGCATCGCGGTCATCTTCCAGTTCTTGCTCTTCTTGATGGTCGGACTCGGGCTTTGGGCCTTCTATGGCGGTCGAGAATTCAACAGCACGGACGAGATCTTCGCGACGTTCATCGTGCAGGAGCTCCCGCCTGGATTGACCGGGCTCCTCATTGCCGGTGTCTTCGCGGCCGCGATGTCGTCTCTTTCGTCTTCCATCAACTCGCTCGCGTCTGCGACGGCCTACGATTTCTGGGCGCCGCTGATGGGCGCCCGAGACGACGAGTCACGCATTCTGAAGGCAGGCAAGGTCTTCACCCTTGTGTGGGCGGCACTGTTGATCGGCGGAGCCATTCTGTTCATCCCGTTGTCGGAAGGCACGTCGGCGGTCGAGGCTGCTCTTGGCATTGCAGCTCTGGTATACGGCGGCCTGCTGGGAGCGTTCGCGCTCGGTGTCTTTACGACGCGTCCGGGGCAGGGCGCGGCGATTCTGGGAATCGTCATCGGTATCGGTACCGTCATCCTCCTGAGGGATCGCATGGCGTGGCCATGGTACGTGCCGGTCGGTGCGACCGTGACGCTGGTGGCTGGCTCTCTCTCGGGCCTACTCCAAAAGCGACCCGAATGAGCGGGTACGTGGCCGGAGTCGATGGAGGCGGAACGCGCACCCGTGCCGTTATCATCAACGATACCGGAGCGGAGATCGCTCGCGCCGAGCGAGAGGGCGCGGTCGCCAATGCCGCAGCTCCGCACGAGGCCGCTGATGCGGTCACATCAGCCGTCCGAGCCGCCGCGGTGGAAGGCGGCGTCAAGCTACCAGTCCGGGCGCTGTGGGCCGGACTCGCGGGGGCGGGCAGAGAAGCGGCCCGAGACGCAGTAACCGATGCGCTCTCCCGAGTCGGCCTTGCGGAGGCGATCGAGGTCGGGACCGACGTGGAGGCCGCGTTCCACGACGCGTTCGGCAAGGGAACGGGCGTGATGCTCATCGCGGGCACCGGCTCGATCGCGTGGGCCCGGGACGAACGTGGTGTCATGCACCGAGTCGGTGGATGGGGTCAAGATATCGGAGACGAGGGCAGTGGCTACTGGCTCGTCATGGAAGCGCTCAGGTGCGTGGCCCGCGCCGAAGACGGACGGGGCGACGTCACGCAGCTGCGAGAGTTTCTCCTGGAAAGCCTCGGACTGATCGATCTGACCCAGCTGGTCACCTGGGTCGCTTCGGCGAGCAAGAGAGAGATCGCCGCGTTGGTTCCCGATGTTGTTCGCGCCGCCACTGACGGAGACGCCAGTGCCGGAGACATCCTTGAAAGCGCAGTGGAGGTGCTGGCGCGCCACCTCACCACCGTTGTCGAGCGATCGGGGCCTTGGTCGCAGAAGCCCGCTCTAGCGCTTTCGGGTGGACTCATCTCGGGGGCTGGCCCTCTGCGCGGTCCTCTTTTGAAGGCGATCGCTGGTCACGATCTTCCCTTCGTCGGCGTGGAACTAGATCCTCCGATGGGTGCAGCTCGTAGGGCGCTCGCGCTCACCTTGCCGGATCGGCAGTAAGGGGCGCGTACGTCGCGGGTTCATACGAGCCAGTCGGTGTCTAACTCGAGCCCGTCCCATAGGGAATCGAGCGCCCTTCGGGACCTGTGCAGCGCGACCGCGCCAGCGGGGACCAGCGTGAAGAAGCGCTTGGCTCGCCCGCCGCGTTCGGGCGTAGGATCGCCAATCGCGGAGGTGACGAAACCACGGAGCTCGAGCCGGTCTAGCGCAGCGTACACCGACGCTACCGCCGCCTCAGCGCCGGTCCTTGCCTGGAGCTCCTCCATAATCGCCATGCCGTACGCGTCGTCGTCGAGACGCGCGACGGTGAGCAGAATCATCTGCTCGAATTCCCCCAAGTAATCGCCTCTCGGCATGGTATCATCCACGAGTGTGAGTATTTACATACTCGGTCCTACGCGGAGGTAGGGAGGAAGTTTCAGAGCAGGGAGCACAACTCCTCCAGCAATGCTGCGGAGTTCGCTCCGACCACGGGACCCGGTGTGAAATCCATCCTGCTTCCGTCAGGGCGGGCGAGCACGCCACCGGCCTCCTGAACCAGCGCGATGCCGGCCGCAAAGTCCCAGGGCATGAGGGTCTTTTCCCAAAACGCGTCTAGCGAGCCCTGGGCCAGGTAGGCCAGGTCGAGCGCGGCGGAACCGCCCCTACGCACGCCTGACGCCGTGCGTAATACTCGATCGAATTCTCCGAGGTAGTCCGGCAGCAACTCGAGCGCCTTGAAAGGGAAGCCTGTGCCGACCATCGCATGCGAGAGCGTGCTCACCGAGGACACCTGCATGCGTCGACCGCCCTTGAAGGCGCCCAATCCCTCAGCCGCCCACCACCGCTCCCCGGTCGACCCACTCGCCACTACACCGGCCACGACTCGGCCCTCCACGGCGACAGCCACGGAAGCGCAGTATTGAGGGTGCGAGTGCAAGAAATTCGACGTGCCATCCAAGGGGTCGACGATCCAGAGTGGGCCGCCGTCCCAACGCGCGAGCTGGTCCTCGACGGTGTCGTCGCTCTCCTCCGCGAGCACGATATGGTCCGGATGACGACGCTCGATCACCGCAAGCGCGGCCTACTGGGCATCGAGGTCGGTCTTCGAGACGTAGTCGGCTCTAGCCTTCTTCCGCGCGCTGGCGAGCCCGACTTTTCCCGCGTCCCGGCGGTGGATTCGGACGGCCGCCTCGGCCGCGTCCCGTGCAGTCTGGAGAAAAGCGTCGAGCTGGAGCTCAGCCCCCACGCTTGGTCCAAATCCCGACCATGCAGAACGAATTCGTTGTGTAGTCCGCCGGAATGCTGCTCGCGCTCGGGAATACCTCGATGACCTCGACATCGAGCGTGCTCATCGCGAGGAACTCCGACTGATCACCGCCCGCGTTCACCATGCGGATGCCGTCGACCCAGATCTCCGGCGAACAGCCCGCCTGGAGGTTGCTCGAGCCGCGACGGAAGCTGAGCCTCCAGCTCGAGCCGCCATTCCCCGTCACTCGCGTGCTCGGCAGCCCCTGCAGCATGTTCGCTACTGGACCGTTGCCGCGCTGCAGGAAATCGTGCGCGGTCAGGAAAACGCCCCCGAGGCCGCGCTCCATGCGCTCGAACACTGGCTCGAGCTTCCTAGCCACCGCACGGGACCTCACCGAAACCTCGATGCCGTCGAGCGCGATCGCCTCTACTTCGATGGGGATCCGTGCGTCATAGGCACTGCCGGGCTGGGCTTCAATAGCCCAGGTGCGTCCGGCGTACGCCAGGTGCTCCACTCGCATCTGTTGCAGGCCGGGTTGCACATCGCCGAGCACGAAACGTCCGTCCCAACGAGAGAGAACGGTCTTTCCGCTGCCGACCAGCGTGAGCGAGGCTCCCTCGACGGGATCGTTCGTGCCCGAGACGACCACGCGCCCCCGCAGGTGTGCGATGCGTTCATCGCCGAGCGTCGACTCCGCCGCTACGCCCATCGGCTGCATCTTGATCGACACGCTGACCCGGGCCAACGCGATTGGACCCACTTCGACGACCTGAGGGGCCGCGCCGTACCCGGTGCGTTCTGCGACGATGATATACTGCTCCGGGCCCCTCGCCTGGAAAGCGAAACGCCCGAGAAAGTCTGTGGTGACCGTGTCGATTGGTTGGAGGGTGATGCTCAGCAGCCGGACCATGACCCCTTGCAGTGGGGCGCTACTCTCCGCACCGAAGACGAACCCTCGCACGTTCTGCGCATGCGCGAACGTCGGGGCGAGCAGCCAGTTCCCGATCACCAGAAGCGCGACGGATAGGCGTGACTTGTTCATGCTAGCTAAGTTAGCGGGCCCTTAGGTGTGCGAAAACGGCAATTTCTTCCGCCCTCCATTACGTCTCCCATGAGTGACACCCCGAGCACCGGTGCAAAGAAGCGCATCTTCAGTGGCATGCAGCCCTCTGGAGAGGCTCATCTGGGCAATTATCTGGGGGCGCTCCGCCGTTGGGTAGGCATGCAGGACGACTACGACTGCATTTGGTGCATCGTCGACGAGCACGCAATTACCGCGGGCGCCGACCCTGCCTCGATGCCTGCGATGGTCTTCGATCTTGCGGTCTCGTATCTCGCGGTCGGGCTCGACCCTGAAAAGGCGATCATCTTCGTGCAGTCCGATGTGCCCGAGCACACCGAGCTCGCGTGGCTCTTCAACGCGGTCACGCCCGTTGGCGACCTAGAGCGCATGACTCAGTACAAGGACAAGTCGCAGAACCTGGAGTCGATTCCTGCGGGGATTCTGAATTACCCGATCTTGCAGGCAGCGGATATCCTCCTGTACAAGGCGTATGGCGTCCCGGTGGGTGCGGACCAGAAGCAGCACCTGGAGCTGACCCGCGAGATCGCGAGAAAATTCAACGCTGCGTACGGTGACACGTTCCCGGTGACCGAGCCACTCATCGGCGAGGACGTCGGTCGCATCGTCGGGCTCGACGGCAAGTCCAAGATGAGCAAGTCGCTCAACAACACCGTACCTGTCCTTTCGGAGCCAGACGACGTGTGGGCACGCGTACGCACCGCGGTCACCGACCCCCAGCGGGTCCGACGTGACGACCCCGGGCGGCCCGAGGTGTGTAACGTGTACTCGCTTCACGCCTTCTTCACCGACGATACGACGCGGACGGATATCGAGACTCGGTGTCGCGCGGGCACAATCGGATGCGTCGACTGCAAGCGTATCCTTTCCGACAATATCAGCGATGCCTTCGCACCGTACCGCGAGCGCGCGAGGCAGTACCTGGAGAATCCCGACCAGGTGCGTCGTGTGCTCAACGAGGGTGCAGAGAAGGCCCGAGTGATCGCCCGCGAAACGCTCGCTGAAACGAAGCAAAGAATGGGCCTGAACTGGCGGGAGGCGCTGAGCTAGTCGGCCCATTATCTTTGGATCGCTACGAAGGTGCGAGGTGACGGAGGAACCTCATGCAGGAGCTGTTCAAAGCAGCGGTAGAGCGCGGCGCGAGTGATATCCACATCAAGGCCGGTAACTTCATCCGCGCGCGCATTCACGGTGATCTCCAGCCCCTGACGCAGCAGAGGTTGTCGGCCGAGCAGGTGAAAGGGATCGCGCTGTCGTTGATCCCGCACGAGGAAGACAAGGAGAACTTCGACAACGTGCTCGACTACGACTGCTCTTGGGGCATTCCGGGAGTCGGCCGTTTCCGCGTCAACATCCTGAAACAGCGCATGTTCAACGAGCCGGGGGCTACCAACCCGCAAGGGAAGGCACCGGCCGACATGACCCAAATGTATGGAGGTGAGTAGCCTATCGTGGTCGACTTTAGCGGGACTTTCCTACCGGTAACGACGCCTTTCGACCCGGTGACCGGTGACGTCGACGTCATCGCGTTCCGCGCGAATCTCCGTCATTGGTTTGAGAATCCGATCCGCGGAATCTTGGTGGCTGGATCGACGGGCGAGTCGGTCTTCCTCGACGAGCAGGAGCGCGTCACCCTGCTTGAGGCGGCGCGCGACGTGGTGCCTGACGACGCCTTGATCATCGCGGGCACGGGGGGCGAGTCCACGCGCCACACGATCCGAATGACACAGCAAGCGGCGGATGCAGGCGCGGAGGCGGTGCTCGTGAGCCCGCCGGCTTTCTTCAAAGGGGCGATGTCACCGGAAGTCTTGGTGCGGCATTACAGGGCCGTCGCGGATGCCTCTTCGGTTCCAGTGCTCGTCTACCAGGTGCCACTGCGCCTGAGCACGCTCGAACTCCCCACCCGACTGGTTGCCGAGCTGTGTAAACATCCCAACATCGTCGGGATCAAGGATTCCCGCGGGCAACTCGGATTGCTCGCGGAGCTGGTCGAGGCATGTGCTGACGACTTCCAGGTGCTCGTGGGCAGTGGCGCGTTGCTATATGGTGCGTTGGAGATCGGGGCGGTTGGGGGCATTGTCGCGGTCGGGCTCATGGCCCCCGCCGAAGCCGCCGGGATCTCGGTTGCCTTCCGAGAGGGCCGCAGCGCCGACGCCGGTCGGAGGCAAGAGCAGATCGCTCCCGTTCACAACCAGATCGTGGGCGGTATGGGTGCCCCTGGCATCAAAGTCGCACTCGACATGCTGGGGCTGCGGGGCGGAGTTCCGCGCCCGCCGCTTGCTCCCTTGCCGAAAGCTCGCGCGGAAGAAGCACGCAAGATTCTCGCCGCCGCCGGTCTCCTGACAGTCGCGGGCTTCTGAACCATGGCGGGTGTCATCCTCTGGCTTCCGAGACCTCACCCCCGGGGTAGTCCAGGATTCGTTGACACCCCCCCTGGACGCGTCTAGCTTTTCCCAAAGGAGAGATCGGTCACGGGCTGTCCCCCGCGCGGGGAGGCCTGTTTTTTGTGCCTGAACTCCCGCGCTCCGCCGCCTCTGCCGCGCTAGGAAAAGATGCCAACTCAGGGTTCCTGCACCGTCATCGTCGGGTGCCAGTGGGGAGATGAAGGGAAGGGGAAGATCGTGGACGTGCTCGCCGATGGCGTCGACATCGTCGCTCGCTACCAGGGTGGAGCCAACGCCGGCCACACCGTGCATGTCGGTGAAGATGAGTTCATTCTCCACCAGATCCCGTCGGGAGTCCTGCACCCGGGCAGGCGCTGCCTTCTAGGCAACGGCGTGGTGCTCGATATCCGTCAGTTCTTCGAGGAGTATGATGAGTTGCTCGAGCGCGGTGTCGAGCTCGAGGGGCGGGTCGGCGTCAGCCGGCGCGCGCAGCTCCTGCTGCCGTACCACGAGTTGCTCGACAAGGCGGTCGAGAATGCGGCGGCGACCAAGATCGGCACGACCGGCCGCGGCATTGGGCCGGCGTATGAGGACAAGGCGGGTCGGCGCGGTCTGCGTGTCGCAGACCTGGGCAATCCGGAGCGGCTTCACAAGCGAGTCGCTGCCGCGCAAGAGCGCATCATGCGCCGTCTCGAACAACTCGGCGCGGGCGTTACCGACGAGCTCGAGGCCGCGATGGAAGAGGCGCTAGGTTTGGGTGAGCGCCTGCTCTCGATCGCTACCGACACCGGGCCGGAGATTGCCGACGCTCTCAATGCCGGGAAGCGCGTGCTGCTCGAAGGTGCGCAGGGCACCGCGTTGGATCTCGACCATGGCACGTATCCGTTCGTGACGTCGTCCAACACGACGGCCGCGAGCGCGGCGACCGGCACAGGCATCGGGCCGACGTCGATCGACGCCGTGGTTGGTGTCGTGAAGGCTTATACGACCCGTGTGGGTGAGGGCCCGCTCCCTAGTGCGTTCTCGCCAGAGATGGACGAGCACGTTCGCACGTTGGGGGGCGAATTCGGTGCGACGACAGGGCGGCCTCGGCGCTGCGGTTGGTTCGATTCTGTCCTGGCGCGCCATGCCGCCCGGGTAAACGGCCTCACGGGTCTCGCGGTGACGAAGCTCGATGTGCTCGACACCCTGCCTACGCTCGAGGTCGCTACTGCCTACCGGATGCCTGATGGCAGCATCGCTGAGAACTTCCCGGCCGACACCTGGTCACTGTCCAGCGTCGAGCCGATCTACGAATCGCTACCTGGCTGGCAGGCGCCCACGGGGGAGGTGAGGAAGCTCGAAGACCTGCCATCCAATGCGCGGGCGTATCTCGACCGAATCGAGGAGCTCTCCGGTGCGCCCGTCCAATGGGTCTCGGTGGGGACCAAGAGGAGTCAGATCATTCCGGTTGGCTGACCGAGTGCTGTGCCTCGGCCTCGCCATCAGCTTGCTTGTAGCCTAGGCCCCTGCTCCTCCAGCCCAGGAGGCTTGGCTATGGCAGTTGCCCGAGGGTGTGTCCGCGCCCAGAGTCCCTGCCGACAACCCGATGAGTCGCGCCCGCGTGGAGTTGGGTTTGCACCTCTTTTACGATCGGCGCCTCTCCGGGAACGGTCGGCTTTCATGCGCAGGTTGCCACGAAGAGTCGATGGCGTTCGCGGATGTTCTGGGGCGTGCGGTCGGCTCGACTCGAGAAGTCCATCCGCGTGGCAGCATGAGCCTCACCAACGTGGCGTAGGTACCGGCGCTGATCTGGGCCAACCCGACCCTCGATAGGCTCGAAGCTCAGGCGCTGGTCCCGATGTTCGGCCAGAATCCGGTCGAGCTTGGGCTCGCAGGGCTCGAAAACGAGTTGATTGCGCGTCTGGGTGCCGTCGGCCGATATCCAGAGCTTTTCCGAGCGGCGTTTCCGGAAGCATCCGAGCCCCTTACGATAGCGAATATCGCGCGCGCCCTGGCCGTGTTTCAGCGAACACTGGTCTCGTTCGACGCTCCCTACGATCGAGCACTCAGAGGGGAAAGCGCCGCGATGTCCGCGTCGGCCCTGCGAGGCGAAGCGCTCTTCAGCAGCGAACGATTCCAGTGCTTCCGCTGTCACGTGCCTCCGTTCTTTACCAGTGCGGTGGACCATGAGGGACTCGCGGCTCCCGACGTTCGCTTCTTTAACAATGGCCTCTACAACATCGATGGGACGGGCGGGTATCCGCCGTCCAACGAGGGAGTCTCGGCGCATAGCGGGCGGGCGAGCGACCTGGGCCTCTTCCGGGCGCCCACGCTGCGCAACCTCGTGGTCACGGCCCCCTACATGCACGATGGCAGCCTGGAAACGCTTGAGCACGTGCTCGACCACTATGCGGCCGGCGGTCGAACCATCGAGTCGGGCCCGTTTCGGGGCATCGGTCGGTAGCATCCCAACAAGAGCCGTTTCGTGAACGGGTTCGAAGCTACTCCCGCAGAGAGGGACGATTTGATCGCGTTCTTGGAAGCGCTCACCGATTCCACGTTCCTCACAGATCCCCGTTTCGCCGATCCTTGGCTTCGCGGCATCGGTCAAGAGTAGCCGCAGGCCGCCGCCGAATCCGTGTCGCTAGGGCTCCGTACGGGTGGGGAGCGTTGTCGATGCTGCGGCGCGGTTAGCTTGTAGGCCCTCAGGCGGTCGCGGAAGCCGCGACCTGGATTGTGGTGGCGATGGGAGGATTCCCGCTCGATGTTCGACGAACTCAGTAGGAAGCTCGATGGGGCGCTCAAGAAGCTTCGGCAGCGAGCCGTGCTTACTGAGCCCATGATCAAGGAGGGGCTCAGGGAGGTTCGGCGCGTGCTTCTCGAGGCCGACGTCAACTTCCAGGTCACCCGAGACTTCCTGGCGCGTGTGCAGGAGCGGGCTCTAGGCGAGGCGGTGCTGAAGGCTGTCTCGCCCGGGCAGCAGATCGTGAAGATCGTGCACGACGAGCTCGCCCGCCTGCTCGGTGAAGGCCGCCCGACACTCGCCACTGCTGCCGAGGGTCCGACTGTGATCCTGCTGGTCGGGCTGCAAGGCTCCGGGAAGACCACGTCTGCAGCGAAGCTGGCGTGGCGCTTGGGCAGAGAGGGCACAACGCCCATGCTGGCGGCATGCGACCTCCAGAGACCCGCGGCCATTGAGCAGCTGCGGACGCTGGGCGCGCAGATCGGAGCGCCCGTCGTGGCGGGGGAGTTCGGAGGCGACCCGGTCGCCGCCGCCGCCGCCGCGGTCGAAAAGGCACGAGAGGGTGGGCACTCGGTGCTGATCGTCGACACCGCCGGTCGTCTGCAGATCGATGACGCGCTCATGGAGGAGCTCGGCGAGATTCGAGACGCGGTCCAGCCTACCGAGATCTTGCTCGTCGCGGACGCGATGACGGGTCAGGAGGCTGTCAAGATCGGCCAGGGCTTCGACGAAGCGCTTGGCATCACCGGCATCGTGATGACCAAGATGGACGGGGACGCGCGTGGTGGGGCAGCGCTCTCCATTCGGGGCGTTACTGGACGGCCCATCAAGTTCATCGGCGTGGGTGAGGGCATGGACGACCTCGACACCGCTGATCCCGAACGGCTCGCGGGCCGAATCCTCCAGATGGGCGACGTGATCGGCTTGGTCGAAAGGGCCCAAGTCGCCTTCGATGAAGGGGAGCAGGAGAAGCTGCAGGAGCAGGTGCTGGGGCGGGGACGTTTCACGCTCGAGGACTTTCTGGTCGCAATGCGCCAGGTCCAGAAGATGGGCCCGCTCGATCAACTGATGAAGCTGATCCCCGGCGCCGCCCGCATGAAAATCCCGGCGGGGAATCTCGACCCCAAACGCTTCAAGCACGTCGAGGCGATTATCCTCTCGATGACCCCGCTGGAGCGCCGCAAGCCTGAGCTCCTCGATCGCTCGCGCCGGGCCCGCATCGCAAAGGGGAGCGGTCGACCCGTTTCAGAAGTCAACCGGCTCATGAAACAGTTCAAAGAGATGCAGAAGTTCATGAAACAAATGAAGGGCATGATGGGTGGCGGTGGAATGCCCATGCCTCCGTCGCCTTCCCATTGAGGATTGCCGCAATGCACCGACGCTGTGCGACTTGGTTCGCGCTCGTTTTTATCGCACTCACGCTGCCTGCACAACTGCGCGCGCAGGCTCCCGGTGGGTGGATGCCGTCGTCCAGGTCCATCCGGGCCGAGTATTACGCAGAGGCCCTCAATCACGTGAATGCGATCGCCGCTGACTGGGCGACCGCCTGGTCGAACGACAATGTGGATGACCTCATGGAGTTGTACGCAGACAATGCGGTCGTGATTCCGGAGGAGGGTGCGTCGTTACGCACGCGGGAGGAGATCCGCTCGTACTTCGAGGAGTACGTGAAGACCACCGGCCACGTCGAATCGTTCATGCTGGATTTCGACGCCAGCGGGGAGATCGCGATGGTGTATGGGAACTGGCGCGCGCATGACGAGTGGCCCTGACGCCGGGCAGGAGGTCCGGGGGCCGATGGTCACGGTCTAC
>Ga0310342_100002252_pt1 | contig 12350 bp, 11 predicted proteins | sample S15DNA20500_MG_FD_206155 | JGI IMG/M metagenome (GOLD analysis project Ga0310342, IMG submission 206155) | Marine microbial communities from station ALOHA, North Pacific Subtropical Gyre - S1503-DNA-20-500_MG | ecosystem: Environmental > Aquatic > Marine > Oceanic | place: Pacific Ocean: North... | reverse complement strand
TAATTACTATAAATCTTAATAAGCAAACATTAGTTGTTTTGGTTAATGGTTTTACAAAAAGAAGATTAGACTATAAAAGTGCTCAAGAACATTACAAAATTTTATAGATGATGAGATAAAAAAATGATGAAATTTTTAAAAAACCTTTTCAGTTCAGAGGAGAAGACTACTGACATAATTGATAATTCCGATCTTAACATAGCAATTATAGCTATACTTTTGAGAGCTTCCTCAATTGACGGTAATAAGGATGAATTAGAATTAGGTATGATCAAAGATATTTCAATTACAAATTTAAACATTAAAGAGGATGAATTTGATAACTTGTATTCTAGAGCAATTGAAGAAGAAGATTTTTCTGCAGACATCTATAAATGGACAAAGATAGTTAATGATAATTGTGATGAAAACTTAAAATTAAATATTTTTAGATCAGCTTGTAAAATAGTTAATGCTGATGGAAATATAGATCCATTTGAGTCAAATTTTACAAGAAGATTATCGGGTTTACTCTATATAACTGATAAACAATCAGGTGAAATAAAAAAGGAATTTAAGTAATTATGACTTATATTGTTGATGAACAATGTATTAAATGTAAACACATGGATTGTGTAGAAGTATGTCCTGTAGATTGTTTCTATGAAGGTGAAAACATGCTTGTTATTCACCCTGATGAGTGCATTGATTGTGGTGTTTGTGAACCAGAATGTCCTGAAGAGGCAATACATCCAGATACTAAAGATGGAGTAGAAATATGGTTAGAAATAAATAAAAAATTTTCTGAAATCTGGCCAAATATTACTGAAGCGAGAGAAAAACCAACAGATGCAGAAGAATTTTCAGGTATAGAAAATAAATATAAACAATTCTTTAGTGAAAATCCTGGAGACGGAGATTAATACTAATTCCTTGCAAAATATAGCTTTTCTTGCTACACCGCCCTCTACATAACTTTTAGAAAGTTAAAAATGGCATCAAAAAAGCAAGTTAATAAAAAAAAATCTAAAGCATCCAAGAATAATTCTTCTAAGGTAAAGACTAAGAAAGCTGTTTCTAAAAAAGCTGTTTCTAAAAAAGCTCCTGCTAAAAAAGCTGTTTCTAAAAAAACTCCTGCGAAAAAAACTGTAGCGAAAAAAGCTCCTGCTAAAAAAGCTCCTGCGAAAAAAACTGTAGCGAAAAAAGCTCCTGCTAAAAAAGCTCCTGCTAAAAAAACTGTAGCGAAAAAAGCTCCTGCTAAAAAAACTGTAGCAAAAAAATCTTCTTCGAAAAAATCGCCTACAAAAAAAATCAAATTACAATATTCAGTTGGTGATTTTATAGTTTATCCATCGCATGGAGTTGGAGAAATTACCGATATACAAACATTTGAAATAGCTGAAGAAAAATTGGAAATGTATAATGTAATCTTTGATAAAGAAAAAATGACTTTAAAAATTCCTACAATTAAAGCAAAAGAAATTGGAATAAGAAAGGTTTCATCTCGTAATGAAATGAAAAAAACCTTAGAAATATTAAAGGGTAAAGCTAAAATCAGAAGAACAATGTGGAGTAGGCGTGCACAAGAATATGAAGCTAAAATAAATTCCGGTATTTTAACTGAATTAACAGAAGTTGTGAGAGATTTATTTAGGAATAGCAGTCAACCAGAACAATCATACTCAGAAAGACAGTTATATGAATCTGCAAGAGATAGACTAGCAAGAGAAGTGGCTGTTGTTGAAAAAACAGATGACGATAAGGCTGTTGATAAAATCGAAATTATTCTTAATGATGCAACAAGAAAATCATCCTCTGAAAATTCAATTATTTAGTATATAATCAGTACATGGCTCATGATAGAAATAAATTGATAGGTCTTGCAAAAAGATTGTTGGCCCATAACCTGAATGGCACTACTGATCAGGCTGATGGAATTATGGTCAAACCAGTAGCTGATTATACTGATAATGAAATTATTAGTTCAGAAGTTAATAAAATCTTTTATGACCATCCTGTGCCAATAGCCTTAAGCGCAGAATTTAAAGAAAATAATTCTTATAAAGCCGCAAAAGTAATTGATACTCCCTTGCTTATTACTAGAGGTGAAGACGGAGTGGTTAGAACATTTATAAATATTTGTAAGCATAGGGGTGCACCTGTTTGTCCTGAGGGCACTGGAAAAAAATCAAAATTTAACTGCACCTATCACGGTTGGATGTATAACAACACAGGTAATCTAGTGAATATATTTAAGTCAGATACATTTGGTGATATCGACAAATCAAAAATAAAACTAACTGAATTATTTTGTGAAGAAAGATCTGGATTTATTTGGGCTTGTTTAAATCCAGATATTAAATACGATCTTAATAAATGGATGAATGGGTTTGATGCTGAGCTTGATGATATTGATTTAGAAAACTGGCACCTTTTTAAAAGCATAAAAATAAACGGACCAATGTGGAAAATATGTTGGGATGGTTATACAGATGGTTATCATCATCACATGGTTCATCCTGAGACAGTTGGAAAAAATACTATAGTCAATTTAATTGCCCATGATACATATGGCCCTCATCAAAGATTTGCTTTTGGTTTAAAGAATATTGATGAACTCTCTGATATTGAGGAAAAAGATTGGGAACCTGAAAATCATTTACGACTTATTCACTCAGTTTTTCCTAATTCTTCAATTTCAGCAATTCAAAATGAACATTGTTTAGTAAGTATAATTTTTCCATCTCCTGATTTACAAGAGACCGTCACAACTCAATATATTTTATGTTTAAAGGAACCAAAAACAAAAGAAGAAATAAAAAAGGCTGAAGAATTTGCAGAATTAAGTAGAGCCGCAATAATAGATGAAGATTATCCAATAAACTTTAAAATACAAGAATCTATTCATTCCAAAGCGAATACAGAATTTTTATTTGGAAAAAACGAACCTATTCAACAGCACTATCATAATTGGATCGAAAAACTCTGCAATAAGTAAGTTATTTTAGTATTTTCAGGTCCCGTAGCTCAGCAGGATAGAGCGTCAGATTCCTAATCTGAAGGTCATAGGTTCGAATCCTATCGGGATCACCATTATGCGTCACTCTGCCACAATAAAAAATTATTATTTATAACCATATAAATAATGCGACCTAAGCAATTACTAGCCATCACTCCCTCCAGCTTGGGTCGCCTAAAAGTTTACTTGTATTTATTTTTCATTTGTAGCATGTTCATTTTTTGTATTTTTGGAGGGAAAAATGGAAAAAAGAAAGCTAGGTACTACTGATATTGAAGTAAGCTCAATATGCCTTGGCACAATGACATGGGGACAACAAAACACTCAAGATGAAGGATTTGAACAAATGGATTATGCCCTTGATATGGGCATAAATTTCTTTGATACAGCTGAAATGTATGCAGTTCCTCCAAAAAAAGAAACTCAAGGCTCAACGGAAAAAATTATTGGTAATTGGTTCAATGAAAGAAAAAACAGAGATCAGGTTATTTTAGCTACTAAAGTTTGTGGGAGAGCTCCTTTCACCTGGCTTCGAGATGATGAAACACCGACTGAACAAACTAAAAAACAAATCTTTGAAGCAGTTGATAAAAGCTTAAAAAGGTTGCAAACAGATTATATTGATTTATATCAACTTCACTGGCCAGATAGACCAATGAGTCTTTTTGGTGGCTCCATAAATTATCAACATGTCGAAGGAGACGCAAATTCTATTGAGTCCATTTTAGGTGCACTTTCTGAACTCATTAAGATAGGTAAAATTAGAAATATCGGATTATCCAATGAAACCCCTTGGGGAACAATGGAGTTTATTCATCAATCTAAAGACAAAGATTTACCTAAGATGCAATCTATTCAAAATGCTTATAATTTACTTAATAGGATATTTGAATTTGGAGGTTCAGAAATAGCTTTTAGAGAAAGTGTTGGACTTTTGGCATACTCACCTCTTGCTCAAGGTTATCTCACTGGGAAGTATCAAAATGGAAACTTACCAAAAGGATCAAGAAAGGAATTATTTGATCGGCTACAGAGATATGAAGGAGTAGGAAGCGAGGAAGCAATTGAGTCTTACCTTAATATTGCTAAAAAATACAATGTCGATCCATCACAGTTAGCAAACCAGTTTGTTACAACCAGACCATTTGTAACCTCAAATATAATCGGTGCAACAAGCATGGAGCAACTTAAACTTGCTGTAACATCAATTGAAGTTAATTTGACCGAAGAAATAGAAAATGATATTGAAAAAGCCTTCCAAAAACATGGTAATGTTGCTTCTTAGAGCTAATCAATAGTAAAAAGTAAAAGTGCGTTACCTGGCATATGATTATATATGCCATATCCTGAGTTTATAGCCATATAACCATTCCTAATCGAAGGACCTGATCCACTAAAACTCCCCCCAGATGCTGGAGTTCCGGAAATACTTTCATAATCTCCTAAAGAATTAAAGCTCCACAGAATATCTCCATTATCTTTATCATAAACCCTTATCATTCCATCAAGATGTCCTGCAATGACTGCACCTGGAATAGCAGTTACTGCGGCAGAAATTCCAGGATCACAATTAATATCTATTTCTTTGCATTCAGTATCAGTAATTTTTGACCACAAAATATTACCTGTTTCAGTATCAAGTGAATGCATACCAGGTTTTCTATTTAACCATATTTTTCCATCAAGAGTATCTTTCATATCATTTAATGGTACATATAAAACATCACCCTCAGAAGCCATACCAAAATGAATACCGCCTTGAGTACCGCCACCTGAAACAACTTTTGACCAGATTATTTCACCATTATCAGGATTTATTCCGTAAACAGATCCTGATTTTTGACCAGCAACAAGTATATCTCTATCGCCTAAATCTATAAGAATAGAGCTTGCTGAATAATCCATATCTGGACCATTTTCCTCGGGACAATTTGGTAAACCTTTTCCCATACAAGCAAGATTCCATGCATCCCCAGCTAATGTTTGTCTTCTCCAAACTTCTTCACCTGTATCAATATTATAAGCAATAATAGCATCGGAAGAATCGTCAGCAGGGGTTGAATAATTTTCACCAGTTCCAATGTAAACATATCGCCTCTTTTTATCTATATTGGGAGATGTCCATATTGGCGCGCCTGATGGTCCAAACATTCTTGTGCCAACAGATGTTGTACCTGAATATTTTGCAGGAACAGGAATTGAATATTTTTTCCATAAAATTTCTCCAGTATCGGCTTCAACTGCTAAAAGACCTCCCCGAAAAGTACAACATTCATAATCATTATTAAATGCGGGAATAACTTCTAGACCAGAAACTGGAACAAACAAAATATCTTCAAATTTTGCAGAAGTGGCTGTTCTAGTAGCGTTAGGATGATCATCAGTTTTGATTTTCCAAATTAATTCACCAGTTTGTGCATCGAGAGCATATTCATTTGCAAGTATATCACCAAAATAAATGTATGGACGCTTCTTTGGTTTCGTACCATTTTTCCATTCATCCATGATTATACCAGTGCGCACTTCAGCAGATGCAGAGAAATTCCATTTTACACAACCAGTTTCAACATCTAGTGCATATATGTCACCAGATTGGCTTCCAACAAAAATTGAACCCATGGCAAAAAGTGGTTGAGATCGAGCCCTCTGAGAATACGGGAAGCCGAAAGCCCATTTAAGTTTCAAATTCTTAACATTCTTGGAGTCAATTTTTCCAGAATTTTTAGGAATGAATCTAGATGTATTATAACCCCAGCCATAAGGTGCAGGAGCCTCTCTCAAGTCAAATTTCATTCTATTTGATTTACAATAGTTGAGTTCTGCTTCTTTTGGAAAATCCTTTCTATCTTTTCTTACAATATATTCAACAATTTGTATTTTTTCTTCTTCTGATAAATGAGCAGATTGTTCTGCCATTATGCCATCATTCATTGTTCTAAATAAAGCCTGAGGAATAAGCATTTCAAGCCAATTAACTGCTGGTGCTTTTTGTATGGATCCGTCATGACAAATTGCACAATTGTCGTGATAGAGAGCATTACCTGGGTGTGTTTCAGGATCAATAGTAATTTCTCTAACGATTAACTCATCAGTAGATTCTCTAACTCTAGCATCTTCGTCTATCACATAATCTTGTTCATTATTATTAATGGTCTCAGCGTTTAAGAAATTTGAAAAAAATAAGCAAAAAATTAATATAAAAATCTTCATTAAAATCCCCGTAGTTATAGAAATATTATGACATAATAAAATAATAATCCATCGTAAATTATATGTTAGTATTAAGATGATTTAGGATAAAAAATGAATAATAAACTTCCAATTAGTTGTTTTATAATTGCGCAAGATGAAGCAGACAGAATAGCTAATACAATTGAATCTGTTATAGACATTGTTGATGAGGTGATTGTTATTGACTCTGGATCAACAGATGGAACACAAGATTTAGCTAGGCAATTAGGTTGTAAAGTTTTTTTCAATAAGTGGAAAGGTTATGGTCCGCAAAAACGTTTTGGTGAAGATTGCGCAAAAAACGAATGGTTACTTAACCTTGATGCAGATGAATATTTATCTGATCAAATTAAATCAGAAATATTACAAATTTTTGATGATAATAATAATCATTACAATTTCTTTTCAATGAAAGTTACCCCAATCTATCCAAACTGGAAAAGACCAAGGATTTTCTCTGCATCGCATGAATGTGTAAGATTATACAATAAAAGATTTGGAAGATTTTCAAATTCACCTGTTCATGACTCAGTAGAAACAAACAATTCAAAAATTTTTTATTTTAAAAATCATGTTTATCATAATTCTGTTAGATCATTTAAACATCTAATAGAAAAGGAGGAGAGTTATATTCAACTTCAATCAAAAACTTTGAAGGATAAAAATAAGATATTTTTATTTTTGAGAATTTTTGTTGAATTTCCCCTTGCCTTTATAAAATATTATTTCATCCGAAGACATTTTACTGGCGCATTAACAGGATTAGTAACATCCTTAATATTAGCTTATTATAGATGGAAAAGGGTGATAGTTCTATTTAAGAGTTAATTTTATTCGTCACAAGATTTTATGTGATTATGTATCTTATCAACTATCCAATCATGCGTTCCTTCCGGAAGATCGTGCCCCCACCCATCAAGAATTTCTATATTTGATCCTGATATATTTCTATGTGTATCTTTTCCTGCTTCTAAAGGAACAAGATTATCAGATGAACCATGTAGCACTAAGGTCGGTAAAGATATTTTTTTTAATCTAAGAGTTCTGTCACCATCATCACCTATAGCAGCATATTGTCTTGTTGAGCCATCTGGATAATACATTCTGTCATAGCGATAGGAAAATTTTTCTCTTAAAATTTCTTCTGAAGTCGGATATTTTGGAGATGCCCACAATCTTCTTGTCATAAGATTGTTTTCTATAACATCTTCTTTACTTGATGATTTTGGTTGACGAGTCAGTCCTTCTATTACCTCCTTTGATGGCCTTGGTAATTTTGGATTACCAGATGTAGACATTACAGAAATAAGACTTTTACATCTATCAGGATAGTTAAAAGCGACAAGTTGAGCGATCATCCCGCCCATAGAGGTTCCTAGAATATGTGCTTTTTTTATAGATAACTCACTTAAAATATTTATACAATCCTCGGCCATATCTTTAAGTGAATATGGAACTTTTGGTTTTTCCACATCTTTTGATAATTTTTCTCTAGAAAAAGAATATTTCCAGATCAAATTCATATCATCAATTTTATTGTCTTCAAACTTATGACTCAAACCAACATCCCTATTATCAAAAATAATTACTCTAAATTCTCTTTCTACAATTTTATTTATTAGATTAATTGGCCAGTCACATAGCTGAGATCCAAATCCAGAAATCATAATCAAAGGTATATTGTCTTTATGCCCAAATTCTTGAACTTCTAAATTGATGTTATTTGAAGAAACTTGCATTTCAAAGACTAAGAAATATTTCTATCTTTACCTTCCCAATACGGAGCTCTCAGTTCTCTTCTAAGAATTTTACCGCTAGGGTTTCTTGGAAGTTCTTGTGCAAAATCTATTGATTTTGGACATTTGTAGCCAGCTATTTTGGTTTTCACAAAGTCAATTATTTCTTTATCTTCTAATTCTTTATTTGTAACTACTATTCCTTTAACTGCCTCTCCCCATTTATCATCAGGTATTCCTATAACAGCTGCATCAGAAATATTTTCATGTGCCATAAGTGCATTTTCAACCTCAGCTGGATAAACATTTTCGCCTCCTGAGACAATCATGTCTTTAACTCTATCATGAATATATAAGAATTTTTCATCATCAAAATAACCTGCATCACCAGTGTAGAACCATTCGTCTATTATAGACTCTTGAGTTGCGTCTTCTTTATTCCAATACCCCTTCATAACACACTGACCTTTTATAAGTATCTCTCCCACTTGACCATCTTCTACTTCGTTATTTTTCTCATCAACTATTTTTATATCAATACCAGGGTATGCTCTTCCACATGATCTTAGTTTTCCTTTTTTAGGATCATGGTCCTCTGGTCTCATTGTTGTCCCCAGTCCAGTAGTCTCTGTTAATCCATAAACTTGCCAAAAATCACAGCCCATAACATCAATAGCTTTTTTAAGAGTGTCCTCAGCTATAGGCGATGCCCCATAAAGAACCTGTCTTAAAGAAGAAAAATCAGTATTACCAACATTTGGATGGTTTAATAAAAATAAAATAATAGCTGGAACAAGAAGGGCTAACTCAATTTTTTCTTTTTCAATTAAACTTAAAATCAGTTCAGGGTCAACTTCAGGTATTATAATATTTTTACAACCAAAAACTATTCCCATTACCCCCATATTGGCACCAGCAACATGAAATACTGGAGAACAGATAATGTTTGCCGAACCTTCGTGCCAGTCCTTTCCCCAGGTTTTTTCTACCATTTGATTAGATTCAATGAAGTTCCTATTTGTTAGTTGAACACCTTTTGGATGCCCTGTAGTTCCTGAAGTATAAAGTTGAATAACATCATCTTCTACATTTGACTCAAGCATAGGATCTTTATCATCAAATCTATCTCTCCATGTAATATAATCTTCCCACTCTGAACCCTCATCCATAGAAATTATTTTTTTTACTGTTGGAATCTCGTCAATTATTTCTTTAATTATTGGATAAAATTCTTTACCTACAAAAAGAATTTCGCTTTTAGAGTCATTTATTACATAAGAAACTTCAGGCGGAGCAAGACGCCAATTTATACCCACTGCTACAGTTCGTGATTTCATTGTTCCATAAAGAAACTCAAAAAATAGATCTGAATTTTTTGCGAGAAAAGCAACTCTTCCATCTGGCTCACAGCCTTCGTTTACTATTCCCTGAGCCACTCTATTTGCATTACTATCAAATTCTGAATATGTTAACTCTCTATTATTGAATTTACTTACAATTAAATTAGATGACTCTTCAACTCTCCACCTAAAAATATCTACTAATGAATTTTTTTCTGGTAACCTTCCCATTGTCTTCCTCTTAAAAAAATAATTATGAAATAATGAAAAAAAATGGTCAATAAAGATTATAATTTTATATCTTTATTTATTAATTTTTCATAAAAACTAACATCTAAATTAGTATAGTTTTCATTTTTATCGTCAATAAAAAATAGAGGATCTGAAACATCCTGCGGATTATAGCCTTCCTTTACAAGATCAACCTTTTTATGCTTAAAAGTTCCAGTTATCTCAATTTCTTTTTTTATTCTTAAAATTAGTGGCATAGCATAACTTGGTAGAGAATTTTTCAGATGGGAATAAAGATCTTTTAAATTTATATCGCTATTTGCCACTAGGGCCGCCATTCCAGCTTTCCCATCATTTCCTGGCAAATCAACGCCATATACATTAACTTCTTCTATATTATTAAAACCTTGAAATGCATGAGCAACCTCTGAAGTAGCTACATTTTCACCCTTCCATCTAAAAGTATCTCCTATTCTATCAATAAAATAAAAGTATCCATCTTTATCGCGACTTAATAAATCTCCTGACCTAAACCACTTATCTTCTTTTACAAATACATCGCTTAGGATTTTCTTTTGTGTTGCTTGTTTATCTACATAACCATCAAAACCAGCAGCATCAATTTGTATCTCGCCAATTGCTTCACCAACCTCTCCGTCCTCACAAGGTATACAAAATCCTTTTTCATCTCTTATTGGTTCTTCTTTTTCAACATCAAACTTTACAATTTCAATATTTAACATTTTTTTTAGATAACCTGGAACTCTACCTATAGCTCCACTTTTTCCATCATAATTAATTAGAGATATATTTCCCTCAGTTGCACCATAAAATTCTAAAATTCTTTTTATTTTAAATCTATTTTTAAAGTCATCCCAAATATCTGGTCTTAAACCATTACCAGTTGCTATTCTTAGATTATGATTTTGTTCAAATTTATGCTCAGGAGCATTAAGTAAATATCTGCACAATTCACCAATATATTGAAAAATAGTGACATTATATTTATTAACATCAGACCAAAAATCATTTACTGAAAATTTTCTTTTTAATACTAGCGATGCCCCAGTTGTCAATGCTAAGCCTACAGCAATAATCCCACCTGCTGAGTGATAAAGAGGTAAAACATTATAAATCCTATCTGTTTTTTTAGGAACAACTGCAGATGCAAACCCCATAAGCATTAATCTTAATCTTCTATGTGTAATCGTCGCAGCCTTAGGGTCGCCGGTTGTACCTGAGGTGTAAATATAAAGAGCAACATCTTCATTAGTCACATCATAGTCAATCGCAGGCATTACAATGCTTAGGTTCTCGAGAGTTAATCCTAAGTTATTATAATCTTGTTTATTGATATCACCCTCTACCCAAACCTGAAAACTACCTTTTACTGTATCATCCGTAGTTTCAAAATTACTTATTAGCTCTTTGCCTAATATGAGTTTACTAGCTCCAGATATGCTTAAAGAGTGATTCAAAGGATGACCTGTAAGGTTTGTGTTGATTAAGGCAGAAGTACCTCCAACTTGAGCAATACCTATCCAAGCCATTAAGAATTCGGGCCTATTCTCCATAAGAAGCGCTACTACATCACCCTTTTGTAATCCATTATCAAGAAACCAATGTGAATACTGATTTGCGCCATTAATTAATTCCCTATAGGTAATCTCTTTGTCCTCGAAATATATAGCTACAGAATCAGGTGCACTATCAGCATAACCAGCAATTTTTTTTGTTATTATTGCGCTTTCATCATTATTAATTGATTTTAAAGACGATAATATTCTTCTTAGAGTTGATAAATAGATTAATTCATTCTTAATTTTTGTTAACATTACTTCTTTAATTTTTCTAAATACTTTTGTTGTTCATCTAAAAAGCCTGGCTCTAACTGCTTCATTGCCTTTGAATTTATTTCCCAAAATGGTCTCTTAATGAGAGTGGGAAAATTTTTTAATATTGTCAAAGCATCAGATTCAAAATCGTTTTTTAAATTTTGATCGAGTTGTCTCCAGGTTGTGCTTTTCTTGTTAAGAGCTTTATCAATGCCATGAACAGTCAGCCATTCTTTAATTTTACTTTTTTTTATTGGATTAGCCTTAATATCAAAAAACTCATATGAATAATTATTATCTTTAAGCCACTTAATTGCTTTTCGACAGCTATCGCAATTTTTTAAGCCATATATATTTATCATAGATTTATGCCGCTACTTGAGAGGTTTTTCTCAAATGATTTTCTTCCTTAATAGAGAACTCATGTAGCACTTCTTTATAAAGCTCAGGTTTACCTGCTTTAAGAATAGCTCTTACTTCAGTTATTGGCTTTTCTAGTAGTTTTTCCCAATCCGCACATGCCCAAAATGACGCTTCTTTTCCTAATTTATATCCCTCTTTAACAACATCACGTAAATCAATATTGAAATTTAATTCTTTAGTGACCTTGCCCATTATTCTGTAACCATAAAGTACAATCGCACCAATTCCTCTATTTTTCTCTTGTGCATATGTAAAAGCTAATAAACTTAGTTCACCAAGAGCGTCTCGACCGTATCCTGTTGTAACATGCCATAAATCATGCATGTCACGTAATCTTGTGTGAAAAATATTCTCTTCTTCAGTTTTGTTGGGGTCAAAATTTATTTCACTAGCAGAAACTAGCTCATCAGGAGTAAGTTTCTCTTTATAAATAAAATTGTAATAATTTTTACCGAGTGATCCTTCGGGTAGCTGTGCCAAATAATCTTTTCTCTTTAATGTATCAATTAAATGTATTTTATTCTCTAAAATCTTTTTTCCTACATCACTTTTTTTA
>Ga0310342_100002248_pt1 | contig 12366 bp, 10 predicted proteins | sample S15DNA20500_MG_FD_206155 | JGI IMG/M metagenome (GOLD analysis project Ga0310342, IMG submission 206155) | Marine microbial communities from station ALOHA, North Pacific Subtropical Gyre - S1503-DNA-20-500_MG | ecosystem: Environmental > Aquatic > Marine > Oceanic | place: Pacific Ocean: North... | reverse complement strand
AAGACCTGACATCGTGTCGTATTCCTTGCCCCGCTCATGCCCCTGAGCGTCACCCCCTCCATTGGCCACCATGATTGCAATCAGCGGTGGGACGCGCTTTTGGGCAATCAGGTTATCGAGGATATTCGGGATCACCTGGTTGGGTTTTCCCTTCGGGCCATCATGACAGATCATGAACGGCGCTGCGCTGCCCGTCTTGTATTGCGCGGGCACGTAAACGGTGATCTGGCGGGTGTAATCGATTTCATGGGTCTCAACGAGCAAGGTCCTGGAGTTCTTGGGATCGACCGTGCCGAAAACCTTCCGGGCAGTTCCCGGGTTAAGCAACTTGGTGGTCTTGGAATCGATGGTGAATTGAAGAACTTTCCCCCTCGGCGAGTCCTTGGGAATTCTCCGTTCGGGGGCATGCAGGTAGGCGGGGCCGATCAAATAATTGCCCACCGCATCGACCGGTGGATTGACCCCGGGCTTGTCATCGAGTCGGATGAAGGTTGGCGCCCCTGGAGCATCGAACGCACGGGTCGGTGGCTTCGGCCGCTTGGCGTGTAAAGCGGAAGACGCAAGTAACGTTCCAAAAGTGACGAGTACGATCGAGTAGAGAAGTTTCATTTTCAAGAGGATGATTTCATGGGTTTAGAAGGAAGCCTACTTCGTTTGAAAGACGAGGTCTTTACAGAGGAAATAACAGGGCAATTGGAAGCAGTTGTTTCATGAGGCATTAATCGAGTTTTTCCTTCTCATAATCACTGGGTAACACCCATCCCATGCGGATCTTTTGGCCGCCTTGGGCGGACGCACTTTCTTCACCGTTTTCCAGGCCTTGCCATCGTTGGAGATGAGGATATCGAAGGAGATCAGGCTGCGATCGCGTAGTTTTCCTTCGCGATCCCGCGAGAGGGCGACCCGGTTAATTTTTGCGATCTTCTCCAGCTCGATCTGGGCCCAGCCTGTGTGGTTTGCCGGGATCCAGCTGCGCTCATTCCCGTATTGGCCATCGTTGAGGTGCTCGACTTGGTGCTTGCGGTAGCCTTCCAGCAAAGAGGACGCGGAGGCCTTGGCTCCGTGGGACTGCAGGGCGAGGTTTTGCTTTGAGCCGGGCGCAAAGATCTCCATTTCGTCGATGCATGGTTGCCCACGTGAGCCGGCGAGGATTTGCACCCGCACATACTTTGCCTCCGTCGCCGCAAAGCGGAACAGGTTCGGCTGCCCGGGATCGAAGTTGCGTTCGATCTCCAGGGCGAGGGGATCCTCGTCATCCGCCTTGGCTGCCGAGGCACTGGCGCCACTTGATTGATTGAGCATGTAGGCGAGCAGGTGCTCCATCTCCACAGGTGACTGCACAAGGCCGACCGGCATCATGGATTGATGACTGGTAGCGCGTCTGGCAACCTCGGCGCCCGAGAGTTTCATCACGGTCCCGGTGATCATCCTCAAATCCACGGTGTCACCGTCCTTCTCGATAAAGCCGGTGTGGACCATGCCATCCTTCATGGTGAGCGTGGTGGGATAGAAATTGGGCGAAACAAATCGATTCGGGAGCAGGATGGACTCGGCCAGGTATTGAGGGGAGAAGCGTGTATGCACGCCTTTGAGCGAGGGGCCGATGCTCCCGCCCTTGCCGTCGTCAGGGGCCAGGTGACAGGCGATGCAGCCGCGGGCCGTGAACAGCTTCTTGCCGGCCGCCGCCTTGCCCTTTGGATAAGTGGTGTTCCAGTCAATGCCGGAAAATGCAGGGGGAACCTTCTCGTTTCTGGATAAGGTTGCCGTCTCCAAGGCCCGCAGGGATTTCTTTTGGGCGGCTGCATTTCTGGATGCCTTCGACTTGGATCCAAGCTCGATACCGGCACCCTCCAGGATTGTCAGTGCCTTGGAGTCGACCCCGGTGTTTTTCAGAAAGAACAATTGGACTGCGGCAGGAAGCTGGACGTCTGGAGACGGGTCGCTCAAGGCCTTGGCAAGAAGAGAAAAATGCGGGGCGACTGCTTTCCTGTTGCCTTCGTCCCGCCACCACTCGGACGGCATGTAAATGAAGATGGGTTTGCCAAGGTCGGGCAGCTTGATCGGTCCGTCTGCCTGAGCGAAGGCCATTTGATTTGCGCGAGCCAATTCACGAACCTCTGGGAAGTTCGTGGTGGACTCGATGGCATGCCAGATATGGAAACCGGCGGCATTCACGGCCCCCTGACGAACGATCTCGGATTCATCGGCAGCCCAGCGAGTCAGTTCGGCAGCCGAGGCGCGACGGGCCAGCAGCTGGGCGGCTGACTGGCGGACGAAGGCATCGGGATCGGCGGCGAGGCGAACGATGGACTCCGGCAGCCTGATGTCCGGGAGCGCATGGAGATATTCCATGAGGGCGTGTTGCACACGCGGTGAAGTGGCCTTGGCCAGGATCTTCTCCACCTCGATGGGTTTAAACCTCGATGGAAACTCAGCCGTTACCCGAATTGCCAGTTCGCTGGCTTCGTCCCCGTCGGCGGCGAGTGCTTGAACGCGTTTCACGGATGCCTCATCCCCGTGGATCGCGGCGAGGTAGATCAGGCTGCTGAAGGCCCCGGTGGAGGGCTGCTCTTTCAGAAAACGCTCAGCTGCTTTCCTGAGGACAGGACCGCGGCGGCGCAGGATCTCCTGGTGTGCCTTGTAGCGCACAGTCCATGACTGATCGAGCAATCCGACCAGGTCGGATTTACTGAGATCACTACTTGCCGCAGGGGCGCTGGGAGAGATCAACAACAGATCGGTCTTGCGCACCGGGGAGCCCTCGTTGCCCTGCATGTAGCAGACGGATACAACCATTCTTCCGTCATTCAGCGGCGTGACGGACACCGGCCGGCGCAAGCCCTCGCCACGGAGAAAGAAATCGGTGGGCGCGACAAACCCGGCGCCGTTGGCGGAGATCGAATGCCGGCTGACCGTGCGGTTGCCCCAGTTGGCTACCAGCACCGCGCCGTTGTCCCAACATTGCCCGACCGGAACGTCCAGCTCCAGGTTGACCACCGGCAGCAAGTCCCGGCGCCTCGGGCTTTGACGGGCCGACCATCCCCGCACCCAGCCGTGCCACGAATGACGCGGCGCATAAACCAGCTTGCCCGGCGACGCGGCAGCCCCTTCCTGGTCATTGTCGTTGGCAAACAAACGCCAGTTCGGGTCGAAGGATATCCCGCAGCTGTTGCGCAAGCCACTGGAGTGAACGGTCAGTGAGTGATCCTTGAGCCGATAGCGGAAAATCGCCCCTACCCCGGTATACGGCACTTCCTTGTTGTCCGGGCCGACGTAAAAAACCCAATGCCACAAGTGGTCGGGCCGCGAGCGATCCCAGTGCATGTGCGGTTGCGGATCCCCCATCGACAGGAACAGGTCACCGGTGGGGCCAAACTCCATGCCATGCAAGCCCTGATGAAAGTGGCCCTGGGGCTTGCCCCACAACAATTTTTCAGGTTCCAGGTTGCTGCGCCGGGTGATCGCGTCGCGAATTCGATAAAGCGCGGTATTAGCCAGGACAAACAGGTCATTGCCGTAAACCTCAAGGTCATAAAGCCATGAGTCCTTCGGGAAGCGGTACAATTCCCGGCGCGGGCCAAAGCCGCCGTCTGCAGCTGGTTCATAGACATACAACGCCTCGCGACAACCGACGAACAGACGCCCTGAGAGATCCATCGTTTGACTGATGAAAAACTCCTTCTCGTCGCTGTCGATCAGCTGAACGTCCAGGGTTTTGTCGGCCAAGTGAATACCGGGGACTTCGCCCGATGCCGTAAGGGCTAGAAGGCAAAGAGAGCACGAAAAACGGTGGATCATGGGATGATTATTACTCCTGGCTTAGTTCAAAACTAGAGGTGTCTTGTGTTTTGCCGCTTGGTTTCGTTTCCCATCCAGGGTTAACCCCTACCTTGGAAGCACATGTGAAAAGAGCCATGCATAGACACCCTCCAGCTTTCTGACCTCACCGGGAGTGGAGCCGTGGTTGGCACCTTCAAAGAATGTTGTTTTAACCGTGGTGGACCCCAGTTCCTTGAGCTCTCTGGCCATGGCTTGGATGCCTTGGACACGGGGTCTCGAATCCTTTGTTCCAACCATCGCCCAAATCGGCAACTTGACCATTCCCTTGATGCCTGAAAGGTCCGGAATGAAAGCTTTCGGCATGATGGCGGCGAAACGTTCCGGTGAGGCCATGCCCCATTCCCAGGTGCCCTTTCCGCCCATGCTGTATCCGATGCAGTAGATGCGGTTGGGGTCGATGGACGGATTCGTCTGGAGGATGTGGTCGAGCATCCTGTTGAGGGATGAGGGATCCCATGGCCCCTTGCTTTGGGGCACGAGGATATTGACACTCGGCTTTCCTTCCTTGGAGGAGATAAGCCGCTTGGCATCCGGCGTCCATTTGGAGCGTTCAATACTGCGCCTGGATCCTCCTGATCCGTGCAGAAAAATCACCAGTGGATTTTTCTTTTTTACCGCCTTTACCGGCTGATAGAGCACCGCCTGTGGGTTCAGGCGCACGAAATCTTGCGCGATTTCACCGGGAACGGTGATGACTTCGAGTCGAAGATTGCCGCGCACGTCACCGGAATTCTTGCGGAATTGTGCCTTGGAAGTGGTGGGGATCAGGATGATCAGGGCGGTGAGGTAAAGGCAAGGGAGGAGCTTCATGGAAGGATTGGGGTTTATTGGCTTCGTCCCCATTAACCCACACCAGATTCGATGTATGAAGCCCATCCTTGAATTTCTCTACGTTCCTCAGCCATTAAACTCCGCCGGTCTTCATCTCACAGAATTTTTTCATCTACCGCGATGTCCCGAATCGAGCGAACAGCGTGTGCCTGGACACCCCCCCGGCACATGGCGAGGCAATCCGAGTTCGACCCACCGCGACCTCCGGGATTGTCGCCCGTGAAACTCCGACCTATCGTGCCGGCATGGACGGACTCTTCGTGGAACCCCCGGAAGAGACGCCAGTGAAACCTCCCGACCCGGGGGAACCGCTGGCCGCCCGCATGCGTCCGCGAGCGCTTTCTGAAATCGCCGGCCAGCAACACATCCTGGGAGAGGGAAAACTCCTCCGCCGTGCTATCGAGGCCGACCGTTTCACTTCCCTCATCTTTTACGGCCCCCCGGGCACGGGAAAGACCACCCTGGCCTGGGTGGTGGCCAGTTCAACCGGATCGCGTTTCGAGGCCCTCAACGGAGTGGAGTCCAACGTGGCTGAAATCCGCGCCAAGATCGAGCAGGCCCGAACCTACACCAAACTCAGGAACCAGAGCACCGTCCTCTTCATCGACGAAATTCACCGCTTCAACAAGGCCCAGCAGGATGTCCTCCTCCCACACCTGGAGCGCGGCACGGTGCGCTTCATTGGCGCCACCACCCACAACCCCTATTTCTACGTCAACTCCCCCCTGATCTCCCGCTCCCAGGTCTTTCAACTCGAACCTCTCTCGGACGAGGATCTCTTCCTCCTCCTCCAGCGGGCCCTTGGCGACACCGAGCGGGGATTCGGCTCCCGGAAGGTCATCGCCGACGAGGAGGCCCTGCGCCATCTTGCCGCCAAGGCCGACGGCGATGCCCGCAAGGCTCTGACCGCTCTCGAACTCGCCATCCTCACAACTCCCGGATCAGACGGGGCCATCCACCTCGATCTCGCCGTGGCGGAGGAGTCCATCCAGCACAAGGCAGTGGTCTATGATTCGGACGGGGATCAGCACTACGACACCATCTCAGCCTTCATCAAGTCGATCCGGGGCTCCGATCCCGACGCAGCCCTCTATTGGTTCGCCAAGATGCTGCACGCCGGGGAGGATCCCCGCTTCATCGCGCGACGACTGGTGATCTCCGCCTCCGAGGATATCGGACTGGCCGACTCCAATGCCCTCCGGTTGGCCCTCTCCGCCCAGCAGGCCTTTGAGTTCCTCGGCATGCCCGAAGGACGCATTCCCCTGGCGCACGCCACCGTCTACCTCGCCACCGCCCCGAAATCCAACAGCACCTACGCCGCCCTGGGGGCAGCCATGCAGGACGTGGAGGAGAACCGCACGCTCTCGGTTCCCGAGCATCTGCGCACCAGCTTCCGCAAGAAACTCGCGGAAGCCTCCGGGGCGGACCGTGCCGCCATGCAGTATCTTTACTCCCACGACTACGAAGGCAACTTCACGCCCCAGGCCTATCTTCCCGAGGGACGCCGCTACTACGAACCAACCGAGAACGGCCTCGAAAAACGAATCAAGGAACGGCTCGACTTCTGGCGCTCTCACTTCGACCCGCCCACGGAGTAGCACCCCAGGCCCCTGCCCGTGATCCGGTTACCCATTGCGCCCGATTCCCGGAGAGCTCGGGGATTCCAGCCAGAGAAAAGACAGGGCCGGGGCCCTGCCTTCTCTTTTGTGCTGGGGGTTGTACGGTGAGATCCTCGTGGTGCCTAGTTGGAAACGGCAATGGCGAAATCGTCACGAATCATGTCGATGGCATCACCGCAAAGCTCCGCGCAGCGCAACGCGGTGACCGCTTCGGCGTGCACGCACTCATCGGCGAGATTGGCGCAGGCCGCCGTGCAGACCTCTGCATACTGGATGCAGAAGCGCGATTGCCGCACCATGGCACCCGACAGTTGTTCGCACGCCACGATACATTCGTTGATGTGCTCGTGGAGCGGATGCGTGTAGGTCTCGGGACCCAATTCGTCAGCCAGAACCTCGCAGGCCGAGACGCAGCGCTCGAGAAACTGCAGCGTCGAATAGATCTGCGCGAGGTTCTGGGTTCTTTTTGAAATTTCTGCCGCGGACTTCGCGGCATGGGCAGGTTTTGCTGAGATATACTTAGTGAGCATAGTTGTGTAAGGGTGAATTTGAACTAAGCGTGACAATCGAATCACACGTTCTTCTAGCCAGTAAATACCTTTGTTCTTCAACACTGGTTAGCCACACTAGATACTAAGAGAGACGCTATATTTAGGTTTCCTGTAGGAGTTCTCCGCCAACTCCTAAAATTTAGAGAAATCCTAAAAGAAGAGCCCCGCCCTTAGGCTCCAATCCGCTCGAAGATTCCACCTCCGAGGAGCCGTCCACCCTCGTAAAAAGCACAAATTTGACCCGGGGTAAGGGCCCGCTGAGGCCGGTCAAAATGCAGTTTTAGCCGGTTTCCATCCCCTTCGAGGGAAGCTGCCGCAGCCTGGGAACGATAGCGCGGCTGCACCTCACAACGCCAGGGACCATCACCAGGCAGGAGCACTTCTCCTACCGACGAAAGCGAAGTGACCGTGCACTCCCCGGCGTAAAGTCCGGGGGTGGATCGTTCGTCCCAGCCCACCACGAGATGATTCTTCTCCGCATCCTTGGCTACCACCACATACGCCATCCCCTCGCGGGGCGAGGCTACCCCGTGCCCTTTGCGTTGGCCAAGAGTGTAAAGATGAAGACCCTGATGCTGCCCCAAAACCCTGCCTTCCAGGTCAACGATTTCTCCCGGAGAATCCGGAACGTAGTGTCGGAGAAATTCCGACATCTTGACGTTGCCGATGAAACAGATCCCCTGGCTGTCCTTCTTTTTCGCGGTAGGCAGCGCAAAACGCTCTGCGGTTTCCCGGACCTGCGGCTTGAGCATTTCACCCACTGGGAAGAGCGCATGCTGCACCTGCCGCTGGGTCATCAGGGCGAGGAAGTAGGATTGGTCCTTGTTCGGGTCGCCCCCCCTCAGGATGACTGCATTCCCATCTGCCAGTTCACGCCGCCGTGCATAATGGCCGGTGGCCACCGCTTCAAACCCCTGCGCAAGCGCGTAGTCCAGGAAGGCTCCGAACTTCATTTCCCGGTTGCAGAGGGCGTCGGGGTTCGGGGTGACCCCCGAACGGTAACCAACGAGCAGATAATCAACAATCCGTTCACGATACTGGTCGATCAGATCCACCACCCGGAATTCGATGCCCAGCGTCGTCGCCACCGCGGCTGCGTCTTCCAGGTCTTCCTCCCACGGACAATCCCCGGGAATGCCCTCCTCGTTGATCCAGTTCTTCATGTAACCACCCACCACCTCATGGCCCTGCTCCACCAGCAGGGCCGCTGCCACCGAGGAGTCCACTCCTCCCGAAAGGCCAACCAGAATGCGTGCCACGCCCGGAGCCTAGCACCACAACCCCAAAGCCCATAACCATTTGCGCCCCCTCTCCTCCAAGAAGAATTTCCCAAATCCCTCCGATCACGCTAAATCCCTCCCGTGCCCGAAAGAGAGCCTACCACCGATCCCTTGCTGGAAGACCGGGAATCCGCCGCACAGGACGCTCCCAAGGCAGACTCTGACGGTAGCCAGAACCCGGGAGCGGGCTGTCTCATCATGATCGTGGCCCTGGCCTCCCTGACCTTCCTGGTGGGGTTCGGGGTCTGGAACCTGTTCAAGCAACACCGGGAAATCTCAAAATTTACCGAATCCTCACCCCGGAAACTCCCCCTTCCCGACCTGGAGGCCAATGCGCCCGCGGTCATCAAACTCAATGCCAAGCTGGAAACCTTCCGCACGGAAACAGGAAACAAGCGAGAGGCTACTCTCAGGTTGAACCCGGAGGAGATCAACCTGGCCTTCGCGGCATTTGGGGAATTCAAGGAGCTACGGGAAACCTTTTCAGTAACGCAGATCACAGAAGATGAAGTCCGTATCGGCATCGCCTTCAAAATGCGCGGCGCGCCGACCAAGTCCGATGACTTCCGCTATCTTAACGGCACCATGGTCACCAGGCCGGAACTCACCGGAGGTGAAATCATTTTCGTAGTGGAGAGCATCGAGGTGCCCGGCAGGACCGTGCCGGAAGGATTCGTGGGGGTCTTCTCCCCCTACCGCCCTGCCCAGGTCTATCTGGACAACGAGGTTCTCGGCCCCTGGATGAAGAAGCTCACCTCCCTCACCCTGGAGGAGGGATTCATCACTCTCGCCATCACCCCGAGCGAAACGCCTCCTGCCGCCGAACCCGCCCAGGTGAAAGTCGGTCACATCCTGCGTGCCTGCATCCTGTTTGGCGCGGTGCTTCTCGGTTTCATCGCCACCGTCATCATTGCGGTCAAACGGGGCAAGGCACGAAAGTAGTCGTTCCCCCACTGGGATCGGGTGGGCACCATATTCCGGCAAACTCCCCCTCACCACTGCCTGATTCTGTAAGCCACGGAGTTCGCGGAGGAAAAGGCTGCCACCGGCCGGCGAGTTTGGCTCGACACTGATGCGATCTCGCGCAACTTAGGGGCGATTTCAGGAGAAACACATGCATGAGGTAACCGATCAAATCAGAAGTTTTCTGCAATATATTGCCCTGCAGTTCATCGATCACCCCGAAAACGCCCAGTTGCGGGTGGCTGAGATCGATCCAACCCATCTCTCGTTCCGGCTCATCCTGGATCACAGCGATGTGGCCATGCTGATCGGACGGGGCGGGTTCACCGCCGGAGCCATCCGCAGCGTTCTCAACGCCGCCGCCGAGCGCAAGGGCGTCAAGGTCGCCTTGCGAATCCACTCCGTCGAGGAAGAGCAGCAGCGCGTGGCTGAACTGGAAGCCAAGGAGATCATCGACGAAGGCAAGGACTGACTCCTGCGGGTGTGCCCTGCCATCTCGCACCTGACTGGATCCCTGCTTCTCTAGCAAGCGCCTGCCCCGGAATCACCCGCGTCCACCGCGTGCAGTGAAATCCTGTGCTGCTCGCACAGGCCTTTTACCTCCTCCATGCCCAGCAGGAGGGTCTGGTGGGCCTCGATGATCACCGCCGACACTCCCGCCTCCTGGCACGCCCTGATCGTGTGCGGCCCCACCACCGGAACATCGAAGCGGAGATCCTGGTCCGGCTTGGAGACCTTCACCAGTTTCACATGCTTCCCCTTTCCCAGTTCGCCCCCGCGCTGCACGCATTTGTTCGTTCCCTCGAAGGCCTCCACCGCTAGCACCGTCCCCTCTCGCACCACCACCGACTGCCCGATGTCGAGGCGGCTCACTTTCTTCGCCAATCGTATGCCGAAGGCGGCGTCCTCAAGCCCCGATTCGTTCAACTTTGGACCGAAGACAGGACCCGGTCCCGGCAGGTAATCCTCGAGAAAGGTGGTGGAGGGCAGCACCGTGATGCCCTCCCGCCCCAGTTCGGCCGCCACCGCACCGAAGAGCGACTCGGCATTCCGCTCCTTCAGTCTGGCCAGCAGCGCGATCAGGCGCAGGTCAGGGCGGAGGTCATAAAGTCGGCTCGGCGAAATCTGCCCCACCATCACACACTCCTCCACTCCCTCACCCTGGAAGAACTTGATCATCTTGACCAGCTGTCCAACCCGAAACCACTCCAGCACATCGACTTCCGCTTCCAGTTCCGGTTCGGTCTCTCCCTTGAAGGCCGCCATCACAGCCCGCACCCCGCGTTGCTTGGCTGCCTGCACGAAGGTCTCGGGGAAGATCCCCTTGCCCGCGATGATACCGATCGTCCGCTCCCCTGACACACAGTGATTCAACCGGGCCTGCCCCGCACTGCAAACCGAAAAGTTTCCGCCCCCGCTTGCATCACCTCAACTCCCTCCTATGCTGCCGCCAGAGACTCCATACCATGAACAGTATTCCTCTTCCTCAGCTCCTGGCCAATACCTCGAACTACGTCGTCTTCGGGGCTCTCATCCTGGGCTCCCTGGCTACCCTCATCCTGGTCCTGGTCCTGCTCAAGTTCTTCGCCGTCTGGTTCAGGGCCCGGCTCGCCAACGCCCCCGTTACCTGGGGAAGCCTCATTGGCATGTTTTTCCGGAAAGTGCCCTACAGCATGATCACTGACAGCCGGATCTCAGCGGTAAAGGCGGGACTCTCCTTCACCACTGACCAGCTTGAGGCCCATTTCCTCGCTGGCGGAGATGTCCTCGACGTGGTGCTGGCCTGCATCGCAGCCGACAAGGCCGGCATCGACCTGAGCTACGACCGTGCCTGCGCCATCGACCTGGCCACCAAGGACACCGGTAAGACTGTTCTCGAGGCGGTGCGGACTTCCATCAACCCGATGGTCATTGACTGCCCCAATCCCTCCTCCGGGGTGACCAAGATCACCGCAGTCGCCAAGGACGGAATCGGCGTCAACGTCCGTGCCCGGGTCACCGTGCGAACCAACCTGGACCGCTTCGTGGGTGGCGCCACCGAGGAAACCATCGTGGCCCGGGTCGGTGAGGGAATCGTGACCTCGGTGGGCTCCGCGACCTCCTACAAGGCGGTCCTCGAGAACCCGGATAACATTTCCAAGCTCGTCCTCGAAAAAGGAGTCGATGCCTCCACCGCCTTCGAGATCCTCTCCATCGATATCGCCGATGTCGACGTGGCCGACAACGTCGGGGCCCGGCTCCAGACCGAGCAGGCCGAGGCCGACAAGCAGGTGGCCCAGGCCAAGGCCGAAATGCGCCGGGCGGCCGCGGTCGCCTCCGAGCAGGAGATGGCGGCCCGCACCCAGGAGATGCGCGCCAAGGTCGTGGAAGCCGAGGCCCAGGTCCCTCTTGCGATCTCGGAGGCCTTCCGCTCCGGGAACCTGGGCATCATGGACTACGTGCGCTACCAGAACGTTCGCGCCGACACCCAGATGCGTGAGTCGATTGCTGACGACGACGAGCCGGGTGGAAGCGACGGCAAGGTCTAGCAAACCACCTCCGGGGACGAAACTTCCCCGTCCATTCCAGCTACCCCAGTCAAGTGGAAGAACTCTTCAAGAATCCCCAGGCCATCATCCTGCTGGTCTTCATGGTCATCGCGGCCTTGAAATTCGTCGGGGAGAATCGCAAGGGGAAAAAGCAGAAGGACAAGAACCAGCCCCTGGCGGAACTTTACGACCAATCACGTCAGCAGATTCTCGAGCGACAACGGAGCGAACCACCCCCGGAAGAGTTCGCACCCGGACAGGCTCCCAAGCAGTTGAGCATCCTCGATTTCTTCGGCCCTCCCGTGGGTTCCTCCCCGGAGAAAACCATCACTCCCTCTTCGCCTCCTCCCCTGCCTGGCGCCACTCCACCTCCACCGACCCCCGCCGCCTCTCCCAGGCCCAAACCTTCCCTTAGTCCTGCGGAAAAGAGAGCCCTGAAACGTGTCAAGGAAGGCCGGACGGAAGTGATCCGGCCCCGGCGGTCCATCCGTCGCAGGCCGATCCGCGAACTTCTCTCCACTCCCGCGGCTGCCCGGGATGCCATCGTCCTGGGTGAGATCCTCGGACCGCCCAAGGGGCAGCAGTAAGAGCCGTTCTGGCACCGCTTGACAACGGAAGATGCCAACCGGAGACTCCCGGCCAGTCCGAGCCGGTGTGGCGGAATTGGTAGACGCGCGCGATTCAAAATCGCGTTCCCTAGGGAGTGTGGGTTCGAGTCCCACCACCGGTAGGCTGGGTTACCCCTATTTCTATA
>Ga0310342_100002247_pt1 | contig 12367 bp, 6 predicted proteins | sample S15DNA20500_MG_FD_206155 | JGI IMG/M metagenome (GOLD analysis project Ga0310342, IMG submission 206155) | Marine microbial communities from station ALOHA, North Pacific Subtropical Gyre - S1503-DNA-20-500_MG | ecosystem: Environmental > Aquatic > Marine > Oceanic | place: Pacific Ocean: North... | reverse complement strand
ATCGTACGTAGTGGGTATCTCCGAAAGAAGAACCATGTTGGCTAAAGCTTTCTCCCGCTCATAGCCAACAAGTGCCTTCTTCCCCTCAGCGACAATCGCTGCGTGGAAATCGACCGCCTCTTGTAGTTCGGAGTGCACCTAAACAATCCTAATAGATGTCCCTTAGCTAGCGGTATCCACCTCGAGCAAAATCATCCTTTCTAGAAAACTCGAGACACCGCACACGGTAGTATGACCAAGAGATGGGTATACTTTAGTCGTTGGTTCTACTGAATGTCCCCATCGTCTAGTGGCCCAGGACACCGGGTTTTCATCCCGGCAACAGGGGTTCGATTCCCCTTGGGGACGCCATTTTCCTCAAAACCCGTCTGTCGTCGCAAGCTAGAGTGATACCTTCCAAACTACGGTTCATCGAACAGCCAGTGTCCCAGAATGAGGAACACTTTGAAATCAGCTACGGTTCCGCCGGGACAGATAAAACGCCGTTTCCAACTGTTACCCGTGTCTCGGCCCCGAGAGACGACGTAATCAACCTCGAATTTCTGCTTGACTACTCGACAACATTAGACTCAGAGATACTTGCCTCTGTTCGGCGTAAAGTGAATTGGTTATTCCTTGAAAAAGGTAAGTCCAACCATTGGGGTATGCAAATTACGACTGCTCGACAGCTGCCAACGTCTACAGCAACATTCACTTGAGTTTCCTGCCTGCCTCCAACTACCAAGCTACTAATCCAGACTAATGTAGCGCCCCGCATAGTAAAGGGTAAAACTCCGCTTGGAGTTAGACACCCGTTTTCCGCCCCGACAGCGAACGAAAGCCTGTGCCCAGAGAGACGAAGGAATATGAGGAGCTTGTAGAATATTCGACACCGAAAGCGAATTAAATCACTGTGCAGGCTTTGCGTTGTCCAAGCCGACCCACCACAGTTTCTTGCGGCGCTAGGCCTGGAGTGGCACCAGACTAGCTCATTCTGTTATTAATATAAGGGGGGGGGGCACATCTATGAATCGACGGGTTACACCTCCGGCTACGTTGTGTTTAGTCTTCGCACTCCCTGTGCTGACAAACTCGAATGTTCTGCTTGCCGGAGAGCAGCCTGGGCGACCGCAGTTGCCGGCGGTCGGCTCTGGTGTTGTGTCGTTGGACGTGTATGCCCAGGACGCGACCCTCGACCTGCTCACGACCACCCGCGAGGGTGAAACTCTGGAATTGAGCCACCAGCGTTCCAGAGACGGCGGCAAGTCGTGGGGGACGTCCCACGTCATCAACATTCACCAACCGATTTCAATCGCACGACGGGGAAACGAGCCGCAGGTCGTTGCTCACCGTGAACACGTTGTGGTGCATTGGTCGACTCATGGGGAGTCCCGATTCGGTGCGGGACCAATGGCGAGCACCGTTTCGCACGATGCCGGTCGAACCTGGACACCCGGTCAGAATCCGACGGGTAATAAGGCGAACACAGCTCAGAATTTCTCGGACATGACCGCCGACCCAGACGGGAACTTCTACGTGGCCTGGATAGGTAGTCACGACGAAGACCTCGCCGGCCGGGGACTGGGTGTCTCGCGGTCAACCGACTTCGGTGAGACCTGGGAATTTAGTCAGCTGGTGGACACGTCCAGTTGTGCCTGTTGCTGGAACAAGATGATTGCGCCACGTCCGGGACAAGTTCACGTGCTTTACCGAGATCACAACATCCGTGATATGGCGTTGGCGTCAACGAACGACACCGGCGAACATTGGGAACTCACGTCTCCCGTGGGCGAGTTCAACTGGGAATTCCCGGGGTGTCCTCACGTCGGTGGTGGCATCGCGGTGACCCAGCACCGAGGGGAGGAGCAACTGCACGCGCTGGTCTGGACGGGCCACGAGAAGAGCCCTGGTCTCTTTTGGGTCCGATCGACGGATGGCGGTAACTCGTGGAACGAGCGGCGGCCGCACCGCATGGGTGGCGAGTTGGCACGACACGCCGACCTCGGATCTTCGGGACGTACCCTCGTGGCGGCATGGGACGAGACTCGGGCCATTTGGCTCTCGACCTCCCACGACGAGGGAACGTCGTGGAGCGAGCCGCATCGGGTGTCAACGCAAGATGCTTCGGCATCGCACCCTGTCGTTATTCACACTGGGAAGGACTTCCTAGTGTTCTGGACCTACCGAGAAGCCAGCGGACGACTACAGTGGAGGTCCTATGTGCTCGGAACTCACGACGAGACGTCAAGTCAGCGTTAGGTTCTTTCTGGCGGGTTGACGGAAACTAAGGACAGGCGACCTCTCGGTGTCGCTCCTCTCTTTTGGCCGCCAACCTACGCCACGACCTGCGCTTTTTCCTTAATTTCTAGCGCCCACAGAAGCGCGATTCCCCTTGGGGACGCCAAATCTGTTCCGGAGGCGGCTCTGAGAGAAACCTTCAATTAACACTCACAAGAAGAAAACAGCATGGAAAGAAGAGGATTTTTTATTTCGACGGCATTGGGGATAATCGGTTTGGGTGTCGGAGATCTCTCCCTCACCGCTTCACGGCCCAGCACAGCCTCTCAAGCTAACAACGGGTGGGCCGAGGCCATCATACCGAGACAGGTGAGCGGCTCAACAAGGACAGCGATCCGATGGGGTTGCTATCGGGTGAGAGCCTGAAGGTCAATCAACGCTGACAGTGTTTGTAATCCCCAGCGGCATTCTTGAGAGTCGATGATTTAGCCGATTATTCCGCCTTGTGTCAGGCACATAAACCAGATTCCCTCAGGGGCTGCACTTGCTGGAGCCATACAGCGACGCGGTTCCAACTCGGAACGCTTGAGGACACCAGGCTTCGTCTTTGAGTCCGCATTACCCTAATGCCCGGACTTCCACTTCTGGAATCTACCTCAACTAAATCTTGTTGCTAGGTCTCTATCGAGCGGCGGTCCGTCGTTGGCTAGCGGAAAGTCCCCGTTTCCGTATTCGGAGACTCTGAGGCGTGATCTCGACAAGCTCGTCAGTACTAATAAACTCAATCGCCTGCTCAAGATTGAACCTGCGGGGCGGAACCAATCTAATCGCTTCGTCGGCAGTCGACGCCCGCATATTAGTAAGCTTCTTCTCCTTAGTGACGTTGACATCGAGGTCATCTGCACGTGCGTTCTCGCCGACGATCATTCCTTCATAAACCTCTGTAGTTGGCTCAACAAAGAGTTCTCCTCTCGCCTGCAGGTTGTACATCGCGTAAGCCGTAACCTTTCCCGCCCGATCAGCCACCAGAACGCCATTTGGTCGACCGGCAATTGGACCATGCCACGCTTCCCAGTCGGCAAAGACATGATGCATGATGCCGGTTCCCCGAGTATCGGTTAGGAACTGTGAACGGAAACCGATAAGGCCACGAGTGGGGATGCGGAACTCAAATCTGATACGACCGCTTCCGTGGTTAATCATTTTCGTCATTGTCGCCCGCCGCGCGCCAAGTCCTTCGATTACCGCGCCCTGATATTCTTCTACGACATCGATAACCAGTTCCTCGACAGGTTCCTCGGTTTGACCGTCGACAACCCTAGTCACGATCTCCGGACGCGAGACCTGCATCTCATAACCTTCCCGGCGCATCATTTCGATAAGGATCGACAGTTGAAGCTCACCGCGTCCAACGACCTTCACTTGATCAGCTGATTCGGTGTCCTCCACGCGAATCGATACGTTCCCAATCAGCTCACGAGTTAGACGATCGTGTAGGTTTCGTGACGTAACATACTTCCCGTCTCGACCGGCGAGCGGTGACGTGTTAACGCCAAAGATCATCGATACCGTCGGTTCGTCCACATGAAGCGTTGACATGGGACGCGGGTCGTCCGGGTCGGTGATCGTCTCGCCGATCGTGATGTCACTCATCCCGGCGAGACAGACAATGTCGCCAGCCGCTGCGTCATTAACTTCCACGCGCTGCAAACCATCAAACACAAAAAGCTTAGTAACTCTCGTTCGCTGCAACTCTCCATTAAGTTTAGAAACCGCCACATTGTCACCGATTTTCACCCTACCATTAAAGATCCGGCCTATGGCGATCCGTCCCAGATAGTCGTTTGAATCGAGATTGGCAACCAATAGCTGCAACGATGCCGAGGGATCACCTTCCGGTGCAGGTATCCGCTCTAAAATCGTCTCGAATAGTGGTCTGATGTTCTCGCCTGGAATCGAGGCGTCTGTGCTCACGGTTCCGGCTTTCGCATTCGTGTATAGAACGGGAAATTCAAGTTGCTCCTCGCTGGCATCGAGATCAATGAATAAATCGTAGACCGCATTCAGCACTTCAGTCGGTCTAGCATCTTGACGGTCCATCTTGTTGATAACAACAATTGGCAAGAGATTTCGTTCCAACGCTTTCCGCAGCACGAACCGTGTCTGCGGCAATGGCCCCTCGGATGCATCAACCAGGAGCAAGACACCATCTACCATCAACAACGTTCTCTCGACTTCCCCACCGAAATCTGCGTGACCTGGCGTGTCGACAATATTAATAATCACATCTCCATAACGAACGGCCGTGTTCTTGGCCATTATGGTAATACCACGCTCCCGTTCTAGTTCGATATTGTCCAGAGCCCGTTCAGCAACACGTTCGTTTACGCGAAACACTCCACTCTGATGAAACAGAGCATCGACGAGTGTCGTCTTACCGTGATCCACATGGGCAATGATCGCCACGTTTCGCCGGTCACGGTTCGTCATAATCCACATTCCCCTGGCCCACAGTGGACCCAATTCCGAGATTGATGTTCCACAACCTATTCACTAGTCAACTTCCGGAAGGAATTTCCGGACTTAGGATTCGTATTATGAAGCTTTCCCTGGCTGTTCCTCATCACGTAGCCAGGGAAGGAGTTACCTCCAACTCGCCATGTGCTCCTCTTGACCGCGATCGGTCCTGCTCACACGAACCATGTAAGCACACGGGCCGCGGACTACTAGCCGAGACCACCCAAAAACTCCAGCAGTAGATCGCTCGTCGTTTCGGATTGTTCCTGTTGAACCCAATGACCCGCACCATCCACAAGGTGCACCGCACGCATGTCGGTACAGGCAATTTTCTGCATGCGTTCGAAGGATCCAGGACTCTGGTAGGTACCCCAGTCGCTGGTTCCGCTAATAAACATGGAAGGCTGATCGATGGTCCTGCCCGAGTACAACTCCACCTCTTCCACGCCGATGCCGCTTCGGCTCATGCGATAGCCATTTAGGCCACCCTGAAAGCTAGTGCGTCCATACTCTTCGGCATAAACCCGCAGTGCCGAGTCTGGCAACCAGGTATTGACAGCAATGTCACCGGCGGGCGGCATGACTTCGGCTACCGTTTCTGCCATGCCCTGGCTTAACTGCATGATGTAGTAGGTCGGCATCTTCGCCCATTCTTGTGCCGTCCGAGCCGCCAGTCGATACGGTTTATTGCCCTCCCAGTCCGCACTCTTGAAATGGTAATAGCCCCGAAGAAAGTTATGAATGCCCTGGCGAGAATGCCACATGTTTTCGTTGGCGCCTCGAGTCGTGTAGTAACGCTGATAGTGTTTTCTGGGACGTGGCAATGCGGCCAGATCATCGTAGATGTTCTGGCGGTCGGTAACTGTGGATTGTGGGGAATCATTTGCCGTACCAAAGGGTAAGCCTGGTGTGCCGCCGAAAGGCGCGCTCATCATCACCACCGCAGGAAAAATGTCAGGGCGGATTACGGCACACCAGGCAGCAAGAGGAGAGCCGGCGTCATGGCCGATCACAGCGGCGACAGATCCGTAGCCGAACGCCAGCACCAGACCCAAGGCGTCCCGCACCTTATTAAGCCGACGAAATGGCGAAAGATCCGTATCGTAAACCGAACTCCAGCCGGTAGTGCGACCGTAACCGCGAACATCGGGCGCGATGACGTGATAACCAGACTCTGCCAGTGAAACCATCACATTTCTCCAACTGTAGGCTAACTCTGGAAATCCATGCAGCAGCAGCAATGCAGGTCGATTGGGTGTCTCGTAACCCGCTTCCAATACATGAACCCGCAATCCGTTAATGTTCTCGACGAATCGAGACCGTACACCGTCAGGTAACCATTCGGAAGGGTACGGTGCCAACTCAATGTCCGGGCCCGTAGGCTGAGCAGGCATTCTACGAGCAGCTACCGACGACGCCCCAAGCGAAGCCAGCCCGAGTGAGGGAAGTGCCAACATAATGTACCTTCGCGAATATTTGTTCATAGCTTTGTCCTATGGAGTCTGAGGTCCTACCAACGGCAGGAGAGTCTAGTTAGCATTCTTGAGAACTTCACACCAACAACGGTAAAGGTGTGATGTTCCCTGCCGTAAACCTTGTCTAGTGGACCTTGTCTCTGCGTCCAGCCACGCGGGGTGTGTCGGAAACGCCAAACGTCTGCTGAAGGCCATAACGGCCCTCGGACCACCATGGCGACCGGTCACTAGCGCGGAGCGAGAGGTGGCGGGGTGCGAGGGTTAGGGTGCCAGCGCGTGACGTACTACTGCGACAGTCCGGTCTCACCTGTCGTGTGGTTACTCCTCGGTCACCGCGTCCCTTCGACTTCCTGCCGCTCGATGTTGCGATAGACCTCCTGGATGTGCCGGATGTCGTGATTGCCCTCATGACAGGCGTACTCGTACATCGGACCCTCGGTGGCCATCATCGGAATCTCGGCACTCCACGGCTGATCCCAGGTGGCCGGGTCTCTGACGGTGAACTCGTAGTGGATCCGGTCGTCCGACACGCGGGTGAACCGCTCCTCTACTTTTAGATCCCGGCTGGAACCTTGCCACGCGGTCCGGTCGTTGAAATTATTGGTTTCGATGACCAGAGTATCTCCATCCCAGCGTCCACGCGAGTCGCCCGGATACTGACGGATGTTTTCCGAGATGGAGGGGCGTCCGTCAAGCGGGATGATCCGCGGCGGGTTGTTGTTCTGCTCGGTGAAGAGCACCACGTGCTCCGGCGTCTGAAAGATTTGGTGGATGTCGTTGTAGGAGGGGTTTTGTAGTGGAGGGCCGTTGTAGCCATAGTAGATGCAGCGCTCGCTGAGCGGGCGCAGTTCATATCCATCGAAGGCACCGCGGTCGCCACGCGCTGCACGACGCGACTCGGCCCTGGCCTGGCCCTTCGTGTTACGCGGTGGGATCCGACCGTTTGGCGGGTCGGTGATCAGCGAGGTACGCCGGGTCGACAACCCCTTGGGTACACGCGTCGCCAACCAGATGGCATTGTCGTAGTGGACGTAGGTCTCGTCCCGGTGACTCTGATCGAGGACGCGCGTGCGTTCCTCTGAGTCAGCAATGGTGATGACGTGGCGGGCGAGCGGATCCGCACCGTCAACGGTGAGTTGCGCCTGGAGCTCATCCCACTCTTCCTCGCTGTAGAACGCTTTGCCGCCCAAATACTCGGGGCGCTCCATCGGCGTGAAAGTCTGTGTGGTCCAGTAGCCCTGCAGGTCGGGTCGGCCGTCCGCCAGGCGGGGCATCTCCCAGCCAGGGTCCGCGGCCAGGTCGCTTTCAGATTGGCCCTGTCCAAAAACCAGAACCGGCGCCAGCAGGACGACAACCAGCACAGTGGTGACCATTTGGAGACGATGGTGCATCTCAACCCTCCCTACAAGACTGCCGTATTGATCCGCGAGGCTACCATAATCCCTTAGGACAACGTGATCCGCAACACTTATAAGCGCATCGACTACGACAACGAACGACAATTCGGCTAGCCTACCGCGACGCAGTCCGCAGTTCAACGGAAAGGGTTAAGTTTACAGGGCAGATTCAACCGGTAATCTCCTATTTTCTTTGTAATTTTGACATCCGCATAAGCGTAATCTCCCTTGGGAGCGCTATTCAATCTTGCAGCCCCTCCAACCCTGGTATGGCCATCGTCCGCACACGGTCGAACACAATCGGAACGTTCAACTCATAGCCCCGAGCCGAGGTGGCGTGAAGCCAATGCGGTGACCTGGCACGAGACCTAAGAGCGGCCACGCCGAGCAGTTAGTAACATCATCTCCGCGAGACGAAATGGGCAAACACTCCTCACGAGTCCCGGGGTAAAATGAGATCTCTGACTTCAATCGCTAACTACAGACTACGGCCATTATCCGTCTCTCGCATATTTCCTTGCGTCGCTGTCATTCTCCTCGCGTCGTTTGGAACGGGATTTACCCAAGAACCTGCACCAGTCCGAAAAGGCAGTATCGAGATACACCCGTTCGTCAACCTCAGTGGGAGACCCGATGACGACTGGATCTCCAACGGTATTGCCCACGTACTCCTTGCTGACCTAACTCCCGCTCGCGGGGCGGTTCGTTGGATGGTATCTGGGGCCTTTCAACGAGTAGACGACCACATCCGGATTACTGCAGACCTAGTCGATGTCGCCAGCGGTTCGACCTTGGCCTCGATCAAGATAGATGGCGAGTTCGCTGAGCTGTTCAGGTTACAAGATGCACTATCCGGGCGACTGTTGGCCGCGATCCCTGCAGAGGGGCAGCGCGACGCGTTTGGCCAAGTGACCGCAGAGATTGCCCCCTCGCCAAGTGCTGGCACCATTATTGAACCGCCCCCTGCGACCGGGTTAGGAACAACGGTCGACGAGGGTGTCACCCAACCAGGACGAGATCGCATCGACGGTCCACCGCCACCGGTACCGCCTGCCGTCGTCGCACGGGACCAGACCGGCCGAGTCACGATGCGAGCGATAAATCTCACCGAACCACTTACACTCGACGGGCAATTAAACGAGCCCGTCTATCGAACTATTGCACCGGTGACCGACTTCATACAACAGGAACCAATCGAAGGCGCATTGGCGACCGAACAGACTGAAGTCTGGGTTCTGTTCGACAGTGAGACGCTTTACGTATCTGCACGTTGTTGGGATTCTCAACCTTCTCAGACGGTCGCGAATGAGATGCGTCGCGACAGCTACGGAATGTACGGCAACGATACATTCGGGCTGGTAATCGACACCTTCTATGATCGGCGTAACGGCTTCAACTTTGTGACAAACGCGCTGGGCGGATTGTTTGACCAAACTATCACGGCCGAGCGCACGACAAATTTGGACTGGAACACGATCTGGGATGTTCAGACGACTCGGTTTGAGCAAGGCTGGACTCTCGAAATGTCTATTCCGTTTAAATCGCTCCGCTATCACACAAACATGCCGCAATACTGGGGCATCAATTTTCAACGGCGTGTCGCCTGGAAAAACGAAACATCATTTCTCACCCCCATACCGGCCGCGCTTCGTAGTTTAGGTAATCTCAAGTTGTCGTCCGCTGCGACACTCGTGGGTATCGAAGTGCCTGCCTCAGCGGCACGTTTCGAGGTCAAGCCCTATGCCATCGCTGATCTGACGACTAACCTAGCAACGACCCCTCACTTGCTGAACCAGGTAGGAGCCACTGGTGGGTTCGACGTGAAATACGGCGTTACACAAGGGTTAACCGCTGATTTCACCTATAACACCGACTTCGCCCAGGTCGAGGTCGATGAACAGCAGGTTAACCTCACGCGGTTTAGCCTCTTTTTCCCAGAAAAACGGGAGTTTTTTCTTGAAGGACAGGGCATTTTCAATTTCGGGGCCGGTTACGGATACGACCCCATCGCCTCATACTTCAAGGGGGCCCTATCCCAGTATGGTGGACAGGCCCCGGTACTGTTCTTTAGCCGCCGCATCGGACTTAACGCGGGGCGCACGGTACCCATTTTGGGCGGAGGACGCCTAACGGGAAAAGCAGGCCCCTACAGCATTGGGTTGCTCGATGTGCAAACCGGACAAGAAGCTAGCACGGGGAGTCGGTCGACAAACTTCTCTGTCATTCGCGTCAAACGTGACGTGCTACGACGAAGCGCTATTGGTGGGATGTTTACTGGTCGCTCCGTGTCCTTAAAGGACCAAGGGGCCAGTTATACCTACGGGGTGGACGGCGTCTTTTCCTTCTACGACAACCTCAACGTCAATACGTTTCTTGCCAAAACTGAAACACCTGGATTGTACGGAGACGATGTGAGTTATCAGACGGAGCTCGACTACAGTAACGACCTCTGGAGTCTCAAACTTGAACGACTCGGAGTAGGAGCTAATTTCAATCCAGAAGTTGGATTCCTCCGTCGCGACGATTTTCGGCGGTCATTTGCTGAGTTTCGTTACACCCCGCGCCCCCGATCGCTCAAGTCAGTTAGGCGATTCGTGTTTATGCCGAGTCTCGACTACATTAACGACGGTGCAGGAATCCTTGAAACGCGGCTCCAGCAGCTCTTATTAGGAGCAGAGTTCGAGAATGGCGATCGCTTATTTGCGGGGATCACTGACAATTTTGAATTACTGAAGAAACCGTTTCAGATCGCAAGTAATGTGTCGGTTCCTCTTGGTGGATACTCGTTTGCAAATACGAAGGTCGTCTATGCCCTCGGCGAAAGGCGCCGGGTCGCCGGTGCAATCACTATTGAGCGTGGCGGATTTTTTGGTGGCGAGAAGACGAGTGTCGGCTACTATCGACCCCGTGTGAGTCTAGGGTCACATCTGACCGTCGAACCCTCGCTCTCATTAAACTACATAGACCTTCCTGAAGCCACCTTTACCAGCAAACTGGTCTCGACACGGGCGACCTACACTTTCACGCCTAGAATGTTCGTATCCACCCTACTGCAATTCAATTCCAGTAATGATTCCTTGGGTACCAATATTCGTTTTCGGTGGGAATATCAGCCAGGGAGTGAGTTGTTTCTCGTGTACACCGACGAGCGTGATACCCTGACAATGCGCTTTCCAACCCTCGAAAATCGCGCTTTCGTTATTAAGTTCAATCGATTGTTCCGGTTCTAATAAGGTTTTTAGTCACTACGTATTGTTGCAAACTGTCTGCTGATTGCCTATTAGCTAGTCAAAGGTATCAGGGTGTACTCAGCACGACATGCCGATAGGAGTTCTGTGTCACGTTTCAGTCTGTTGGTCACCACCGAATGCGAACCGGCCGACAAATTGTCCTACAACATCGACGGTATATCGCTCCCGTCTGGCCGGGCAGCCCCACTCCTAGCCGAATCTCGGCAACGACCATAAACTGGGCCTTGTCGCTCGTGCTGGCTCGGTAGAACATACGCGTCGCATCCATCGGGAATACGACGCTCATGTGTGGCTACTTGAGTCTTACGGAGACTATTTCAGGACCGAGTAATCTGACGCGCTCAAAAAGAATGCTTCGATATCGAGCGGTACTGGGTACTTCGCTAGGAGTTCTTTCCACTCCGGGTCAGCGAGAAAATTTCCGAAGACTTCATCGCGGTGAGCGCGATTACGATAGGCCATCATCCACACCAAGGTGTTTGGGTTGTCCAATCTCTGCCAAGCTCCGACGAACTTGGCGCCGTGTTTTTCAAAGAGCTTGACCTCTCCTTCACGAAAGCGCCGGTGGAGATTATCGATACCACCCTGCCCGTCTTTTTCAGCTTGAGCCGTGTACATGCGGATTTCAAAGCAGCTTGAATCATCCGCGACGTTTTCTGAAAGGCTTGATGACAGGTCACCGGATGGGCCACACGGTGCCGGAGGATCGTCCTGCGAACTAGCAACTTCACTAAAACTCAAACCAATAATTAAGGCGAAAAGTATTCGTCGCATAAAATCCCCTCCCGTTCTCTGTTCCGAATTATTGACACGCGAATCAGTTCTCCATCAACCGAATCACCTCTCGTCGAATCCAAGCGGCTTGTTCCTACTCTACCACCGGGGGGGGGGGGTACCAACCTGCCGTATTGTCCGATCCGAGAACAAAACCATATCGGTTACAATTCCCTAACCGCATCCCCAACATCTAACCAGCGTCCAATTCTCTAAACAGTGTACTCCCCAAGCAGCTCACCTGACTGCTTCCTGATCTGTTACGTATTCCAAGACCGATCATGGCGTGCACAGCACTGTAGCGCATTCATGATCCATATCCCGTTAACCGGTTTATTGTCAGTCAGAAATTAGCGGTAATGAGCAATTTCCCAGGATACGGCGGTGTTGACTTACTACTCTTCTGACGGATAATCCTGTTTACTTGGAGGACAAACCATGACTAAACGATTGTGGATCTCCCTGAGCCTATCGGCTCTGATGACCGGGCCGGCTACAGCGCAGACCGTACAAAGTGTCTTGCAGTCCACCGCGACCACGATGGGCATGGAGAATTTGACTTCGATTCAGTACTCCGGCACTGGCTGGCAAGGTCGAGTCGGACAAAACGTTTCACCCGATCGAGACTGGCCGCGGATCGATCTCACGAGCTACACGATGGCGATCGATTTCGAAACGATGTCATCGAAGGAAGATTACATACGCGGACAGGATGGCACACGCCAAATCACCAATT
>Ga0310342_100002245_pt1 | contig 12374 bp, 18 predicted proteins | sample S15DNA20500_MG_FD_206155 | JGI IMG/M metagenome (GOLD analysis project Ga0310342, IMG submission 206155) | Marine microbial communities from station ALOHA, North Pacific Subtropical Gyre - S1503-DNA-20-500_MG | ecosystem: Environmental > Aquatic > Marine > Oceanic | place: Pacific Ocean: North... | reverse complement strand
TGACGGAGATATTCCAACATATAGGTAACTATTTGCTTGACTCAGGCATAATAACGGTGTATAATATAGACATATATTATGAAACACTATGGAAGTTTTACTTGAAAGATACCCATACAGATACGTTGAAAATGGGATTATTGAACTAAACGGTCAACCAGATTACCGTATTCAAAAGTATAATACATATACTGATAGGTATAGAGATATGTACCTCTGTGATAACTTTATGCAATTAGAAACTGCAATGGAGGATTTTCAGTATACAAAATGGCTAGACCCATCACCAGAAGTTACTGCATACGCAAAAAATGAGAGAACAACTGATTAAGGCACTTTTAGCTCACGCTCAAGGTGACATCCAAAAACACGTTGCAAACGTAGAGGTTTATCTTACAAATCCTGCGGGAATTGGAGAACACTCAAATATTGTTGAAGCAATCGAAGGAGAACTTGATATGATTGCAAAGTATCAAGATCAAATTGATATGATAAACAAGTACTTCAAAAAATGAAAGAGGAAAGACCTTGGGGTTGGTATGATGTAATAGATCAAGGTGACAGATATAAAGTTAAAAACATTGAAGTTAAACCAGGTCATAGACTATCACTACAGAAGCATCATCATCGGACAGAGCATTGGATTGTTGTGAGTGGCACAGCAGAAGTTCAATTAAATGAAGATAAAAAACTGCTTGGAGAAAATCAAAGCACGTACATACCTCTTGGATGTATGCATCGGTTATCAAATCCAGGTAAGATACCTCTAAAAATCATAGAGGTTCAAAGTGGTCCTTATCTTGAAGAAGATGACATTGAAAGATTTGATGATGACCACGGAAGAGATTGACAAGTAGAAGTTTATTCTTTATTATGTAATTATGAAATACGCTAGAACAGCATTAATAACAGGCATAACTGGGCAGGATGGTTCTTATCTTGCCGAGTTTTTGTTATCTAAAGGGTATGAAGTTCACGGTATTGTAAGAAGAAGTTCTCTTATAAACACACACCGTATTGACCCAATCTACGATAAGATTAAACTTCATTATGGTGATATGACCGACTCAGGTAGTATCATTCATATTATACAGAAAGTTCAACCACACGAGATATACAATCTTGCAGCACAAAGTCACGTTAAAGTATCATTTGAACTGCCAGAGTATACAGGTATGGTTGATGCAATGGGAACACTTCGTATTCTTGAAGCAGTAAGGATACTTGGTATGCAAGATGACGTAAGAATCTATCAGGCATCAACATCAGAACTTTATGGATTAGTTCAAGCAGTTCCACAAACAGAGACAACACCTTTTTATCCACGATCACCATACGGAGTTGCAAAACTTTATGGATATTGGATAGTTAAAAATTATCGTGAGTCCTATGGAATGCATGCGAGTTCTGGAATATTATTCAACCACGAAAGTCCAAGAAGAGGTGAGACATTTGTAACACGTAAGATTACCCAAGGTCTATCAAGAATATCTGTAGGATTGCAGAATGTTTTGTATCTTGGAAATCTTGATGCAAAAAGAGATTGGGGTCACGCAAAAGACTTTGTTGAAGCAATGTGGTTAATGTTGCAGCAAGATGAACCTGATGATTATGTCATCGCTACTGGTGAACAGTATTCAGTGAGAGAATTTGTTGAAGCAGCAGCACCATTTTTTGGATTAAACATTGAGTGGATGGGAGAAGGTCTTGATGAAATTGGCATAGATAAGACAACAAAGAGAACTATTGTAGCAGTAAACGAAAAGTATTTTAGACCTGCAGAGGTTGAGAGTTTACTAGGTGATCCAACTAAGGCAAAAGAAAAATTAGGATGGGAACCTAAAACGACATTTAAACAATTAGTTGAGGATATGTGTATCTATGGACAGTAATTCAAAAATTTTTGTAGCAGGACATAATGGATTGGTTGGTTCTGCTATCGTTCGTAATTTAAAAGAAAAGGGTTTCACGAATATAATAACACAAACAAGAGATCAATTAGACCTTACAGATTTTAATGCTGTAAAATCTTATTTTATAGTAGAACCACCTGATTATGTTTTTCTTGCAGCAGCAAAAGTTGGTGGCATAGGTGGTAATTCTGATTACCCAGCTGATTTTATCTATCAGAATTTGATGATTCAATCAAATGTTATTCATGCATCATATATCTCTGGTGTTAAAAAACTAATATTTTTAGGTTCATCTTGCATATATCCTAAATTTGCAAAACAACCAATTACAGAAGACCAACTACTCACAGGTTCTCTTGAGGGAAGCAATGATGCATATGCGATTGCAAAGATAGCAGGTATTAAGATGTGTCAGGCATATCGTAAACAATATGGTTTTAATGCTGTCGCAGTAATGCCAACTAATTTGTATGGAATAAATGATAATTTTGACCATAATTATGGTCACGTTTTACCATCATTAATTGCAAAGTTTCATGGTTCAAAAGATAAAAGCGAGCATTGGGTAGTTAAATTATGGGGTGACGGATCTCCAAAGAGAGAGTTTTTACATGTTGATGACTTAGCAGAAGCACTCTTTATAGTCATGGAGAAATATAACAGTGAAGATATAATTAATATAGGAACAGGAGAAGATGTAACAATTAAAGAACTCGCAGAGATAATTGTTGAAGTTACTGGATATAAAAATGATTATGAATGGGATACATCGAAACCAAACGGAACACCTAGAAAAGTTTTAAATGTAGATAAGATAAAATCTTTAGGTTGGGAACCTAAGATTGGATTGAAAGAGGGTATTGAGAGTACATACGAGTGGTATAAAAAAAATATAGGGTATGAAGAAGTCATACAAAGGATAAGTCCTTTAAGAAGATTTTTAAACTGGATGGATCAATAATGGGAAAATACGATAAAAATAACATTCATGATTGGGTGGTAAAAAAATTACCTAAGAATCCTGTAATAATTGAAGCAGGAGTATATGATGGTAGTGATACTGCTTGGTTTGCAACTAAGTTTCCAGAAGGTCAAATATATGGATTTGAACCACTTGATGAACCTTTTAACATGGCATATAATAGGTTAAATCATTTTCCAAATGTAACTCTTAGCAAGTATGCTTTAGGACCTAAAACGGGAAATGGAATTATGCATGAATGTGATTGGAAGTCAGGTTCATCATCACTCAGAAAACCAACAGGTACTTTAACTTTTCATCCATCAATTAAATGGATTGGTGAAACTCAAGTTAATGTTATCAACCTTGATGAGTTTTGTTTTGTTAATAATATTAACCAAGTTGATATTATGTGGTTAGATATGCAAGGTTCTGAGAATGAAGTGATTCAAAGTTCACCAAATATCGTTTCAAAAACAAAATACATATATTCAGAGGTCTCATTGATTGAGATGTATGAAGGTGTTCCATTACTAGAGGAGTATAAAACCAACATGAAGAAAATAGGTTTTGAAGTTGTATGGGAAGATTTACCTTGGAAAGATATGGGTGACGTTCTATTTGAAAATATTAATCTATGACAAAAGTTAGTACAATAACTGCTTGCTATAAAAGTGGTAGATATCTAAAAGGATTTTTAGATAACGTCCAGACACAAACCCACAAAGATTTAGAGATTGTTTTAGATCATAATGATCCACCCGATGATGAAATACTTTTAGTGGAAGAATATAATGAAAAATTTGGTAATGTTTTTCATATTAAAGTTGAAGGTGTAGATCCGTTAGGTATATCATGGAATCGTTGTATGGAAAATGCAAGTGGTGATTATCTTTGTATATGGAGTGTTGACGATTTAAGAACACCTGACTCTATAGAAGTGATGGCAAATGTATTAGATGAAAATTCTGATATCGATTATGTTTTTGGAAACTATGATATTGTATCTAATTATGGTGACACACAGGGACAACACGTTGATGTTAAACCATATATGCACCAATTAAAAACAGGTATGATATTAGGTCCATTTTTTATGTTTAGAAAATCTCTTCTACAAAAAATTGGAATATTTGACGAACAATTTTTATGTTGTAACGATTATGATTTTGCTATGAGACTTACAAGACATGGAGAAGGAAAATTTATTCCAAATATTTTAGGTTATTATCTTAATGAGGGTTTAGGGCAAAGCACTAAATCAGATAGTAAACAACCAGTTGAGAGAACCGTAATTGAATTAAGATATGGATTTAATATTTTAGAACCACATTTAGTTCCTAAGACAAGAGAATATGATGTAGAAAATATAATTATTGATGACAAAAAAATACCTGTATCAAATTATGTAAAATTATGAAAGTAATAGCCTTACTACCATTTAAAAATGAGGAGTGGTGCTTACCATCTTATCTTCATAACACGACTAAAATAGTCGATGAGATAATTGCTATCGATGATGGTTCAATAGACAACTCTGTTAAAATATTAGAGGATGCAGGTGCTAAAGTCTATTCATCTGAAAAATTAATAAAGTTTAACTCTGGTTGGTCTGAAGGTTCTATTCGTGCAGAACTTTTAAAATTAGGGAGGGAAGCAGGTGGAACACACTTTGTGTGTCTTGATGCTGATGAAACATTTACTAACCCACTAATAGATAACTTTCAAGAGTTGATACCACAATTACAACCTGGTGAAAAGATGTCTCTTCAGTGGTTAGCATTATGGAAAAGTTATACAAGTTATAGACACGATGCTACTGTCTGGAGTAATAATTGGAAAGACTTTGTTGTATGTGATGAACCATCATTAAGTTATAATCATAATCAACATATGCATCTGGGAAGAACACCAGTTTCAGCATCCGATGTTAATAATCAAAGTTGGAGAAGACTTGAAAATGAACATGGTGCAGTTATGCATTTTCAATTTTCAGCATATAATAATTTTCAATTGAAACAATGTTGGTTTAGATGTTCAGAGTTAATACAGGAACCAAATAATCATCATGGTATTAACAGTAAATATTCTATTACGTTGCTAGAACACAATGTCGGACTTGCAGACATGCCAGAAAACTGGTATAATGAAATTCCATTACCAAGTGTTCAGAATTTTGATCCTGAGTGGAAGGATAGTTCCTTTGTGAGGGCAGATCTTTTACCAGGAATTTACAAATACTTTGAAGATTATGGAGTTGAGTTTTTTGAAAATCTTAATATATGGCACGTTCCACAATTGAGAAATTATTTTATGAAACAAACAGGGAGGATGCCTAGATGATTAAAGTTGCTTTTATAAAATTTGGTGGCATGGCAAATGGTGGAACAGAAAAAGTTTTACAAACAATAGCCTCTGAATTACCAAAAGATGAATTTGATGTTGACTTTTTTTATTGTGATTCTGCTCCTTATATTGGTTCAGATTTTGTTCATCCAGATACAGATTTATCAAGAGTTGAATATTGCAAATCTCATGGTGTAAATCTTATAAAGTTTGATGTAGAATTTAAAGATTTAAGAACTCAAACACACGATTGGGTGAATAGTAATTTTTTTGATTTATTTAATGAGGAAGACTATGATGTTATACAACTAGGTCGTGCAGGTCATCCAGAATATCCATTTATTCATATTAATAATACACCGATTGTTGATAGTATTCATTTATCTGGTATGGCTGAAAATAAAAATAATATTATAAAAACTGTTTTAATATCAAAAGAACAGAGAGATAGATGGATAATGGCTGGTGGACCTGAAGACAAATCTGTAATCATCCCCAACCCTCTTAAAGTACCAGACATAGGAAATGTTAATTATAGAGAAGAATTTGGTTGGCAAGATAAATTTGTTTTTGGATTGCATCAGAGAAGAGATAATCATATTTTTTCATCAATACCATTAGAAGCTTATGATGAAATAGAAGATGATAATACAGCATTTTTACTTTTAGGTGGAAGTGTAAATTATCAAAAACAGGCAAGAGATTTAGGATTAAAAAACTTTAAACATTTACCATCTGTCGGAGAGTTAGAACCAATACATAAATTTTTAAATACTCTTGATGTATTCGCACACGGAAGAGCTGATGGTGAACAGTGTTCCTGTGCTATTATTGAAGCAATGTCACATGGTTTACCAGTAATAAGTCATACTGCACCTAGTATGGGACAATTAGAACAAATAGGTGACGCTGGTAAAGTCGTTGAAAATTATGAACAGTATTCTAACGTCATGATAGATATGCTCTATGATAAAAATTATTACAAAAAATGTGCAGATAATTCTAAAAAAAGATATAATGAAATTTATAAACTGGAGTCTATAATTAAAAAATATGCTGACATTTATAAGGGAGTTGTTAATTGATTAGTTTTAACAACATCGGTAATCTTGGACGACTTGCAAATCAGATGTTTCAATATGCATCATTAAAAGGTATTGCAAGAAATCGTGGTTATGAATTTACAATTCCACCAGAGCAAGTCTTCGGGCAGAATGACCCACTTGTAAAACAAGATAATTTAAACATCTATAATGTATTTGAAAATGTTAGCAATAATAAGATTGAAATAATTAAAAACCCGATGCTTCAAGAGAGGATGCATGAGTTTGATGAAGAACTGTTTAGGTCTTGTCCTGACAATGTAGATTTGTTTGGTTATTTTCAATCACCAAAATACTTTCAACATATTTCAGAAGAAATTAAAAATGATTTTAAATTCTCAAATGAAGTAGAATCATTATGCAATGAAATGTTTGAATCAATAAATGATGGAAAGAAAGTTATAGCATTACATATTCGTAGAACAGATTATGTTGTTAATAATAATCATCCAGTACAACCAATAGAATATTATCAAAATGCACTTACATTCTTTGATAAGACAGACAGATTAATTGTTTTTTCAGATGATCCAAAGTGGTGTTTAGAACAGGGGATGTTCTCTGACGATAGTATAATGATATCTGAAGGAAATGATGCTGATATTGATTTATGTTTGATGACAAAATGCGACTATCACATTATTGCAAATTCATCATTCTCCTGGTGGGGTGCTTGGTTAGGTAACAGTGAAAAAATTATAGCTCCCAGTAATTGGTTTGCTGACAGTTGTGCGGGTAAATCAGTAAAGGATATGGAGTTTGGTGACTGGACTTGGGTATGATAAATCTTTACTATTCTGAAGCATATTGGGGTCATTCAGCAACGATGAATGGACCTCACAAAGTTATAAACAACCTAATCAAAAGTCTAGAGCAGGAGAAGATTGAATATTCAATTAACGAAGAAAAGTATGAACATAATTTTTTAGTTCAATATGATGCAATCGCACACGAAAAACATTCTAAGATAGAGCAGGATACAACAATTATTGGACCACAAGTTTGGTTGTTTGATGGGTACGGACAATTTCTAGTTGAAAATCAAAACTATTACAAAAAAATTATTGCACCATCAGAGTGGGTAAAGAATAAATTTATTACAAAGTTTAATTTACCAGAAGATAAGTTAGCAGTCTGGCCTGTTGGTATTGAGGAGTTTAATAATATCCGAGAACCTAATTATGATTGTCTAATATATTTTAAGAGAAGAGACCAAAGTGAATTAGATGCTGTTAAAAAGTTTCTTGTAAGTAATGGTTTATCATATCGTATGGTTGAGTATGGTACATATGGAGAAGATGGATTTAAACAATTAGTCAACAGTGCAAAGTTTTGTTTTCTTATTAATGGTACAGAGAGTCAAGGGATTGCAGTTCAAGAAATTATGTCAATGGGAGTTCCGATAATCGCTTGGGATATTAAAGAGTGGTTAGACCAAGGAGAAGCATATCGTGTTCCCGCAACTTCAATTCCATACTGGGATGAGAGATGTGGAGAAGTATTTTTTAACATTGATGACTTGGAAGTGACATTTTCTAAATTCTATGCTACACTAGACCAATATGATCCAAAAGCATTTATTAAGGACAATCTATCCTTTGAATGCTCTGTCAAAACTTTATTAGATATTTTAACATGAATGAAGATTGGAGTTGCATAGGGGAAGAAAGTAAAGACCCGTATACTCAAATTTGTCTTGAGGCAGTTAAGGATGATAATATTTTTAATAGTTTTAAAAAAGATCCGAGATATACTGCCATTCTCGAACACGTTCCAGTTGAGCAGGGAAAATTATACGCACAGGATATTTTAGATTATGAAATTGATGAGAACTTAATAAATCTTTTTAAAGAAAATGATATTTTAGGTGGTTCTAGTAAATTTAATTATGGTGAACCATTTGGTAGTATTTCACCATCTACTTTAAGATATATCCAAAATGCACTGGATATATCATACTTTTTTGGGGAAGGAGATTTAAATAAAATAGTAGAGATTGGTGGTGGATATGGGGGATTATGTAAAACAATAAATTGTTTATGTGACTTTGATGAGTATCACATATATGACGTAGAAGCAGCATCTAAATTGCAGGAAAAATATCTTTCGTATTTTGAAATAGATGGAAAAGTCATACATCATTCAGAACCAGAAGAATTAGAAGATATTGATTTATTAATAAGTAACTATGCGTATTCTGAACTTGGTGAAAAACTCCAAGATTTGTACTATAATAATATTATTAAGAACTCTAAAAAAGTTTATATGATTTTAAACAAAGGACAGGTTAGTCGTGAGGTTCTTCTAAAAAGAGCAGAAGAACATTTTGAAGTTACTGTTGATAAAATACTTGACTTCTGGCCTCCTAACGGTTATCTTTATTATACAACTATGGTGAGAAAATGAAAATTTTAATACTTACGATTGCTACTAACAAGTACATACAGTTTGTTGAAAGATTGTATGATAATATTGAAGAGAAGTTTCTCAATGGTCATGAGATACAAGGATTATTATTCACAGAACATGATGTAGAAACATCTGATAATATTAAGGTATCACAAATTGATCATGAACCTTGGCCGATGCCAACACTCAAAAGGTACAATTACTTTATAAAAGAAAAAGATTTTATCTCGCAGTTTGATTATTGTTATTACTTTGATGTAGATATGGGTATCGTATCTGAAGTAGGTGATGAAGTATTAAGTGACTTAGTTGCAACAATGCATCCTTATCAATCATTCTATCCAAAAGAGCAGAGAACATATGATCGTAACCCAAAGTCACTTGCATATGTTCCACCAGGTGAAGAGGGTGAGTTATACTATGCAGGTGGATTCAATGGTGGTTCAACAAAAAGATTTTTAGAGATGGCAGAAGTTCTTGCTGATAGAGTGACTAAAGATTTAGAAAATGATGTTATTGCATTATGGCACGATGAATCACAGATGAATCGTTATCTTATAGATAATCCACCAACATTATCATTGACACCATCATATTGTTTTGCAGAAGAGCAAATGTATAACACTGATTATCCTTATGATGCTAAAATTATTGCATTGAAGAAAGACCACAATGAACTTAGATCTTAGAGAAATACCTGCTGTTTATATTAATCTTGAACAGGATGTTGAACGTAAAAATAGTATTGTTGATGTATTAGATGAATGCGGTTTTGAAAATATCATACGAGTTGATGGAGAGTATACACCAGACAGACCATTAGCAGGTTGCTCTTATTCACATTACAAAGCACTCAATGAAGTTGACCCACCTTTCATTATATTTGAAGATGATTGTAAGGTTAAAAACTTTAGAACTATTATAGATGTACCTGATGACTCTGATGCAGTTTATCTTGGTATATCTTCTTGGGGTCGTATGAACTCACACTCAGGACCTTGTGTTCAATATGAAGATTTGAACGGTGGTCTTTTGAGAATATATAATATGCTGAGTGCTCATTCTGTGCTATACTTAGATGAAGAGTACATTTCACTTTGCAGTAAGATTGCACATCAATCTTTTGATACCGCACAACATCAAGATATTGGTTTTGCGGAGATACAAAGATACTATAATGTCTATGCGTTTGATGAACCATTATTCTATCAAACCAGTTCTAACGGAACAGACCAACCTTTAACATCTTATCCTACATTTGAAGTGATACAACCTGATCGTAATTTCTGGAAACCAACTGTTTTATATTAATGACTATCTCAATTGTTACTGGTGGTGCTGGCTTTATCGGGTCACACATTGTTGAAAAATTAAAAAGATTGGATCATATGGTCGTTGTCATTGATAATGAATATTCTGACAACGATAATTTTACTTGGCGAAAAGATACATTGAATGTAAATATTGATATCACAGATTACAAAGCACTTAAGAAAGCATGCACTGGTGCTGATTATATTTTTCATCTTGCAGCAGAAGCAAGAATCGGACCTGCAATTGAGAATCCAGTAAACGCAGTAAATATTAATACGATAGGAACTTGCAACGTATTACAATGTGCGAGAGAAGTTAAAGCAAAGAAAGTATTATATTCATCTACTTCATCAGGTTACGGATTAAATGAAGCACCAAATATCGAAACTCAACCAGACGATTGTTTAAATCCATATTCAGTATCGAAGATTGCAGGTGAGAAATTATGTAAGATGTATACTGACCTCTATGGACTTAATACAATTATATTTCGATATTTCAACGTGTTTGGTGAGAGAGCACCTAGAAAGGGTCAGTATGCTCCTGTGACAGGTATATTTCTAAGACAGAAAGCAGCAGGTGAACCACTCACAATCGTTGGTGACGGGGAACAGAGAAGGGATTATATCTATGTAAAAGATGTAGCAAATGCAAATGTTATGGCAGCAATATCAAATCCAGATGATGATGCGTACGGACAAGTATATAATGTAGGGTCAGGAAAGAACTATTCTGTAAATGAGATTGCATCTTTCATATCTGATGATACAATTAATATACCACCACGAATTGGAGAGGCAAGAAACAGTTTGGCAAACATTGATAAGATAAAAAAAACATTTGCTTGGAAACCAGAAGTGGATGTAGAGCAGTGGATTAAAACACAATTATGAATAAAGCAGCATATAAACTGAAAGGGATACCTCCAATATACTGTATCAATCTTGATGGTGAACCACATCGTTGGGAAGCTGCTGAGAATATGTTTAAGGAATGGGAGGTTGAAAACTATACTCGTGTCTCTGCATATGATGGTCGTGATGATGATTTAAGTGATATATTAAAAGGAAAATATCCAGATAATATGACATCAAGTGAAGTAGGATGTACGACATCACATTTGAAAGCACTAAAAATGTTTCTTGAGACTGATGAACCTTGTGCTTTGATGATGGAAGATGATTGCGATATTTCTACTGTTTTTCATTGGGGATTTACTTGGAAAGATTTTTATGCAAAGATACCTTACGATTATGATGTCATTCAATTAGCAATTATCAATCCTGCCACTGTATACGCACAGTTACATCGTAGGTTCATCAATGACTTTTCAACTGCTTGTTATCTGATAACAAGACATCACGCACAGAAACTTGTAAATCTTCATTGTCGTGGTGATAAGTATAAGTTAGACCAAGGTTCTAAACCCAGAGCAGTCGCAGATGATTTAATATACAACTCAGGAAATACTTTTGCAATACCTTTATTTCTTTACAAACTTGAACTAGGTTCTTCGATACATGATATACACATTCATGTGTTTCACAAATCAAGTTATGAAGGTATATGGCAATTCTGGAGATGCTCTTCAACAAATATTGAGGATTGGAATAAGATGTTTGATTATGACCCCTACTTTAATCGTGTTCCACCAGGTTTTGAAGGCAAGTAATTAGATAAACTTATATTCTTAATAATTTTTTAATAATTGTATTAGCATTTCAAAACTGGGATCATCTCTGAAATGTTAAGTTTCTTGACAAAATTTAATATTTACTATATAATATTGTTACATAAATTAATATTTCAATGACAGTCACAACTGAATCAGGTGGAAGACAAAACGCTTTCCCAAATGAAACAAGACCTTATATTGACGAAAGTGCTTCCTATGAGGGATATCCTCAGAACGCTGAGAAAGTTAATGGTCGTTGGGCTATGATTGGTTTTGTTGCACTTCTCGGTGCATATGTTACCACAGGTCAAATCATACCAGGTATTTTCTAATGGATCACGCACACCCATATTGGAAATACGCAGAGAAGATCAATGGTCGTCTCGCAATGCTCGGTTTAGCAATCGGCACAATCAACTACGTTCTATTCGGAGCGATAGCACCAGGTTTCTTCTAGAAATGAAACTCAACACACAATTTACAATTCAAAAAAGGTACAATCCAATGACACCAGAAGCAGAAAGATTTAATGGCTGGGCAGCAATGCTTGGTTTCGTTGCAGCAGTAGGAGCATACGCAACAACAGGACAAATCATTCCAGGAATTTTCTAATGACAACTCCAAAACCAATCGAACCACAAAAGAGGGTTGCT